>Ga0255763_1000213_pt1 | contig 63221 bp, 38 predicted proteins | sample 041ome_2_FD_179963 | JGI IMG/M metagenome (GOLD analysis project Ga0255763, IMG submission 179963) | Coastal salt marsh microbial communities from the Groves Creek Marsh, Skidaway Island, Georgia - 041406US metaG (version 2) | ecosystem: Environmental > Aquatic > Marine > Intertidal zone > Salt...
TCATTCGTTCATTCACGCATTCGTTCGCGACGACGACGACGACGACGACGACGACGACGACGGGACGCGGGGCGACGCGAACGACGCGACGCGCGAAGACGCGACGGTTTTCGCGCGCGGGGCGTCGCGACGGCGCGGATGCGCGACGCGGGACGGGGCCGGGACGGCGACGACGCGAGCCGACGCGATAAGGCGCGCGCGGCGGCGACGACGACGACGACGACGACGACGCGCGAGACGGACGTCGAGCGAAGAAGCGGCGCGGTGAAGGGCGAACGAACGGACGCGGGGTTGGGTCGCGAGCGCGCGCGGGCGACGAGCCAGGGCGCGGCGGGGCAGGATGGGGTGTTCAACGTGGACGCGCTGCGCGCGGCGGTGGATAGGCACCATCGACACTTTTCGAGCGAGGTGGAGCGGGCGTGGAGAGAGAGTAATTTTAGCTTTGGTTTCGGACGAGGGAGCGCGGGAGGAGAGTTCGCGCGAGAGAGCGGGGACGAGGGGGACGACGCGCGCGCGCACAGGGCGGGGAGGAAGAAGACGCTGAGCATAAGCGCGTTCAGGGAGATGGCGAGGCGAGCGAGCCAAGACTCGTTGGCCAAGCTGGACGACGCCAAGTTCATGGAACGGTTTGAAAAGTTGCGCAGGCCGAGACGAAGCGCGGGAGGAGACGGGCGCAGGACGTCGGAGAGCGAGCGAGACGAGCGAAAGAGTCGACCGACGTCGACGCAGGACTTGCAGGCGTTGATCGCGAAGAATATACCCAAGGCGCCGGCGATTCCAAAGTGGGGCGAGGAGTGGGACGTGTTCAAGGCGATCGGTACGAATTTCAACCAAGACGACGGGGCGCTGGCGAAGACACCGCAGCGACCCAATCGCACGCTGAACCGTCGGCGCGCGCAATCGGAGACCGTGGTCGACCGATCGCCGGGGACGTCGCCGCGAAAGTCGCCGAAGGAGGCGCCCGAAACGGCGCGTTCGCCTCGCGAGATGTCGCGCAGCTCGTCCACGGATGCGCTCACGGCGATGGGCGATGGCGACGCCGATCACGGCGCGCGCGCGCTTTCTGAGACGTCGAGTCCGCGCGAGGGCGGTGCGAACGTGCTCGAGAGCTTGAAGAAGGAAATCACGAAGAAGAAGGACGAGCTCGCCTCGCGACTTCCTCGCCCGCCGAGCCTGCCGAAGCTCACGACGGACTTGCAAAACGCCGTGCGACGATTCGCGGGTCAATCGGAGGAAATCGTGGTGAAATCGCCGTACGATGCGAGCCTGTCGAGCCCCGGGGTCGTGCTCAAGCGAGCAGAGAGCAAGGAGCTCGCGGCTGAGCTAGAAGCGAGCGAGGCGTTGAAGAAGGCGTCTCGCGGCAAAGACGCCCCGCGTTCGGTGAGAGAGCCCGGACGCTCGGTCGCCATCGTCACGACCGCTACGTTGCCGTGGATGACCGGGACGGCGGTGAATCCATTGCTTCGCGCCGCGTACCTGGCTCGACGAGGAATTCACGACGTCACGCTCGTCATTCCTTTTCTGGCGCCTAACGAGCAAAAGCTCGTGCACCCCGGAATGATTTTCAACACTCCGGAGGAACAGGGCGAGTACGTCAACAAGTGGGTCGAAGAACGTTGCGGATTTAAGCCGCAAATGAAGCTGTCGTTCTACCCGGGGAGATACGCGACGGACAAGTACAGCATCATTCCGGTTGGCGATTTGACGTCGTACATTCCGGGCGATCGCGAATCAGACATAGCGGTGTTGGAGGAGCCCGAACATCTCAACTGGTACCACTCCGGCGAACGATGGACGGACAAGTTCAAGCACGTCGTGGGCATCGTGCACACAAACTACCTGGACTACGTGCGACTCGAAGAGAATGGCGAAATCAAGGAGAAGGCTTTGAAGTTTGTGAACAACGTCGTCTCGTCGGTGCATTGCCACAAGGTGATCAAGCTCTCTGATGCGGTGCAAGAGTTTCCAAAGAGTACGACGATGAACGTGCACGGCGTTTCGCCGATCTTCCTAGACGTCGGCGCGAAGAAGGCGATCGAGGCGACGAAAGAGAAAGACGTCGAGATGGTAAAGGGGCCGCTCGCGTCCATCGGGAGCGCGTCGACGAAAAAGAAGAGAAGTAAAAAACCCGTGTTCACGAAAGGAGCGTACTTTCTCGGCAAGGTTGTGTGGGGAAAGGGCTACAAAGAGCTTCTCGACCGCGTCTCAGAGCACAACGTGAGTGAAGACGGACGCGAGTGCCCGCTAGAGCTCGACGTGTTTGGCAACGGCGACGACTTCGCCGAAGTCAAATCCAACGCCGAAAAGATGAAGCTGCCACTGCATTTCCACGGCCGCAAAGACCACGCCGCGTCGGACATTCATGACTACAAAGTCTTCGTCAACCCATCGCTTTCCGATGTCGTCGCCACGACGACCGCGGAGGCGTTGGCGATGGGCAAGTTTGTCGTGTGCGCCAAGCACCCGAGTAACGAGTTCTTCTCCACCTTCCCCAACTGCCTCGTGTATAACACCCCGCAAGAGTTCACCAAGTGCGTGAAGCAAGCGCTTACGTCCGAACCTGCGCCTCTGAGCGCGCAGGACTCGTACAGGCTGTCTTGGGAAGCCGCGACGGATCGATTCCTAGACGCCGCCGAGTTGAGCCCGCGAGACGTCAACCCGTCTCTCGGCGACAAAGCTAAGGAAACGTTCGCGCACGCCATGCACACCACAATGAACAAAATTGAGCCCATTCGTCGCGCCACGGGCGCTGGCAACAATACGCTCAAAGCTCCGGAAAAACTCGATGCGTCGTGGGTCCCGGAACCTTGGGATTCGTCCGCGCGAGACTCCAATCGCAAATCGTAACGCGCGAACGCTTCCGCCGCATGCATGTATTGATCACGCACACAACCTGTACTTCATCGCCGTGCGTTCGTCGACTCTCGCGCGTTCGAAATCAAGTCGTTACTGTACTGTTATTACAAAATCCGTCCCGCGGAAGAACCTAATCATTCGCCTCGCGCCGTCGTCTCGCCGAGCCCTCCCCCGTACTTCATCTCGTACTCCCGTTTCATCGCCACCCCCGCTCGCCACCGCGCCAATCGTTTCTCCTGCCTCTCGATCGCGTTCCTTCGTTCGTTCTCCTTGTGCGTCTTCGCGTTCGACCGTCGAAACGCCTCGCGCTGCTTCATGCGTTTGATGTGATTCTTCCGCTTCGTCGGTCCTTCGCGCGCGTTCGTCCGCGAAGCGTCGTCCGCGTTCGTCGCGGCGACGTCCACGGGGTCCACGCCGAACGCCTGCTCGTCCGTGACGCCGTACGCGCGATGCGTCGCGCGCGACGCGGCGATGAAGTCGCGCACACCGAGCGAACGATCGACGGCGCGCGACGACGCGCGGGCGCGCGCGAGCGGCGCGGACGCCGCGGACGAGGACGCGGTGAGCGCGGTGAGCGCGCGAGCGAGCGCGCGGGCCGAGGCGCGGGCGACCGTCATGCGCGCGTCGATGTGCGGCGCGCGGGCGGGACGCGCCGGCGAACGTCGCTTCTCTAAATTGTACTACATCGGTCGCGACGCGCTAACGCTTGACCCAGGCGAACGATTTGCGCGCCTTGGCCTTGCCCGGTTTCTTGCGCTCGACGATGCGCGGATCGCGCTTCAGGTACCCCGCGGCTTTCAACGCCGGTCGAAACGCCGGGTCGTAGTTTTGCAGCGCGACGGAGACGCCGTGACGAACCGCCTGCGCCTGGCCGGAGATCCCACCGCCCCTGACGTCGACGACGGCGGTGAATAAACCTAACGTATCGCTCACGAAAAACGGCGCGACCATGTCCGCACGCGCGGCGGGAGAGGAGAAGTACTCGTCGTAGGGCTTGCCGTTGACCTTGTGTTCGCCCGAGCCCGGGGCGAGCCACACGCGCGCGACGGCTGTTTTACGCTTCCCGGTGCCGTAACTCCTTCCCGCGACGTCACGAATGGGAACTCGAACCATGGATTCGTGATCACCGCCTCGCTCGTCCCCGTCCTCGTCCTCGCCCTCGCTCGAGTCTCGCGCGAAGTCGTCGTCGTCGTCGTCGTTCGCCGCGCTCGCCTCCGCGCCCGCCAACACTTCCTCGAACGTCGGCATCCCCGATCCCTCGACGTACGCGCCTTCGACGTACGTCGACAACAGCGCGTCCAATTTCGCTTCTTCGTCGGCGTTCAAGGTGTCGCGCTCGCGTTCCGTCCACGTTTTCGGCGCGACGCCGTAGAGCGTCCCCTCCGTCGGCGCCAACCGCCGTCTCGCGTCCTCCACCGCCTCCACGCGCTCGAACTCCATGTCTTCCAGCGTCAACGGCACGGTCTGGCGTTTGTTTCGCTTCTCGATCGACGCCGAGGCGTGGAACGCGCGCCAGGCGCCGGTGAAACCGCGCGCGAGAGAGCGATCGCGCGAGGTTTCGAGCGCGTTCGGGACGCGCGCGCGCGGTGCGAACGCGCTGGCGCTCGTCGAGGTCTCGGCGAACGACGCGCTCGACGCGCGCGCGCGCGCGAGGGCGTCGCGCGCGAGTCGGGCGGCGCGACGCATGTGAACGGTGGCCGCGCTGCGCGAAGTGCGGCGATGACGTCGGCGAGGCGAACGATGCGCCGCGAACGCGCGAAACGGTGCGACGCGCGCGCTGGCGCGCGTGTGAAATGGAAATAGATTATAGATATCGACATTGTGCAACACGCTAAGGTTCATGGACGCGCGCTCACAGAACGCGGCGCTTGTAGCGGATTTTGCATTGGCCCGCGGTGGGACCGACGACCATGCCGGTGTAATCGGGTTCGGGAACTTTTCCAACCATTTCGAACTCAAAGTTTCGCAAAAGGATGGACCAAATGGTTTTGATTTGCATGTACGCAAAGGTTTCCCCCATGCAACCGTGACGTCCGCCGCCGAAACCGATGAAGGAGGCGAACTGGGCCTTGTCTTCGGGGTTCGGTTCGCGGAATCGTTCAGGCTTGTACTCGTTCGGGTCGCTGTAGACATTGTCCAAGCGGTGCGAGAACGCGGGAGAGGTGGCGACGATGTGGCCCTTGGGGACGGTGTACTTCTTACCCGTAGAGGTTTCGACCTCGAACGGCACTTGCGCCATGCGAAGGAGCATGATGAGAGGCGGGTGCATTCGAAGCGCCTCCTTCACAGCAAAATGCAACTCATCCATTTTCGCTAAGATGTCGAAATCCAAATCCTTGCCGTGCTTCTTCATGATATCCTTTTGCTCCTTTTCGAGCGCAGGCATCACGCGCTCCTTGTTCGCGATGGCCAGCAAACCAGTCCACGTGGACGTGATCGAGGACGTGTGTTGACCGGCGAAGAGCACGGCAATCAACATACCGAGGACTTGGTCGTTCGTGAGCCTGCTACCATCCTTGTACCGGGCGTCGATGAACGTTTGTAAGACATCCGGTTCACTCGCGCCGCTCTCGCGACGAGCTTGGATAACTTTGTCGAAAATCTTGGCCAAGTTTTTGCGCGCCGCGTCTCGCTTGCGGTGCGCCTCGATCGGCGCGTACGGGAAAAATACCGACAACGGCACCATACCCTTATCCAAATCGTGCACCAGATCGGTAACTTCAGAGTAGAGCGTCTCGCGAATCTCTCTTCCGAGCAAGCATCTGGAAGCCGTGAGCACGATCAACTCCGAGAGTTGCTCGAGCAAATCCACCTCGCCTGCGTCTCCCCACTTGCTGAAGAAATCCTCCGCCTCCTTCACCATCATCCCCACGTACATCCTCAATCGGTTACTCTTGAGACTATCCGCGAAAAATCTAAACTGTTCCGCACGAGTCGTGTGATCTACATCGAACACCACGCCCTTACCGAACGTCGGCACGTTGAACTCGTACACCTCCTTTTGCGACATCTCCGTATCCTTCGCCTTGAAAAAAAACTCGCTCACCTTGGGCCCGATCAGAAACGTGATCCGCTTGTGAAACACCGGCACGGTAAACACCTCACCGTACTTCGGCGTCGCCTCGCGCATGAGTTTCATCGGTCCCGCCAAAAAGGCCAACATGCCGCCCCACACCGGCGCCACGTCGATCACCGGCGGCGACTTTCGTCCCTTCAGCGGTCCGTGCGAGAGCTGATCGAGCAAGAAGATGAAAATAACCACCGTCATTAGCACAGCGGGGACGGTGAAGTGCGCCGGCGACGTCTTGAGCGCGTGCACGACTTCGTGAAAGAGCGCCATGGCGATTCCAGTCGTCTTTGAATTCGTCAAAGATCGGCGTCGATTACGCCGTCGCGCGCGCGATCGAGCGGTCGAGAGCGCGTTTCGAGGGCGTACGCTCGGCGTTCGAGCGTTCGGTGGCGGTGCGCGTCGACGGGCGTCGCACAGTGGGGCGGTGCGTCGGCGAGACGATCTATCCACTCCGCGCGGGGTTTGCGCCGACGGCGGGAACGGCTCGGAATCGTATCACACATCGCGGCGTACATGTCGCACGGCTCGGACTCGCATCAAACATTGCGGCGTAAATGTCGCGAAGCGAAGCCCCTGGCGAGGCCGCGCGCGGCGCTCACGCCGCGGGCTGCGCGGAATCGTCGCCGCGCGCCGGCACGGTATCGCTGAGTTTGTCCTCGAACGCCGCGCGATGCACGTTGAAGTGCCCGAGCGCGTCGTAGGCTTCGACGACGGACATCATCATCGAACCGCCCGCGTTGACGACGCAGATCGTGAACCTTGGATTCTTGAGATCGACTTTGTACCCTTCGTCTGGAACGTGCGAGCCGACGACGCGATTCACGTCCGTGCTCGAGAAATGTCTCATCGGCGAGTGTTCTTCGTAGTGAATGCCGAAAGTAACGGGCTCCGAGTCGCCGCCTCGCTCTGGAAAGTGCTTCGACAGAACGTCTCGCGCGAGCGCGTCTAGTTCGAGCTCGCTCGAGCTTTTCTCAACCGGAACGATCCGCGCGACGTGCGTCGGTTGCTTCCAATCCGCGCCCTTTCGACACTCCTCCACGATGGCTTTCGCGCACATGTAGACGTTCGCGTCGTTGTCGTCCGGCCGAAGCGCCACGAACGCGCACGCGTCGCAACCGGGGATCCACATCGCCTCGGCGCGTTCGTACGGCTTTTCCCCGTCGATGCGATGGGCGTCGTACGCCACTTTGAACCAGTAATCGTTCAGAATGTTTGAAGCTTCAATGGCGGCTTGGACCACCGAATCCTGTCCTTTGCTCACCGCCGTGACGAAGAAACCTTTGAGCCAGGAGGGAAGCGGCGCCGTGGGTTGAACGTAGGACAAATCCTCGCTCAGGCGTACGGTTCGCGAGTGCTCGACGGACATGGGAACGCGTGGGCGCGCGCGCGCGTGAGAGTGAGGTGTGCTTTCCTCGTCCTCGTCGTCGTCTCGCGCGTCGGCGAGGCGAATCGGCGTTTGCGAATCGGCGTCGTAATAATACAGCAGTCGGTTGTGCGCGCGGCGCGCTAATTTCATATCGTTCATCGCTCACCGCCGTCCTAACGCGAGCGCGAGCTTGACCTTGACCCCGTACGGCAGGCCGAGCTTGTCGAAATCCCCGTCGCGCATCGCCCGCAGCGCGATCAAATCGATCTCCTCTCGCGCGAATGCCGCCTCGTACGAAGACAGATTCAATCGTCGCAACAGCGCGTTCACGCGCGCGTCTCCCCGCCCCTTCGCGTTGGCGACACCTTTTCTCCCCGATTTCCCCGATAACGCGTTTCTCAAATCTCCAGACGTTCGCGTCGCTTTCGCTTTCGCGTTCGCCGCGGCGCCGTCGTCGCGCCGCGGCAACCGGCGCCGCAAATCCCCGGGACCGACGTCACCCTTCGCGCGCGTCCGCGCGTCGCCCGTCGTCGTCGCCCGTTCGATCGTTCGCCTTAAGTCTTTCGCCGCGCTTTTCGTCGTCTTCGCGCCGTCGCCGAGTCTGTCGCGCACGGGAATGCGATTTTCATCGCGGAATTTCGTCGCGCGCGCGAGGCGAACCTTCAACGTTTTGACGCCGCGCGGCGTCGACGCGCGCGAACGGTCGGTCGCGGCGCGATCGACGCGTCCGTTCGCGGACGCGCGCTTCGACGGCATCGCGTCGGCGCGACGTGCGTTCGCGCCCGACGAGATGTGCAGTTGACGTCGGCGTCGGCGACGGCGGCGTCGACGGCGCGCGGAGGTTGACGCGAGTCCGACGCTGCGTGCGTGGCTAAAGACTGTGTGGCTAAAAACTAGACTATGATGCCTAACGAGGGTTCGCGCGCGTCAACGCGCGCGGGGTGTGTGGATTGAACGGTATCCCAAACCGCGCGGCGCCGAGCGCGAGCGATTGGGATCCGCCACGGCGGACGGGCGCCCGTACGCGTCCGCGGCGCCATCCGCGTCGTCGTCGTCGCTCCACGCATCGCCGTCGATGTCGCCCGAGTGCTTTGACGACGCTGACGCGCTCACGGGGGCCCAGACGAGGACGTTGGCGTCTTTGCCGCAGGTGAAGAGTTCGGCGTCGCCGCCATCCTTGTAGGCGCACGCGACGACGTCGTCGAGATGGCCTTTGAGCTCTGCGTCGAGGGTGCCGGTGTGCGTGCGATAGACGCGCACGCGTGTGTCGGTGCAAGGGACGTACAGACGCTCGCCGTCGGCCGTGATTGCGATTTGGCACGCGCTCGCCGTCGGCGCGGCACCGGCGGAGTCGTACGGCGTGTACGTGTTCAATCCATTGGATAAATCCCAGCGACGAATGCGACCGTCGGCGCCGGTGGAAACTATGAACATCCCGCACGGCGTGGTTCTCAAGCCGCTCACTTGTCCGTCGTGCGCGGGAGCGGGAATAGACGAGTAACCGTCACCCGCGGGGAACAGACGCGATCGCGAGGCGTCATCGCGTTCGTCGCGACCTCTCGCGCTCTTGTTCCCACGAAATCCCACGCCCCAGCCTCCCCACCCACCGTTGCGTCCGCGCTTTGAGCTCGAACTCGCACCACCGTCGTTCGAGCGCCCCCAACTCGACGACGAGCACCGTCGAGCGGCGTCCGCGCGTAAGTGGTCGGGCACGGAATCCGCCATCTTTCTGGACGCCGGTTTCGGCCCAGCCTCAATAGTTCCGCTCGTGCTCGCGCCGGCGTACATCGCATCCTTGATGGCGTCCACACGCGCGCTAGGTTGTGTATTGTGCCTGTCCAAAATCATGTACGCCCCCGCGCTTCGAATATCCCACAACCGAACGTCGCCCTCGGCGCCGCCCGTGGCCAACGCGTGCTCGTTCGATCGTAACCACTCGATCGCGTGCACGCTTCCACGATGCCCCGAAAGCGTGTGCGCGATCGCATTCGACGCCGGATCCCACAGTCGAACGACGTTATCGTCCGAACCAATCGCGACGAGCGAGTGCGTCGTCGCCGCGTCGCTCAGCGCCAACGTTCGACACTTCGTCGGCAGCTCGACGTCGCACGCCGAGCGCAAGCTATTCGCATCCCAACACTTCACCGTCTTGTCGTACGACCCAGAGAAAAACATCCCCGTATCACTCGGCAACCATCGCACGCACGAGGTCGCGTAGGTGTGTCCGATCTCCTCGCTCGTCGCCGCCGCCCCACTCGCCGTCCCGCTCGCCGTCCCGCTCGCGCCCGCGCGATTCGCCTCGCGCGCGCCGCCGCCTTCGATGACGCACACGAGCTCGGGCGTCGACCGCGCTCTCGAGCAGTCATCATCGCGCGCTCGAGCGCCCTCGACGACGGCTTCGGTGTCGTACGCGCGCACGCTGCCGTCGATTCCACCGACGAGGAGGTACCGACGCTCGCACGCGTCGAGGTCGACGCACGTCGGCGCGCACGCGCTGTCGATGCGCTCGACGAGCTCGAGCGGTCGAAGCGTTCGCTCGCGCTCGACGGCGGCGCGAAAGGCGAGCGGGGTGCGGATGCCGGCGTTGCGCGCGCGCGTGAGCGCGAGCATCGCTGCGAGCACTGCGGACGACGCGGCGCGAACCGACGGTTGGGGATCGAAAGGTCGTTAAAGAATGCTTATCATGATACGTAAACTAGTGAGGTACGTAATTACGATGGCTTGCCGCCGACCGCGGTCCAGGACTTGAACGCGTGTACGTGAGTGCAAATCGATTCCACGACTTCGGCGTTGCCGGCGTCGCCGACGAGCAAACCGTGCACCTTTAATCCCATCTCTTCCTTTGCCTCGTTGAGATTGGCGATCAAGGTTTCGTCGGGAGGTTTGATTTCCCCGTCGGTGACGAGCAATATATCAGCGTTGCTCCATTCGGCCTCGTTTAACCGAGCGAGCGCGCGATTGAATGGCTCGTCGACGTCGGTGCCGCCGTGGAAGCTACCGCTGAGAAATTCCAACAAACCGTAGAGACCGGCGGCGTTGAGCTTGAGCTCGAGCTCTTGGCAATCTCCTGGGCCACTAAAAGAATACAAATAACACGCGCGCTGCTGCGAGCGACTTTGCCGCATGCACTCGAGAACCATGGCTTTGGCGACGGTCTCGCGAGCGCCCATCATCGACCCCGAGGTGTCCAGGCACACGATGATTGGCCCGCACTCCGCCGCGGGGCGCGTCTCGAAGCCCTCTACAGTCACCGCGGGTTCTTCCGACCACCCCACGCGCTCATACGACAGCAAAGTGCGCTCGGCGCGACGCGCAAAGTGCAAAAGACGCGCTTGCGGGAGACTCGACGCGAGTAGCACCATCTCGCTCGGCATCATGCGGGACAAATCGTCCGAGCGGCACAAACCGGATGTTTGTTCGGGCTCCATCGGACTTCGCACGAGACCTATGGGGAATCCTTGGCGCTCTCTTTGTCGCGGCGCGCGACGCAAAGGTCCGCGACCACTGCCTCGGCCCAAACTGCGCACCATGTCGCGCAACTCTTTCAAGTCTTGCAGCTTTTTGCGAAGCGAATCGAGCTCCTTCCACCCAGTCTGCTGCCACAGACCTCGCGTGAGGTCGAAGCCTTCCGGGCCGTCGGCGAGGTCGTCTAAATCTAATCCTTCGAATGCCTTGGCCGCCTTGTCGAGCTTATCCATCGCCGGTTCCCACTGCTCTTTGAACTCCTCCATGAGCCGCGAGACGATCTCCTTATTCTTCTCCTTCGCCCGCTCCATCGCCTCGTTCGCGCCGTCGTCGCCATCCATCCCCACGTCGAATTCGTCGACGTTATCGCTCCCGTCGGTTTCTTCCCCCGCACCGCCTCGCCCTCCCGCCTGACTCTGCGCCTCGCCCTCCCCCTCCTCTTCGTCGCTCTCGCCCGCGCCGCTTCCTCGCGCGTCTCCCTCTCCCTCTCCATCGTTCGCCGTCTCCGAATCCCGCGGCTCCGTCGGCGGCAACTCCGGCGTCGCGTCTTCGTCCTCTCGATCGCGTTCGTACACGTACAAAATATCCAACACATTCTTCATCAACGTGTCCAGCACCGGCGGAAACCGTCGCGCGAACCTCGCCATGTCTAAATCCCCCAGCGCCTCGATCAGCGCCGTCCTGAACGTCTCGTCCTCCGGCCACTCGAGCGACGCGTCCGGCAGCAGCCCTCGCGCGAGGGCGTCCCTCCACGCCCGCACGCCCGCCGCGCCTCGTCGCAGCCCCTCCGCGCTGGCGCCCGCGCTTCGCAGCCGGAGCAACAGCGGCAGGACGTCCGCGTCGACGCGTCGCGCGACGTCGCCGCCGTCCGCCGTCGCCGCGATCGCGCGCGCGTTGGCGAGCGCGCGCCGACGCGCGTCCGCCTCGGCGTCGTCGCTCTCCGGCGGCGATCGCCGCTCGACGCGCGCGCGCGCCGCGACGGCGTCGTCGTCGTCGTCCGAGACGTCCGAGACGCGCGCGCGCGATCGCGTCGCGCGTCGCCGACGCCGACGCGGACGCGCGCGATCGACGCGCGCGACGGACGACGCGCGCGCGATCGCGCGCGGCGTCGTCGCGACGCGCGCCATCGCGGCGCGAAAGCGGCGCGGCGCGGTGCGACGCGCGATCGCGGCGTCCGAGACGGCCGAGACGCGATTCGAGCGAAAGCGAACGACGGACGGCGACGCGCGACGGACGGCGACGCGCGACGCGCGACGATGACGCCGACGAAACGTCGAGCGCGCGCGCCGTCCGTCGCGCGCGACGCGTCGAAACGCGCGAAAGCGGCGGCGGGCACGGACGACGCGACGGCGGGCGACGCGGAGGCGAAGGAATGCGCGCGCGACGGCGCGGGCGCGGGCGCGGCGCGGGCGAGGGCGACGACGATGGACGATCTGACGTACGATGGGGAGATCGTCGTCGCGAGCACGGCGAGGGAGCTGGAGGAGGCGATGGCGCGGATCGAGGCGTTCGACGCGCGCGCGGGGACGACGGCGACGACGAAGCACTGCGGATTCGACATGGAGTGGAAGGTGTCGTTTAAGCGGGGCGCGGGGGAGAGCAAGACGTCGCTGGTGCAGATCGCGGTGGCGAACGAGGATTTGAGCGAAAAATTGGTGGTGCTGGCGCGGATTCACACCGCGGGGTTGACGCGGCGATTCAAACGATGGACGCGAGACGGCGCGCGGGGGAAGACGGGCTTCAACGTCAGGGGCGACGCGAGAAAGTTGGTGCGGGATTATGGGTTAGAACCGTCGAGGGTGATCGAGTTGAGCGTTTTGGCGAAAGAACGGTTCGAGGGTGGGTGTCCGAGCGCGCCGTCGTGGTCGTTGGCGAGGTTGTGCGAACACGTGCTCGGGAAGACGTTGCCCAAGGACAAGACGCGAATGTCGAATTGGGAGCGCGAAGAGTTGAATGAGAGTCAGATCAAGTACGCCGCCATGGATGCGTGGGCGTCGCTGCTAGTGTATCGCGCGCTGATGAAACGAGACGTGGTGGAATCGTTCGGGGGTGAGCCGTACGAGTGCGATCCGCTGCCCGAACCCGTCGAGTCGTCGGACGAGGAAGTTGAAGACGAGGACGAGGACGAGGACGAGGACGAAGACGAGGCGAACGCGTTCGTCGACGACGAAGAAGACGACGAAGAGCCGACCGATGTCGTCTTTGACGATGCTGTCGATAAAGGCGAGTTATCCGCTCAAAGCGCGCGCGCGGGCGAAATAGAGCTCACGGATACCGAACGCGAGGTGTACGCGAAGCACATAGCGGGCGCGTCATTGGACGACATCGCGACGACCACGGATACAGACAGGATCGTCGTATTTTCGACGTTATTATCCGCGATGCGCAAGGGTTGCGCATTCTATTTCAAGTTGTTGTGTATTCCCGAGCACCTGACATTGTTCTTCGACGATCACGTCATGCTCAACGGCGCGTTGCCCAAGGCGAATGATTTTGTGGAGTACGCCAAAATCGACGACGAACGAAGTTGTAAGCTCATGCTTATCGCGTTAACGGTGAAACTCGCGCGCGAGCGCGAGCAGCAGCAGTGTTAGAATTGGCGAGTAGTCGTGTGAAATATTACAAAGAATTCTAGGCAAAATCGACGACGAAAGAAGTTGTAAGCTCATGCTTATCGCTTAGCCCGTGTTCGTTTTCAACCACGCCAAGCATTTAGCCGGAATCGATCGCTGGCCCTTCATCCAAGCATCTAAAACCGGCGAACCGATCAGTTTTTGCGAGTTTGCGACCCCCCACGGCCCGCTTGATTGCGGCCATGGCTCCTCGGGCCAGCTCTGCAAGTGCGCCAGCCAGGTTTCATGCTCGCGATCACTCGACCTCGCGAGAGGCTGTCCGGGACGACTGGAATAACAGCACGCGATATCTGGCATGCTCAAGTTACCCCTACGATTCGCGGTGATGTACTGCGTCGGGTCGGCCATCTCTTGCTTGTGCCACTGCAGCATCGTCGCCGCAGAAAATCCCGGGCGATACGTTTTCTCCACTCTGGCGACGATTTTATCGCCACCGCCACCCGCACCAACGCCCCACGCGTTGACTTCGTCTTCGCGCACCGCGACCTTGTCACTCTTATAAACTTGATGCTCTGGTGCCGAAGAGGGCTGCCAGAACCGATTGGTCTCGGCGTATAAGTGAATAAGTCCCGCAGCGAGGTCGTGGCGCGCGCCATCGGTTTGCTTGAGCTTTTTTAGTTCATCACGAAGCCAAAGTAATGACTCTTTACGCGTCATCTTGCCTTTGCGGACTTCCACGGCGACACTTTCCACCATACTAGTCCACTTGATGAACTTATCCGCGTCGTTTTTGCGCTCGTGCGGGCCCATGGCGCGAATGAGACCACAGACGATGGACTTTTCGAAATTCTCCGGACCAGACCCCCAAAAGTGCGCGGCGATCTCGGCTTCGGTGAGCGTAACGTACGGCGGTGCGGACTTTTCAAACACATCCATGCACTCGTACACGCTTTTCTGCGGACCATCATCGCGCGCCCGCGTCAAAAGTCGACGCAATTTACTCAGCATGATGGCGACGCACTGCGTTCGGTTTTCCCGCATCGCAAGCGCATCAATCTTGGCAAACTTTTCGGTGTAAGAAAACTCAGCTTGCGGGTTCTTCTCCAACAGCTTTGCATGCTCTTTCTTCGCCGCCGCGAGGATGTGCTTGGGAAGTTCGTTGAGCTCGGTATCCATGTACACCGCTACATCACCCACAAACTGAAGCAACCATCCCGGGCAGTTTCTGAGTAAACCTTTCCCAGGATAGAATCCGACCGCCGCCAGAGATCGCTCTTGTTTCGAAGTTAGCGGATCCGCCGCCTTATCGATCGCCTTGAACGACATCACTTGTCGATCGATAAGCTTATGCTTGCTCTCCAAAACTTGCGAGTGGTGGTCTTCGCCAACAAAGTTCAAATACGAACCTCGACACATGCGAGCGCCACACAAGCAAAACGCCATCTCGACCTCCTTCATGTTATCCGTACAGCTGTGATAGTTGTACGCTAACTCTTCGCCAGGTGCAATGTCTCGAGTTGTGATGAAATGAATCTCATACTTGCCGTTAATGGCCTTCAAGTTGACTTCGACGTTTGGATCACAGGTATGCGAAAGCCGCCCGGCATAGTTGTTCTCGTGCATCGCGTCGCAAAAGAGCACCGAGTAACCCTCTGCGTCGCCTCCCGGGCGCTCGATTTGCATGTTGTAAAACTCCGGAGGGCCGCGATCGCGAAGGCCGCGTGCCTTTTGCACCTGACGGATGGCATCTTGCTTCTCGGCCCACGCCCAGGGTGGATAGATCTCACCAAGAAAGTCGATGAGAAACTCACCCTTTTTAATCGGTTGGTTGCACACGACGCCAAATCCTTTTCTGTGCACGTAATAATATTCTGGCGTCTCGATCGCCGCCGCAGCGAGTTTCCATAAAGCCTTTGAAAACGCTAAACTCTTAGCGTCCGCCTTACGTTCAAGCTTTACCGCGAGATCTTCAGCGGCAACCGCCAAGTTTTGCGTCGCCAAAGTATCGGGAGTCATCGCTCCGTAGCTTTCGTTCACTTGCGCGAGAAGTTGCTTGTAAAGTCCCCATACATCGTCTTCAGAGTAATCGGGCAGCACGCGCTTGAGTGTTTCTGTTGCGTCGCGACCGGTAACGAAATCAACACCGTAGGTTTCTTGCTCGATGACTTCCGTGACGAGCTTTTTACGTTCCGCCTTGACACCGAGCGACGGCCACCACCCGGGAGGGGTTCCGTCGTCGACGTGCGCCGTCTTCATCTTTGACTTTTTGTCGAAAGGGTGATTAGCCGCGAGCGTCACTGAGCGTTCTATTTGGCACTCCTTCTCATCTTTGCGGTCGACGTACTCTGTAATCACGGTAAACTGCGTTCGCAGCGCGGTCCCGTCAAAATTCTTCTTCTCCGCCTTGGCTACGCCCGCCGTCTTCAACACTGTCAACGACGCCTGCTTCCACGCCTTACATACCGATGCGAATCGCCCGAGTTCTTTTGCACCTTCTTCACGTCGCTCATTCGCGGTCAAAGCCTTCGGCTTTTCCTTTTCCTCACCTTCAGTCTTGACTTTAACTTCGCCGACGGCGCTGCCGTCCAAAATGAAACCGAAAATGGTCATCAAATTACGAAGCGACAGTTGGTTAATCGGTCCAGGAAGGATCGCCTCTTCGAGCTCCATGATGAAACTCTTCACCTTTGGCTTCTTCGGTTTGCCTCCACCACCGCCGCCTTTCGCGTCGGCGACTTTCAAGCCGACACGATCGAACCAGCGGCCAATGAACATTTGCGGATTCGGCCCATTCATATGAACCTTGACGGACGCTTTATACTTTCTCGTCGATGCCTTACCGCAGTGCGCCTCCCAAACTGATCCCCCGAATAAACGACCGTCACCATCGCCGCTCACCGACGCACACATGTGTTCTGGTTGCTCGCAGTGGCATCTAAACAGGTTCCGACGCGGAAGGTAGACTCCCGCGTGCCCGTTGCACGAAACAGCCACTTGCACAGGAATGGTGTTCGGCGTCACAAGCGGCGCCATCGGACGCGGTATCCCGGGTACCCACATGGGCGAGTCTTCCGGTCCATCGTCGATCGATATTCTAGTGGTCTCGGCGGTTCCTGGCGCCGGCGCCGCGACTGGTACCGCGGCGGGCGGCTCCGCCTCGGGCGGCGTTGTGTCCTGCACCGGCACCGTGACGCGAATCAAACCTTCGGGCAACTTCGCCCCTCGCGGTGCGAAGTGCGCATAGTGCTCTTGTAATTGCTTCTGGTGCAAAATCATTCGCCTCTCTTGATCGACTTTAAACTTGTCAACGTCTTCGTCGCTCATCTCCTGAGGCGTTTTGCACGTCGAATGCTCCTTGTCTTCGTTCATGCAGCACACCCAACGATCTCGCACCGACATCCCCTCTACCGCTGCATGCTTCACCTTACGCCACTTCCCACACCCCTCCGCTTCGCACTGCACCCACGCGAACTCATCGAACGGACCAGGATGCGGCGGCGCCTTTGAACCGAGTCCGCCGACGCCGTTATTCCCGTGACGCTTCCCATTCTTTCCATTCTTCCCCCGCTTCGCCAGCGTCACGTACGTCCCGTCCTCCTGAAGTTCGATCTCTCCAATATCGTGCCTTCGCTCCAACTCCAACAACCTCTTCCGTTTCTGATACATCCTCCCTCGCTCGTTCGAGATGTCCCGCTTGCACCTCTCCCGCGCCTCCGCGTCCGCCGCGACGCTCTCATCCAAAATGCTATCCACCTCATCGTCGCCGACCTCCTGCGCCATCTCGCATCGATTAAATCTCCCGTCTCGGCCGTCTTTGCAGTAAAACTTCGCGTCGCCCGCGAGCGCGTCGCCCATCGCGCGCGGCGCTCGCCGCCACTTGCCGCAGCCCGCGGCGTCGCACTGCAAAAAGCACTCCCTCGCCGCCCCCGCGCCGCGTTCGGGCACCGCCGGCATCGCCTTCCACGCCGCATCGATATCACGCACGATTCCAAGCGCCGTCTCGCGCCTTCTTTCGATCTCTTCGCTCAGCGACGCGCGTTTGATCGCGCCGATCGTCTGTTCGGTGGCTCGAATCGATTGCAAGATGATTTCCTGCTGTCTGCTCGTGTGTTTCAGCGTCGCGCGGTCGCGCAGCGCGCGTCCGGACGCGCCGCACGCGCGCTCCGTCCCCTCCGCGCCCGGCGCGGGCATCGTCGCGCGCCGCGCGCGCGTCGCGGTGTGATGACGCGATCGCGGCTTTGACCGGCACAGCGCGACGACGCGCGCGGCGCGACGATGCGCGCGTTCGCGAGCGCGACGACGCGGCGATGGTGCGCGCGCGAGTGCGCGCGCGCGCGCGGACGCCGCGCGGGCGCGCAGGACGGCGCGGCGGCGCCGCGCGATGGGCGCTGGGCGTTGACTCGGCGCGCGCGCGGCGCGCGAACGACGCGAACGACGCGCGCGCGCGCGCGATTCGAGCGCGGCGTCGCGCGCGGCGTCGCGCGGACGACGTCGGTGGAGGCGGACGACGGCGGCGCGGGCGGCGGGGACGCGGGCGAGACGATCGACGTGTGGTGCTACGACGCGCGCGCGGGGACGCGAGGCGACGACGCGAGCGAGAACGAGCTCGCGCGACGCGCCGAAGCGTTGGTGAGCGAAGACGAGCGAACGGAGTTGATGGGAAACGCCACGAGGTTGATCTCGCGCGCGTTCGCGCGGACGGTGCTGATGCGGTACGATGAAGACGCGCGAGACGCGCGAGACGTGACGTTCGCGTACGGCGCGCGAGGGAAGCCGAGCGTGCGCGGACCGGCGACGCTGGCGGCGCGGTGTGGGTTCAGCGTCAGCCACTGCGACGGGCTCACCGCGGTGGCGGTGACGACGAACGGGGATGCGTGCGGGATCGATGTGGAGGATGAGAATAGACGAATAGGGACGGATGTGGGGAAATTCGCTCGGCGGTGGTTGAGCGACGACGAGACGCGGCGTCTGAGCGATATCGTCGCGGACGACGAACGCGCGCGAGCGTTCATGCGGTTGTGGACTGCGAAGGAGTCGTATGTTAAGGCTTTAGGGTTAGGAATCGCCGGACGTCCGTTCAGGGAGTTTGACATAGCGTGGGACGTCGCCGAGGACGCGGCGAAGACGTGGTCGATGGATTTGCGCGATGTCACCGACGATGGTACCGTCCCTTGGCGGTTCGCGCTGTTGAAACCGCGCGCATCGCAGTCGCACGTCATGTCGCTGTGCGCGCCCGCGGGCGCGGATGGTCGAATGCCTCGCGTGCGCGTGCGTTGGGCGTCGCCGTTCGAGCCGCTCGTCGACGTCGACGCGGCCGATGCCGACGTCCTCGCGCTCGGCGGCAGTCGAGCCACGATTTGATGACGATCGATCATCGTCGCGACAAAGCGATCGTCATCGCAATCAGTGTTGTAATTTATGACCGAGTGCAGTAGTCGAAACGCTCGGAAGCCGTCGCGTCGACCGCAGTGCGCGACGCCCTCGATCGCGCCCCGCGCGCGCCTCGCCGCGTCGTCGCGCACAGAATTAAATCATTTCACGTCCGCCGTCGATCGATGTCGACGCCGACGCCGCGGTCGTTCGAAGATGACTTGACCGCGCTTCCGCCCTGCACCAGAGCCGATGGCACATACGCTTGTCAACGACTCGGATGCGACGCGTACTACGCCCCGGGCCCCGGGAACGTCCCGGGTTCGTGCGTGCATCACACGAAACGACCTTGCTTTCGAGACGGCGTCAAGTCGTGGCCGTGCTGCGGGAAGTCGTCGCACGACTTCGGGGAGTTCATGTCAATCAAAGGTTGCGCGAGCGGGACGCACACGTGCGCGAAGATAACGTATGAAGACGACGAAGCAGCGGCGGTGGTTGAGCGATTACCTGCAGCACCGGCGATGCCTTTGTCCATGGAAGCGCGCGCGCGAGGCGAGGGCGACGCGAGCGCGTGCGTTCGATGTAAGAGCGGATTTTATTGCGCCGAGCACGCGAATAGCGCGTCGCCGGCGACGACTTCAACGACAGAAGCGCGCGAAACGACGCCGGACGTCGCACAGAAGGTCAAACCCGAGGTAGATTTGGACACGGAGCAGACGTGCAAGAATCCGGGATGCGGACGAAAGTTTCGTGAGCGCGACAACGCGGACGACGCGTGCGAACATCACTCGGGCGCTCCCATCTTTCACGAAACCAAGAAGGGTTGGTCGTGCTGCGGCAAACTCGTCTACGACTTCGATGACTTTCTAAAGCTTGCGCCGTGCGCGCGCGGGCGCCACGACGCCGACGCCAAGCCGATCCAATTTCAGTCGAGCTCGGCGAAGAAAACATAGAATTGAGACTGAGAGAGTAAAAAGCGAAGACAAAAAACATGAACCGTCATTCGCTCGCGCGATGGTCGATTCATACGAACGCGCGCGCGAAAAGAAGATCGCCGCGAACAAAGAACGAATGCGAGCGTTGGGCGTCGACGTCCTCGCCGCGAGCGTCCGCAAATCCCGCGCGTCACCGCGGCCGAAAGTCTCAAAAAGCGCGGCGGTGACGTCAGCGAGCGAAGCGCCGCGACGCACGTCCGGACGCGCGCGAAAGGCGGTGCAGAGTTACAGCGATGAGGACATGTTCAAGGACGTTGATAAAGCGATCGTTAGCACCGCGGGACGCGCGAGGGTGGCGTATGAACCGCCGCCGCCGCCGTCGGAGGCGCTGCGCAAGAGCGCTTTGGCGCTGCCGGAACGGCGAGGCGCGGTGCCGCGACATCCGACCAAAGGACATCTAGTGTTCAAAGACAGACCAGACTTTAAGCCTAACCTCACGCCCACGCAAGTGATAGCGGCCGGATCGTGGGGTGGGTGCTATTTCCATCCGCGCGGCGGCAAGCCCGGTATTCGAGGACCATGCAACATCGACCCTTCGGAGTTTCCGAATGAATGGTTCGAGGGCTTAGATAAGAGCTGGTACGCGAGTCGCAAATATAACATTCCGACGAACATGTACGGCGTCAAGGCGGGGCAAACGCAAACGTACTGGGAAGAGAGCGGGTGGATCGACTCGCGGGACCCACGAGGATGGTTTCACTGGTATTGCAGATTTTATCAGGGAAGGCGGTTGAACGACGGCGAAGACGACAGGCAAATATCACGTTGGAAAGGCGTGTGCGGGGAAAAGGGGCGATGGAAGACGAATCTCATCAACAAGATTATCAACGCTAACGCGAGTTGGGACGATTCACGCATTTCACCCGTAGTGAGACAAACGTTATTGCACTGGGCGTGCGAAGTTCGCGAATCCGAAGTTCTCGCTCTCGCGAAGAAGCGTTAGGGATCGTTGTATTACTAAATTGTGCTAGATTCTACTCTGCGAACGCCCCTAGTTCGCTCATCTCGTCTAAGAAGCTGAGGTACGTTTCGTCTGCCGCCTTGCCCGAGCCGCCTGCTGATGACGACGCGGCGACCTTCGGCGCAGCGTTAATCGCTCGTCCAGTTACAACGCGTTGTCGTTTTGCGTTGGGTGCCTCCTGCCGGTTCACGCGAACGCTCGCGGGAACGAGTGCTTTCAGTTTCACGTTGTGTTCGGCGCGAACGATGGGCGTCGCCGTCGGCGCAGCGCTCTTCGTAAATGTCGCCGGATCGGACGGCGGTTTTCGTACTGCCCGAGGAGCGGCGGCGAAGAAACCACCGACACCGTGCTTTGGTGGCGGCGGCGGTCTTCTCTGCACTGGAACAACGCGCGGCATCGATCCCACCGGTGCGCGGCGCACCACAGTCGTCGTCTCCGTAACGCGCGGTGGCGCCACTTCCACTTCGTTACCGCCGCTCGTCCCAGTCGGCGGCATCGGTGGTGGTGGTAAAGCCTCAGAGTCTGATCCATCTTCGTCGCCCGCTGGTACCGGCGGCGGCGGTAACGGTTCGTCCTCGTGGTCCGGCGGCGCCGACGGCGGCAACAACGGTTCGTCCTCGTCGTTCGTGTCCGTCTTCGCCGCCGCGATCGCATCATCTTTCACCGGCAACGCGGGGATCACCAATTCAAACCCTGGTGGCGGACCAGGCGGCGGCGGCATCGCGTCGCTGTCGCTGTCGCTGTCGCTATCACTGTCGCTAGCCGCCGTCGCCGCCGGCAACGCTTGTCTCGAAGCGCTCGCGCATTCATCCACCACGATCCCTGCCTTCCACTTCTGCGGTTTCCCAGCCGGCGGACGTCCGGTCGGATTCAACTTCGGGTGCCAATACACCGAATCCTCTGGTTTATAGTACTGTTCCGCCCCAACCGCGTACGCCGTCGACGTCGGCCCTCGCGGTTTCGCGCTTCGCGGCGTCAACCCAGCCTCTCGATCTCGCGCATCGCTTGCTCGCTTCGCGTCGATTTGCTTCGACAGCCACGTGAGCTTTTCATCAATCTTATCCACTCGCAGGCGCTGTCCTGGGATTTGCGGCGCGTTTTTCGCCTTTTCCAGTCGCTCACGTTCAGCCTGTAATTCACTCAAATCTTTCGTTTGCGCCGCGACTGCGCGCGCCTCCTTGCGTCGTTCCTTGTTTTTCTCTATCTCGCGCTTGCGTTGTTGCTTTCTGTATTTATCCATCGCCCGCGGTCCGTCCAGGCTTCGACGGGAGTCACGCACCGGGCAGCGGCGCGAACTGCGGGCGGCGACGACGCGCGGGACGGCGACGGCGACGGCTCGGGACGGCGCGACGGCTCGGCGCTCGATCGACGAAGGATACGAAACGGAACGACGACGCGGTCGGCACAATACGCAGATAAGAATATGACAAACGCGATACATACGTGCGATCGACTCAGCTGTAGGACGCGCTGTCGTCGTCTTTGACTTTGAAAGTCCCAGCGCCTTCAAGCGCGGCGAGGTAGGCGCCGGCGATACACAAGGAGATGCACATCACGGGCCAGCCGATTCGGAAGAAGGAGTTGAAGGTGATGGGAAAACCAGCTTCGGCGGCAATACCAGCCATCACGATGTTGGCGGAAGAGCCGATCAAAGTTCCGATGCCGCCGAAGTCGGCGCCGAAGCAGAGGGCCCACGCGAGCGCTTCGATGGAGATGCCCTGTACGTTTTCGCTCATTTGTATGATGACCGGAAGCATGGTCGTGGTGAATGGAATGTTATCCACGAATGCGCTCGCGATACCAGCGACGAGCTGCACCAGCAACATGGCGCCGATCTGACGCTGGCCGATAGGGAAGGAGGCGATGAGCGTCGAGAGCTCATCGGCGATGGCTCTGAGCAAGCCGAGCTTGGCGATGCCCTCGGTGAACACAAACAAGCCCGCGAAAAACAACAAAGAGTCCCACTCAACTTTTTCGAGCGCGTACTCAAACTCATCGTGGCTTCCTGTGAGAAGTATTGCGATCGCACCGAAAACCGCAACGTACGCCGGTTCCATGTGCATCACGGGGTGCAAAAAGAAAAGCAAAATGACAAAAATCAAAATCGTTCCGCTGCGAATGAGCAAGTTCATGTCGCGTATGGGATACTTTGCGCGCAATTCGTCGATGTCGACGTTGATCTTTTGACCAAACAATGCGTCACCGTAGTACCACTTGACAAAAGCGAAAATAAACGGCATCGTGAGCAAGACCCCCGGACCGAGGACTCGTAAAAAGTCGACAAAACCGATGTGCTCCTTGAGCGCGTTTCCGATGATAATGTTCGGAGGATCACCAATGAGTGTGGAACATCCACCAATGTTACCGAAAATGGAGAGCGGAATCAAAAGTGGACGCGGATCAATGTTCAAAGCTTTGCACAGAGACAGCGCCACGGGTGCGAGGAGCAACATTGTGGTGACGTTGTCCAAAAACGCGCTCAACACTGCGTCGAATATCATGAGCATGAGGAACAAGCGCCACATGCTACCCTTTGAGTACTCGACAATATGTACGGATATATACTCGAACACGCCAGTGCGGGAAAGTAGAGCGACGATGATCATCATACCGAACAACAGCGCGAGCGTGCCGTGATCCATCCACGTCAAAATCGTCGCTATCGATGGCAAGCGATGTTGTAAAGACAGGATAAACAGCACAGCGGCGGCGCCAATGAACGCAACTAGGGTGCGGTGAATGATTTCAGTAATGATCAACCCGAAGATACTGATGAGAAGAACTAAACCGAGCCACATACCGGCGATGCCCACCAAGCCGGTATCCGTCGCAGTGAGCGAGATCGCCACTGGCGTGGGACAATCTGTGGTAAAGTTCATATACACGCTCCCGTGTTTGGATTGATATTCACTCAAAATATACGTCTCAAAACTTGCTTTGACGTGCTTGCTGACACCGGCGCCGCCACCGCCGAGAAGTTTACGCCGATGCCCACTGGACGCCGCACTCCAATGCGGCGTCGTCAACGGTTTGCCAAGCGCTCCCAATTGGTACGTATGGTGGTTGTACGATTGATAGATGTTGTAAGACATATGAAAATCACTCGCGTTGTACGTGCACGGACCAACCAACAAGTTCACTTCGAGTTGTCCCGAGCTCGCGTGGTCGAGCTTAATCATACCCTGGCTTATCGAATCGCAACCGGTGTGGTGCTCGTGTTCTTCGTACTGCGTCACTAAGAACGGAATCATCAGAAGCACGAGAAAACACACACCCGCGCACAGCATTTTCGTCCCCAAAATACGATACTCTCGTTTTCTCTTCAGCGGCTTATCGCTCTTGTGTGTCGGCATCGGGCACGCGTCCACCGGCGCCTCGTCGACGTTGAACGCGGCGCGCAACAAATCCATCTTTTTTGCCGCCTTGAGCGCCCCTTTTTTACGCTGACGCAAACCTTCGTAAGACGTGATGTCGTGATAGTTTTCTTTCATCGTTCGCAGACGTTCGCGCATTCTCTCAGCGAGACCAGGCAAGTCTTTAGCCTCGACGGCGTCCGCGAGGAACATCAGCGCGTCCGTCTGTCGTTGAATCGCTTTGATGGCGCGACGCGTCTTCTCCTCCTTCCCCTCGAGCACGTTTTCGTCGCCCGTGACGTCCGCCGCTTTATACGACGACGACTTCTTCGACACGCTGGCTTTTATTTCGTCCATCTTCGATCGCGTCTTCTTCAATTCCGCCGCGAGTTCTTTCCCCGTCGACGCGCTCAGCGTCGTCGCCCCCGTCCCCGCGTTCGCCGCGTTCACCATTTTCACGTCGTCGCCCGACGCCACCCTCGGAATCATCTCCGGCACCGCATCAAACTTCACCTTTCGCGCCGGCGCGTCGATCGAATGTCTGCTCGACCGTCTTTCCGTCGACCTTCGTTCGCGTTCGACGTTTTCCAGCTCGACGCGCGCCGCCGCCCGTTCCGCCTCCGTCGCCTCCCCATCGTTCGCCCTTTCCGTCGACGCCAGGAACGCGCGTCCCAGCGCCTCCGCCTGCGTGGACCCAAGCGTGGTCTCCGGCGAGCTCTCCTCGCACACGCGCTCGCCGCCCAGCGCGTGCAGCGTGTGTCGGCTCAGCTCGCGCCGCAGCGCGCGTCCCTGCGCGAGCGTCAGCGTGTGATGTCGCCGCTCGTCGCCGTCGTCGCTGTCGGTTTCGCGTCCGCGCGCGTCGGCATCGCCGCGGTCGAAGCTTCCGCGCCGCGCGGGCGCCATCGCGCGCGTCGAGTCGCGCGCGCCGCGCGGTGGCGCGCGGCGGCGCGCGAGGGCCGGGGCGGCGCGACACACCCGCGTGTGCGGGACACCAACGGCGCGCTCGGTGTCTCACTGTTTGCCCATACGCCGTGTGTCCGTTTATTCGGCGCGACTCGAACTCGACGCGTTCGTCGCCGCGCGCGCGAGTTCGCGTCGCGCCGGCGGCGCGCGCGAGCCGGGGCGAGGGTCGAGGCGCGCGACGCGCGTCGTCGCCATGGGACGCTCGAAACAGCGCGCGAACGCGCGCACGCTGACGCTCGGCGAGTTTTTCAAGGAGACGCAAGTCAACCGCACGTCGGGGCTGCTCGGCGCGCGCCTGGCGCGACGACGCGCGGAGAGCGACAGCGACGACGCGGACGACGGTGAGACGACGGATGCGCTGGAGTGCGCGATCGGGAACGCGGCGCGAGCGTCGGGGGAGGGAACGTACGACGTGACGTGCTTCGCGAGGGGCGGGCGCGGGACGATGAAGAGCGCGCTGTTCGTGTTCGGCGGCGGACACGGAGATAGGCGGGTGGACGAGGCGCCGTTTGAATGCGAATTGCGAGGGGTGAAGACGTCGTGCGACGTGGAGGTGACGGTGACGTTCGATAGGGTGCTGGGGGTGAGACCGGTGCGGGAGTTGCACGCGGTGGAACTGTCGAACGAGCGCGCGGAGTTTAGTCGGACGTTTACGGTTGAGGTGAAGACGAAGGCGCTGGCGCGGGCGCTGGGGAAGGTGGGGACGCGAGATGGTGGGAATTCGGCGACGCCGAAGTCGCCGTCGAGGAATGCGTCGCGATCGTCACTTTTAGAGGAGAGTCAGTCGCGGGGCGTGGACGCGTGGAGCATCGGCGACGTGAGCGAGTGGTTGAAGAGCTCAGAACTCGAGGAGTTAGTGGACGCGTTCGCGAGCGCTAAAGTGAATGGATACGAGCTGTTGCGGTTGACCGAGGCAGACTTGAAGCAATCGCTGCACTTGGAGCGAAATTTAGAACGCGTGCGAGTGATTCGCGCGATTAACATTTTGCGCGCGAGCGCCGGCGCCGCGGACGCCGAAAAGGGGAACGCGGACGAGAAGACGGGCGTCACGCCGCCTTTGAGCAAACCTTTAGGCGCGCCACGCGGTGGACTGAGCCCGCTCGAGCTCGAGCTCGACGTGTCGTGGATCGAGTTCATTTCTGAAAAAGCCCGCGCGAGCGTTTTGATAGGATGGTTCATGCACGTCTTGGACGAAGTCAAGGCGGCCGAGTACGACGAACCTGGTCCACAGCTCAGCGTTTATTGCGAGGCGACGCTGCAGGCGTCGAGAAGCTGTGAGGACGCGCTCGAGGAGCGCGTGTTGGACATTTTAGAGTCGACTCCGGGGTGGGATCCGCGTAGGAAACTGTTTCCGAGCACGTGCGATTTGACAAAGCTCGGCGAGCAACTCATGCAGCTGTACTTAGAAGTGAAGGCTTTCGAGGAGTTCGCAGCGTTGAACATGGATGACGAACACACCGAGTACGAGCGACCTCGTTCGACGCCTGCGAAAATGCCTGGGGAAAATTCGCCCGCAGGACGCTTATCGCGAACGCAGAGCGTATCGCCGTATCGCACGCCGCCTTCGGATCCGGGCCTCTCGACGCCGTCGCCGAGCAGACTGAACGTCAGCGCGCGTTCGTTTTCGCCGACGCCGCTTTCGGATCTTTCGCGTTCAATTTTACCCGAAGACGAACCGGTCGAGGGTGATCGAGTCATGGAGCTTAACACCGAGTGGGAGATTGATTACAAGGATATCGAGTTTGAAGGAGGCGTGCCGTCGTCGCAAAATCGAATCGGTCACGGCGGTTTCGGCGAGGTCTTCCTCGGTCGGTATCACGGCAGTCTCGTGGCGGTGAAAAAGCTATTCAATCAAGATATGATGGGTAAAGGGTTGAGCGATTTCCGTCGCGAGGTGCAGATATTGTCGCGACTGAGGCACCCGTCCATCGTCTTGTGGCTCGGCGCGTGCACGCAAGCGCCGAATTTGACCATCGTTCTCGAGTACATGGATAAGGGATCGCTTCACCAATTTCTCCATCGAACGACTACGCCGTACACCACGCTCACGCTCACGCGATGGGCGATGACGATCGCGCAAGGAATGGTTTACTTGCACTCCGCCAAACCGTTCCCAATCGTGCACTGTGACCTGAACACGAACAACGTTCTCGTCAATCGCGATGGCATGGTAAAAATCACCGACTTTGGTTTGAGCAAAGTGAAGCACAGTTCACGGCTTTCGCGTCAGACGGGTATGACAGGCACGGTGAACTATGCCTCTCCCGAAGTGATACGTGGCGGTAAATTCAGCGAAGCTTCAGATGTCTTCGCGTACGGCGTCATCCTCTGGGAACTCCTCACTCGGCGCATCCCGTGGGAAGACTTGAACGAGTACCAAATCGTGTTCCAAATGACCTCCGATCTCGACGCCTCGCTCGCGGCGACCGCAAAAAATCTTGAACTCCCAGCGAGCGCGCCCGAGGGTTACCGCAAGATCATCCACGGCGCGTGGGCCACCCAACCCGAACGCCGCAGCGCGTTCAAAGACGTCCTGGGCGATTTGCGCGAAGTCTACAGGGAGCAAGTGGACATAGAAAAGGCGCTACGCGCCGCGCGTAAGGGCTCAACCTCGAGCTTAAGCGCCACAAGCGCTCCGGACAAGTAGCGTCGAGTGATATCAACGCGTGTATTTCTATCTCACATTCACACACACTCGCACGCGCACTCGCACGCCGCGCGTCGCTTCGCTCGTCCCTCAGACCTAGTCCTGCGCGCATGCCGTCTCCCGACCCCCGCGGTCGCGCCGACGAGCGTTCGAAACGCTCGAAACGCGACGCCTCGACGTCGTCGTCGTCTTCGCGCTCGCGCAGTCGCTCGCGCGACGCCGCAGACGGCGACCAAACGCACAGGTTTAAGCAATTTCTCAAAAAGCGACACGAGCGACTGGAATCCGTCCGACGCGCCGCCGAGCGCGCCGAACGCGAAGCGCTCGACGCCGGGGAGGCACTTATCGGACCCCCTCCCCCTCCCGAGTCGTTCGAAGTCGATCGCGACGCGATCAATCACGGGAAACATTTGCTCGCCGGCGAAGGCGAAGCCATGGGACGATTCGCGGCGGCGGGCGAACGCATCCCGCGACGAGGAGAGATTGGATTAAAGACGGATCAGATTGAACGGTTCGAAAACTTAGGATACGTGATGTCGGGAAGCCGGCACTCGAGGATGAACGCGGTACGGATGCGGAAGGAAGCGCAGGTGTACTCGGCTGAGGAAAAGGCGGCGCTGGCGGCGTTGAGCAAGGAGGAACGCGCGGCAAAGGAGCGACGCGTGTTGGACGATATGCGAGCGTTGGTGCAGGCGCAGTTGGAATCAAGAGAACGTCATGACTAGTCGTGATTACACGCACTTGTAACGCTACTGTAGATTGTTAGATTCTATTCACTACCGAGGTCCGCAGAGCGCTCAAATTGTTTGTGGAAATTTTTTAGCGATTCCTCGACGCGACGGGACAAATCATTCCCGAGAGAAGCTTCACGCTTTCTAGATTTGTGCCGCGTGGCGGATTCTTTCGCCGTCTGATCGTCGTCATCGAAGTATTTGATCGTCGCCGCCGGACCGGAAGAATCTGAATCTACGACGATTTCGTCGCCCGTCGAAGCCTTCGCTCGCATCGACTTCTTCCCACGCGCCGTGCGATCTTCTGTTTCTTCGTCTTCGCTTTTGGCGTGCTTCCTGTTGTGATCCGCCTCACCGACCGCAGCCTTTGATTTTGTCTTGGCTTTCGACGCCGTTTCACTCGCGTCATCGTCCGTGGCGTGCGCCTCAGGCAAATGATTCGTTCGGCGGTCCTCGACGACGATGGGTACCACTTCGCCGTTTTGTGGTACAAAACCGAGCGTGTCGGGATATAACTCCATCAACGCCGAAATGATAAAGTCGGAATGCGTGACGAGCATGACCACTTCTTCGTCGTACCTGTCGAAGACGTTGGCGAGGACGACTTTCACGCGATTCATCATTGCGATGATGTTCTCCTCCCTCTCGTCACCCAACTCCAAATCGGCCTCGTGCGTGAGCGTGAGGCCGCCGCAGTGCGTGTACGACAGCGGAGTCGTCTTGTCGACCCTACAATCCGAGTGATGCTTGTGATGCGTCTCTACGTTGAGCATGAATGCGTCGTCGCCGTAGAGCTCGCGCAAACCTTTGTGGAATTTGCATCCGTGCGCGTGGGAATTCTTGATCGACTTCGACGCGTCCGAGTCTTCGCCCTCGTCTATGGAGATCGGTCGGCGAACTTCAAACGGGGCGTTGAGTTCGATGCGCTCGCGCAAGTAGTCCGTGACAGCAATCGGACGCGAGATGTGATCGACGCCAGACGTGACGATGATGGCGGTTTCCATCGCTCGTGAGAGCGGCGACGAAGCCACGCGAATTCTATCCTTTTTGTCTGAGCCGCCTCGAATCGCCTTAAAGAACCCATCTCTCGTCGTGAGCGAGGCACGCGTCGTCAAAGCTTGCTCTACGCCGCGATCCGTGAGCGACGGATCGAGTAAGTCACCATGGTCTCGCCACGTGCACGGCAGCGTCTCCAACTCTTCGTCGACAGTATCACCCCACGCGTTATGCGTCGCCTGGCCGTGGCGCAGAAGTAGCAATAACTTACGTTTACCGCCAGCGTGCCTCAAATCGTCTCGAATCGTCTTCCAACCATCCGAATCGACGACGCCGCGATGCGCGCTCTCTTGAATCGGCGTCGCCGCCGCCGCGCCCGCGAGTTCGCGCTTACTTTCCCCAGGGCTCTTCCCATGCGTGAATTTTTTGAACCATTCCTCGTAGGCAAAATATCCCGTATTCGCCGCGAACGGCGGGACGTCGTCGTCACCATCGATCCCGAGCCCCGGCGCGTCGTCGTCGTCGTCGCCGCGCTTCGACGACGTCCCCCGGCGTCCCCTCTTCGATCCGAGCATCGGCACCGCCACGAAACGTCGCACATCGATGTCCTCGCGCGCGATCACGCCGCGTCCGCCCGTCTCGTCACCATTTCGCGATCCCGCCATCGCGAGCGCGACGCCCAGCCCGCACGCCGCCGCGCACGCGCCGGCCGTCAACCACCCCCCGCGTCCTCCCGCGCGCGTCTCTCGCGCGCGCCCGCCCGCGATCGCGCATCCATCATCACCGATTTCAACGTCCGCGCTCGCCGACGCCGCTCCGTGCGTCACCGCGCGCGCATCGCGCAGCGCCGCGTTCTCCATGACGTTTTATAGTGTTGGCGCCCTCGATCGCCCGCGACGTCGCGCGCGCGCCGCCGATCGCGCGCGCGGTCGCTCTCGCGCGCGACGACGCTCCCGCGGCGTCTCTCTCTCTCGCGCGCGGCGTCGATCGTCGTCGCGCGCGCCGCGGCGTCGCGTTCTGCGGTGCGAACGCCTCGCACACGCCGACGCGCGACGGCGGCGCGGCATGTCGCTCGCGGTCGCCGCGAGCGCGGTCGCGTTCGGCGCGGCGCTGCGGCACCTGGGCTACGTCACCGAGCGCGACGGACGGTCGCTGTGCGTGATCATATTCAGCTCGACGCTTCCGGCCGTCATGGCGCGGACGTTCGCGACGGCGCGAATGGATGCGAGCGCGCGGTGCGTCGCGCTCGCGGGATGCGCGTTCGGATGCGCGTGCGTGCTGGTGTCGCTGACGACGACGCGCGCGATGCGGGGCGCGAACGCGCGGTCGTCGGGAGACGCGTTGATCGAGATGTCGCGACGGTCGCGCGAGGCGTTGGTGAGCGGCGCGGCGGTCGGGTTGAATCTGGGGAACTTTGCGTACCCGTTGGCGGAGATATTGTACGGAGCGAAGGCGCTGGAACTGATCGTCGTGTTCGACGCGACGAATCAAGTGTTTTTGTTGATCGTGGCGCACGCGATATACACGTGGAGATGCTCGAAAATCGACGTGGACGGCGCGGGCGAGGCGGCAAAGGACGGATCGACGACGAAGATTCTGGAATCGATGCGACGTTCGATGGTCAAGCAAGCGAGGAATCCGTGTCTGTTGGCGTGTTTCGTAACGCTGTGTTATCGCGCGGTGTGGGGCGACGGAGGATTTCCGCCAGCGATTGATGGGTTTTTGGCGTTTTTGGCCGGCGCGAACAAGCCCGCGGCTTTGCTCGCGCTCGGGATTTTGTTCCAGCCGAACATGGCGAGGGATGAAGCGCGGGACATGGTGTGCGCGTTAGCGCGCCGTTACGGGGCTTCCATGCTGTGCGCGAGCGCAGTTTTATACACCATGGGCGGCACGCTGGGTTCGATCGGGTCAGCGGTGGCGTTGATGGCGATGCTGTCGCCGTTGCCTTTGCTCACCGTCACGTACGCGATGGAATTCGCGTTGAACGTCCCGTTCGCGGCGACGTTGGTTAACTACGCAAATCTAGTGTCTGGCGCGATGATCGCCGTCCTCGCGCACGTGTCGTTCGCCAATCCCGTGGCGTTAGCGCCGAATCTCGCCGCGTTCGGCGCGGCGACGCTCGGATTCGGCGCCTTGGTGCGCCGCGCGGACCGCAGCGCGGGCGGCGCCACAAAACGCGCTAGTGGCGTCATCGCCTCGTGCTTCGACCCACGACGATCGATGAGAGTTGGCATCGATGCACGGCGTCCGGCTATGCGCGCCCGTGGAGATCGCGCGCGAACCTGCGGCGTATCCGTCGTTGCGCGCGCTCAATCGCCGTCGAACCGCGCCGCGCGTTCACGCGGCGTCGCCTCGGCGACCCACATTGCTTCCGTTCGGCTCGGCGCGCTCCTGCGTCCGGTGCTCGTTTAATTGCTCCGTGTGTTGTATTATTAGCGTCGTAGCGTAGTCGTAGTGAGAACAGTAATGACTAAAGTTTTGCATGTGTTGACAACTTTTGGTGCGTCCGCTAGCACGGCGCTGCTCGACAGTATTTTTTTCAGTGTTTCCATCACGGTTTCATCGCGTCGTCATCGCTCTCGTCCTCTCCCTCCTTGACGTCGAGGGTAAATTCGTACTCCTGATCACATCCGAGGTAGGAATCGCACATAAAGTACAAAGTCAAGTCCGCCTTGCCCACTTGTTCCGGCGCCGCGAACTCGAGCTTGACTTTTTGCCTCTTGCCGAGCGTGATGCGCTTAATAGCGTGCAAGGTGCCTTTTCTCACGTCACCGACGACGAGCCACCAAGCTTCTTCCTTTCGCCCTGGATATCGCGGCGCAAAAACTGGACCGATTTCGCCCTCGATCTCGCGCTCGAGGTTGACGACGATCTCCACTGCGTCGCCCGCGGTGACGTCGTCGGGGTCAGTGACGTCGAATGCTACTTCAATGCTCGGGTAACGATTCGCTGCTTCCGCCACGTCTTCGAGCTGCTCATCGCTGAGTTGTAAAATATCGCGCCTCGCGTCATCTTCCATATCGATCAAGTCGTAGACACCCTCGATGCCAGCCGTGACACATCGCTCGCCGGTCTCTTGGTCGATGTGCGGCAACTGCATCACTGCTGGGTCTTTGTCCCACATGCCTTGCACCATCATTTGCGAAAGCTCCATCGCGGCGAGCGCGGGGCCGAGCCATCCGTTAGATGAGATGACATCGACCATAGCTTGGAGCAGGCGCGTTGCGTCGGGCAAAATCTTTTGCAAGTCTTGCGTAAAGTCGCCGTGAATGCTCGTTCGGCCAAAGTATGCCTGGAGAAGAGCGGCGACCTTGACATGCGGATCCGTGGTTTTATTGCTTGATAACGTGATCGGCGCGTGGTTGAGTATGCGTCGAAGCATATCTGCCTCGCCCGGTCTGACGGCAAAGGACTCGAATTCAGTCGCACCGGCAACGATTTCAAGTAAACCCTTCAGTTTGGTCTTCGCCGTGAGCGAAGCGGCGAAGAGTTCAATCGTCGTGTACGTGATGTAGTAGTACGCGGAAATCATCCCGAGGTTCAGTGGAGCGCAATCCATATCGTCCTCGATGCTGATACATTTGCTCGCCTCCAAGTCACCCAAAGTCGTTTCGACGAGCTCGGAAAGAGCGTCGGAAAGATGGCGGTGCGAAACGCCGGTGAGATTGTAGTAGTTCGGGTTCTGCGTCAGTCGCCTGTAGTAGAAGCTCCACGTGATGTAGTCCACGGCGTCTTGCTTCGTTTCGATCGTGCGCGTGACAATTTCAGCCACCATGGGATCGTGCAAGAAGTGATCGAGGTGCGACTCGACAGGGAACGGTTCGAAGAGGAACTTCTTGTAGTATTCCTTCCTCGGCGCGTGACACAAGAGTAAACACACACCGGCATCGTCGATGCCAGGTCTGGATGCACGGCCCATCATTTGAAGAAGATCCGTCACTGGATAATCCGCCGCACCAGCACCCCCGGCGTCGTAGTACTGCGTCCCCATGATGACCACGAGCTTGCAGGGAGTCGTGAGTCCCCAAGCCAGGGGCGCAGTGGCGACGAGCACAGACGCCGCACCGACGGCGAACACTCGTTCGACAACCTTTCGCTCCTTTTCGCTCATGGCTTCGTGAATAAGCGCGACGCCAAACGTCAGGGCATGGCGTACAGACTCATCAGATATTTGCGCCAAGTAAGGCTCGAGATCACCTTCTTCAACTTGTAAGAACCGACCCGGCTCGCCCTCCGCAGCGGCAAACGCGAGCAAGTCGAGAGACGCCAACTTCGCGTGCTTACGCGTAGGCACGAAGACAATCGACGGCTCCGATCGACGACAATGATTCGCAATCGCCCCATACACTGGTCTCGCCATGGCCTGCATTCGCGCCTCAAAGTTGATGATATCTACGCCTTGGAAGTGGATCTCGAGTGGCACTGGGCGAACGCCCGGAGAAAAGTTGAACATGCCGTGAGAACTCGCACCGATCCATTCGCCCAAGTCGCGAGCGTTTGCTAACGAGGTACACAAACCCAACACTCTGACAGGTTTCGCCAGTTGACTCGACATGTAACGCATACGCGAGACGACGACTTCGATCGTCGGACCGTTGGAACCGCCTATGAGCTGAAGTTCATCCGCAATAAACAGCGACACCGTTTGTACGTTCTTTCGCTGTTTCCATCGACGACTTATGACGTCCCACTGTTGCGGTGTGGTGATGACGATTTGTCCCTTTTCTAACAATTTCAGATCCGCCGTCGTATCACCCGTGAGCTTGGTGACGGAGACGCCAAGCGCCCCAAATCTCGAGCTCCAGTCGTCGTATCGTTCATCAGCAAGCGTCGCCGTCGGCGCCATGTACACGGAACGTCCATCCTGATTCGTCATAAGTGATCGCATGATCGCAAACTCCGCGCATACCGTCTTCCCGCTCCCCGTCGGTGCACCAACGAGGGCGTTTTCATCTGTGTTGTACAGGCATTGGAAGACTTGGGTTTGAATCGGGTTAAAGTGCGTGAACCGACCGGCGTAAAGCTCGTCGTAGCCATCTGCTTTGAGAGTGCTCACGAGTAAGGGCTGCAAGTCCAGAAGCTCCGTTGGCGGTGGATTCTTCTCGGGTAACATCAAGTGCTTGAACGAAACCGGAATCACCGTGTCGCTTCCCAACCAATTGTCGCTGACGACGCGAATGAAATACTGCGGTGGCAGTGGATCGGACAAAGGCACCGTGAATGACACTCCGTGCTCTTCTTCCGCGTTATGCCCCTTGAGCAAGAAGTACTCGTGATGTAAGATATTTTCGCCATCGTTATCTTCCACAATGATCCAGAAGCCCTGGACGTACCCATGTACAGATTCGTCCCAAATGAAGTCCGGTTGGATGTTCAAATCCACCTTGAGCACGCTTCGCGTGATCGGCTGCACGTGCGCCGAGAGCTCTAATCGAGGAACCTGATGAATGAATCTATGCAAAGCCTTACTGAGCTTTGGCGCTCGCATAAGCTCGCCAATTTCTTGACTACTTAAGTCGTAATACCTATCCCACGCTAAATCTTTTCGTTCAATCTTTTGCAAGACGTCCACAGGTATAGCGGAGAACTGACGCAGCGGCGTTTGTGAAGCCCACGTTCTGCGAGCACACATCTTACACAGCGCCAATGACTTCTCAGCGAGTTGCGACCAACCCTTCTTGAGTACGATTTCGAAAATACAACGCAAGATGCGACCTGCGCTCTGCGTCACGTAAACCATGTCGGACATGAGCGCAAACCCATCGAGGCGCATGTTACTGATGTACGCCTGGAGAAGAATGTTTATCTTCGCCGTCGGTTCCTCGATCGACTCTTTCACTGGAATTGGCACTCGCTCAGCGAGCTTTGACAGCTCCATCTTTTCTTCCTCCCGCACACTAATATACTTGAACTCCTCGGCGAGAGAGAATAGACGACACAGCTCGATGTCGCCCATCGTAGGCTTCAAGTGTTGATTGAATGCCATGAGCGTGCCATGAGAGACGTAGTACGTTGAAGCAATTCTACCTAAGTCAGTGCCTTGTAATGCACCGCTTCGCCTATCGTAGCGAATAAGGCCACTCTTATCTAGTTGCGCCGCAGCAGTATGAATCAAATCTGACCTTCGCTGTTCGAGCACGGGGTCGTCCTCGACAGCATCCACCGACACGCCATACAACGTTGGGTTTCGCAACATGCGAACAAACAAATACGTGTACCCTAACCAAATCACCGCGTCACGAACGTTTTGAATCGTACCGAGAATAATTTCGGCGTTCAAAGCGTCGGCGAGCTGCTTGACGAATTGAGATTCGATGGGGAGCTGTTGGTTGAACAGCGACAGGTAGTACTGCAACTCGGAGTGTTGCGTGATGATGATACCTTCGCCGAACGTGTCAAACTGCGGCCGACCCGCACGACCCATCATTTGCATGACGTCTTGGAAACTAAGCTCGTCCCAACCACCCTTTTCGGGGTTGTACACTTGCGTGCCCTTGATGATCACGGTGTGCGCGGGCAGGTTGACCCCCCACGCGAGCGTCGCCGTGGAGACGAGCACTTGCACGTGACCGTCGCCGAAGAGCTCCTCTACTAATGTACGATCAGCGCGACTCATACCGGCGTGGTGTATGGCGAACCCGTACGGGAGCAAATCACGCAGCTCGGAGCTCTTCACCGTCTCGGCTTCGGTGAGTAAAATTTCACGACTCGCCGAATCGTCACGCATCAACTTTCCTAGAGTCTCGTTCTCCATCGCCAAATCTCTAAGAGCTTTCGCGGTTTTCGCCGTATCCTTACGACTGTGTACGAATACGAGTACTTGACTCTTGCCCGCACTTTCCATCACCTTTTCGTAGCAAATTTCATTCATGAGTTGCATTCGCTGCAACGGCTTCTTCACCGTGACGCCGATGTATTGCTGCTGCAAAGGACACGGGCGGTACGAGTTGTCAAAAACGTGCAACCCCTTCTCAGGGTTTACTCGCATAAACGTCGCAACGTCCTCGAAGTTTGGCAGCGTTGCAGAAAGACCGACTAAACGGACCATTTCTTGCGTCGTCTCAACTTGTCGCACCGTTCTCGCGATGATGGATTCGAGCACGGGACCGCGGTCGTCGTGCAAGAGATGGACTTCATCGATGATGATAAGCTTGACGAGCTGCGTGTACACGCGATCACCAGACTTTCGAGTGATAATATCCCATTTTTCTGGCGTGGTAACGATGATTTGCGTGGCTTCAATTTCAGCCTTACTCAGCGAAACGTCGCCCGTCAATTCTCGCACTTGGATCCCAAAGGTCTTCAAACGATTACTCAAGTTGCCCACAATTTCTGCGACGAGAGCTTTCATCGGCGCAACATACACGATCTTAAACGCAGACGTGTCGACGCTCCCGTCACGACGACGGTGAAGACCAACTTCATGTAAAATAGTCAACATCGCACAGTTCGTCTTACCCGCGCCCGTCGGCGCGCAGAGAAGCATGTTCTCTGGCGAAAGCAATGCGCATTCGTACACGCGACTCTGAATGCGATTCAACGTCTTCATGCCCTCAAACGCAGGTTGCGCCCACTCTGGCATTTCTTCAATCGCACGGAGCGCTTCGTCGTCGTTGAACGGTGGCTGTTTGAGCGCCGGTATGTGTACTTCTTCGTAACCCTTTTTGGCGCTTCTAAACGAACCGGGCGGAAGCTCGCATCGCTTGTTGCTCATAAAATGCGAACCTTGCACGAAGGCAAGCGCGTCGAGCTCCAAAAGCTGACGTCCAGCCGCAGCGGCGCCGCCTTGAGTTCGCATCTCCGCGACTTCGCCGCGAAGCTTGCGAGCCTCTTCGCGAATCTTTTGCTCCGTCGCCGTCTGTCGATCGCGTGCGGACGCGCGCGTCGCGCGCATGGACGCTAAAATCCCAGCAGCGGCCGGATCGGCTTTCATTTGCGCCTCGATGTTCGCGGTTTCTTCCTCGCTCGCGGATCGAGCGAGTCTTGTGCACCAAAACACCTTGAGTCGGTTCTTCAACAGCACTTTGATCAAATCAAACTTGTCGTAATCGAGCATTGACACGAGCGCATTTTCGCACTCGCGGTCATCTTCGGTGGACAACACCTGATATACGTCTTCGGACAGCTTCAAGCTCTCCGCGGCGTCAGAGTCCGTAAACCCGAACGCTTTCGAGATGGCGCGCTGCAACCAGTGCGCGTCGATGTCCGCCGGATTCAACCCGTGGTCCGCGTTCGGCGTGTACTCATCCTCGACTGCTCTCGCGCCCACGGCGCCGTCGTACGCGCCTTCGTCGCCTTCGTCGTCGTCGTCTACGTCGGACGCCTCTAACACCTCGTCCACGTCCGAGTCTTCCTCTTCTTCCTCTTCAAACTCCACGGCGACGCCGATGTCGTCGTCCAACTCCTCGCCCGCGCCTTCGCCACCTTCACCTGGAATAGAGAAATCCGTGATCAGCTTCCCGATGGCGGTAATTTGCGCGAATCTCTCCGAAGTTAAAGTCCCCATCAACGCCTCGACGTCCTTTTGTTTCGCGCGTTCCGTCTTCCCCTCCTCCTTCAGCGCCGCCAAAACCTCATCCGCCGCGCCGCGCATGACGTCCTGCGGTTGATCTCCGAACACTCCCTGCAACACGCTCAACAACCCCTCGTACGCCGCCCGCGTTTCCCGCGTCTTCGGTTTATACAACCCATACTCACTCCCTCCCAGAACGCTCGCCCCCTTCGTCGCTCGGCCGCGCTTCCCGAACGCCTCCGCCTCCCCCGCGTCCCCTCTCGCTCGTTTTTCCGCCCTTCGTCTCGCCGCTCGCTCCCGTTTTTCCGCGAAATCACCGTCCGTCCCGCCTCGCGCTCGATCTCCGAACCGCGACGCGTCGATCTTTCCCTCGAGCGACTCCGGCGCGCCCGTGGGTTCGCCCCGCGGTCGCCCGCGTCGATCGCTCTCCAGCACCAACGACGCGTTCTGTCGCGCGTGCGTGCCTCTTCGTCAGTCCGCGCTCGCGCGTCGCGCCGCGTTTACATCGCGCGCGTTCGCTTCGGTCACCGCGCGTTTCATCGCCGCGTCCGCGCTCGGCGACGTCGATTTCGTCGCGCATTCGTTCGCCCGCCGCCGCCGTCCTCGATCGCCGCGCCCTCGGTCGTCGCGTCGTACTGCGCGCGCGTCGCGTCGGTCGGTCGTCGCGCGCGCGCGTCGTCGTCGTCACGCACCGCCTTGTACTCGTACTGTCGGTACCGCGCCGCGGCCTCGGCGCCGCCGTCGCGCGCGCCGGGCATGATGTCGCCGCGTCGCCGTCTGGCGTCGGCCGACGGCGCCGCGCCGCACACGCGCGCGCGCGCGCGGCGACGGTGACGGCCGCGGCGACGCGACGGCGCCGACCCGGTCGGCGCGCGCGACGGCGTCGCGGCGCGCGCGCGACGCGACGGCGAGGACGATGCCGCGCGACGAGGACGACGACGACGAGGACGACGCGACGCGCGCGCGACGACGCGCGGCGCGCGCGCACGCGCACGGCGACGCGAAAACGTTCGAAGCGTACGCCGAGGCGGCGCGCCTCGGCGAGGCGTCGACGTTCGTCGCGGACGCGCGCGCGTCGAGAGGGTTCGGCGTCGGCGGCGCGGCGCGAACGCTGTGCGACGCGCACGGCGCGGCGCGGGCGGTGACGCGCGTCGCGATCCCGGACGCGCGAAGCGCGGAACGGGTGCGAGATGAGATGGCGAGGGCGAAGATCATGGAGCGCGCGCGGGCGAGGGTGCGATGGGGGTGGGCGAAGGAGAGCGCGCTGCGGGGCGCGCTGGCGACGAAGGCGGAGCGATGGGAGGAGGCGGAGCGGTGCTTCGCGCAGGCGCTGGAACTCGATCCAGAGCACGTCAGGGCGTACGCCGCGCGAGGGGCGTGTTATGCGAATCGAAGGATGTACGCCGAGGCGATTCGGGATTTCGATCGGGCGTTGAAGATTGATCCGAACGACGGCGCGGCGAAGGCGTACAAGGCGGCGGTCGAGGAAAAGGCGCGAAGGCTCGAGCGCGCGCGGAGCGGCGCGAACGTCGGCGCGCGCGCGACGACGGAGGATTTGGATAGTTTACGCGCGCGCGTGTTGAATCCCGCGCGCGGGCTCGACGCGCTGTCGAGATCGCACGGGGCGACGAAGACGTACGAGATGGAGCTCGGCGACGACGACGACGGCGTAGACGCGCGAAGCCGTCGAGAGCGAAAGCGGAAGAAGGAGCGGAAGAAGGAGCGCAAGAAGCGCAAGAAGAGGGAAAAGAAACGCTCTCGCAGGGACGATTCGAGTTCGAGCTCATCGAGTTCGTGAAGAAGTATTATAATTGTAATTTACACCTCGAGCGAGCCGGCGCTCGACGAGCGGGCTCTCACCTCGATATTTCGTACAAAAAGCAATCGAGCTTCCATTTGCTCTGCGGTTGAGCCAACGCGGCGTAACCGCCGTCGAATGGTTTGAACACCCAACCTTCCGGGAATTGTTTACTCATGATCATCACCCGCGCGCCCGTTTTCAACTCGCTCGCCAACTTCAACGCCAACGCGCTCAGCAACTGCGGCGTGAAACAAGTCGCGTGAATGTACACCACGTCCGCGCTCGACACGTCGTAATTCAGCAAATCGCCCTCATCCAGCGTCACCTCGCACGCGCGCGCGGCTTCGATCACTTCACCATCCCCTCGCGCCAACGCGTCGTCGAACGCCGCTCTCGCGCTCGTCGCCGCCTCGTGCAGCTCCGTCAACAACTCCACCCCTCGCGCGCGTTCAAACAGCCCGCTCAGCGCCGCCACGATCACCATTTTCCCGAGTCCGCTTCCCAAATCGACGAACTCTCGCCCTTCTCCCGCGTTCGGGCACACTCTTCGCAGCGCGTCTCGCGCCGCCGCGAACTCCAACTCGCCGTAGAACCACTCGTCCTCTCGCGTCTTCCCGCGGTCCGCGCGCTCGGCGATCGCCAGTCCCGCGTCGCGATCGAGCCCCTCGTACGTCGCGTCGTACGCCGCCCGCGCGTCGTCGCGCGCGTCGTCGCGCGCGTCGTCCTCGCGCGTCGTCCCCGTCGTCGACGCGCGCGCGACGTCGCGTCCGCGCGCGCGTCCGCGCCCGTCGCGCCGCGCGTCCGCGCGCGCGCGCGCGCTCGGTCGTCCGCGTCCGCGCGCGGCGCCGGAAAACGCGGCGCGCGCGACGGCGACGCGTCGCATCGCGACGACGCGCGCGTCGCGGTAAAGTGTCGCCACTCGTCGACGCGCGCGCGATGCGCACGCGAAGCCGCTCGCGCTCGCGCGGTCGCGACGACGACGACGGCGACGCGCGCCGCGACGGCTCGCCGCGCGCGACGCGCGGCGACGCGGCGCGCGGCGAGGCGACGACGAATCGCGCGCGGCGGCGGCGATCCTCGGACGGCGCGAACGCCGACGGCGACGACGGCGCGACGCTCGAACGAGGAGAGATCGCGCCGGACGCGAACGATGCGGACGCGCGCGCGAGGGCGACGGCGACGGCGCCGAGCGCGAGCCGCGGGACGGCGGCGAGAGGGACGAGGACGGGGGGCGCGTACGTGCCGCCGTTCAAGCTGGCGCAGATGATGCGCGAGACGAACGATAAGACGAGCGTCGAGTATCAACGCATGTCGTGGGACGCGCTGAAGAAATCGATCAATGGATTGGTGAATAAGGTGAACGCGTCGAACGTGCAACACGTGGTGCCGGAGCTGTTTCAGGAGAATTTGATACGCGGGCGGGGATTGTTCGCGAGGAGCGTGATGAAGTCTCAGATGGCGTCGCCGCAGTTTAGTGGTGTGTTCGCCGCGCTGGTGGCGGTGGTGAACACGAAGTTTCCTGAAATCGGCGAGTTGATCGCGAAGAGATGCGTTTTGCAGTTTAGACGGGCGTATAAGAGGAACGATAAGCCGGTGTGCGTGGCGGCGACGAGGTTTTTGGCGGCGCTGATTAATCAACAGGTACGATGCTCGATGGACGACGCGATGCGACGCGGTGCGCGCGATGTGACAGAGGATGAATTATGATCACGCAACACTCACTGATTCCCGTGAGGATCAAAATCATATCGAGCTTTTTAACACTGATGTCACGCCGCCGCCGACGCGGTCGCCGACGCGACGGGGCGCTTCTCCAGCGCGGGTGATTGACCGTTTACCTTTTTTCTCGACAGATCATTCACGAGTTGATAGCACTAGAGTTATTGACTGTGTTGCTAGGCACTCCCACGGACGACAGCGTAGAGGTTGCGATTGATTTTGTCAAGGAGTGCGGCTTCACGCTCCAAGAGCTCACGCCGCAAGGTTTGCACGGCATCTTTGAGCGATTTAGAGGAATTTTACACGAAGGTGAGATCGACAAGCGCGTTCAGTTTATGATCGAAGGGTTGTTCGCGTTTCGAAAAGGTGGATTCGAGGGGAAAAAGGGGGTCCCTCCCGAGCTAGATTTGGTCGACGAGGACGACCAAATCGTGCACGAAATCGGCTTGGACGACGAGATGCAAGCGCAGCCTGGTTTGGATGTGTTCAAAGAAGATCCCGAGTTTGAGGAAAACGAGCGTCGATATGCAGACATTCGCAAGGAAATTCTCGGTGAATCGAGCTCGAGCTCGAGCGATAGCGACAGCGACAGCGACAGTGGTTCGTCGTCGAGTTCTTCGTCGAGCGACGACGAGGGCGCGGGCGCCATTGTGGCGAGCCGAGGCGATGGCAAGGTCGAAATCGCGGATCTCACGGAGACAAATCTCGTAAACCTCCGAAGGACGATTTATCTCACCATCATGTCTTCGTTAGATTTCGAAGAAGCTGGGCATAAATTGATGAAGCTCAACATTCCGCCGGGCGCCGAAGTAGAGTTGTGCACGATGCTCGTTGAATGTGCGTCGCAGGAGCGCACCTACTTGCGGTACTACGGTTTGCTCGCGCAACGGTTTTGTTTCATCCACAAAATCTACCCGCAACTGTTCGACGAAGTTTTCATGAAGCAGTACAGTACGATTCACCGTTTGGAGACAAACAAGCTTCGCAACGTGGCAAAATTCTTTGCGCACTTACTCGCCACCGACGCCATGTCGTGGACGTGTCTGGCATACATCCAACTCACCGAGGAAGCTACGACGTCAAGTTCACGAATTTTTATCAAAATTCTGTTCCAAGAACTCGCAGAGGCGCTCGGTTTGAAGCAGCTCAACGAAAAGATGCAAAATCCTGAAATGCGTGAGTACTTCCAAGGCATCATGCCCAAGGACGAGCCTCGCAACACGCGGTTTAGCATCAACTTTTTCACCTCCATCTCTCTTGGTGCGCTTACTGAGGACATGCGTGAGTGGTTGAAAACAGCTCCCAAGACGGTGCCGAAGCGCTCTAGGAGCTCGTCGAGTTCGTCGAGTTCAAGCTCCAGTTCGTCGAGCTCGAGCTCCAGTTCGTCGAGTTCGACCTCCGGGTCGCGCAGTTCGTCGAGTTCATCCAGTGGATCGAGCTCGCATAGTTCATCGTCCTCGCGCTCGCGCTCTAGGGACAGGCGTCGTAAGCGATCTAGAAGACGTTGATAATACCATCGCGACGGCGCGCGCGCTCGGCCTTCTCGGCGTCGCCCCCGTCGCCCCCGCGCCTCACTCTCGCGCGCGCGCCGCGATGCACTTTTCCCTGAACAATCCGCGCAAGGGCAATCGTCTCGCGCTGCAGCGCGCGCGCGACGCCCGCAAAGCCGCGCGCGACGCCGCGGAAGTCGAAGCCGTGCTCGAGACGTTTCAGAACGAATTCGGCGACGGCGACGACGACGAGGATGGACGCGCGAACGCCGTGACGTTCGTGCGCGGAGGGCTCCGACGACCGGACGCGCGCGACGGCGTCGACGACGCGCGCGTCGGGGAGGCGCACGCGCTCGGCGCTCGCGACGAACCGGCGCCGGCGGCGAAACGCAAGGGCGCCGCCGCCGCGAACGACGTCGAAGCCGGCCCGAGCGCGACGCGCGGGAAGAAGAAGCGCAAAGCGATCGACGCGATGCTGGAGGAATTCGCGGCCAAGGCGCCGGTGGCGAAGGAAGCGTCGGCGCGATCGGAGCCGGCGTCGACGTCGGAGCGCGTCGAAACGACGACGGCGAACGACGCCTCGCGAAGCTCAAACGTGCGAATCGCGAATCTACCCGTAGACGTCTCCGACGCGGACCTGGCGCGAGCGTTCGAGCGATACGGCTCGATCGCGAGCGTAAAGATTTGGCGGCCGGGTAAGGAGAGCCGCGAGACGGCGAATAGCGGATACGTGTGCTTTATGTCGCGAACGAGCGCGGAGCGCGCGGTGGAAGAGATGCACGACGCGCTACTTTTCGGCAACACGGTTAATGTTGATATATCCATGGCGATGAGGATTCCGCAACACGCGATCTGGCCGACGACGTTGGACGCGAATGAGGCGGCGGAACTTTTGACGCGGGCGCCCGCGGAAGCACTTGGTGACATTCCGTGGAGCGTGGCGCCGACGGCGACGAGTGACGCGTCGGTCGGAGCGGATGTAATCGTGCAAATTCCAGATGACGAAGATCTCAAGAGGCGCATAGACATAACTGCGGCGTACGTCGCCGAGGATGGCGAAATATTCGAGCGCGCTTTAAAGGCTCGAGAGGCTGCGAACGAAGAGTATCAGTTTTTGTTCGATGAATCTTCCCAAGCCCACGCGTACTACGCGTGGCGCGTGTTCGCGTTTGCGCAGAGCGATGGGTTAGAGACGTGGCGAACCGAACCGTTCGTGATGATTCGTGACGGTGCGCGATGGATCCCGCCGCCCCTGGACGCGACGAAAGCCTCGCGACTAGAGAATCGTGTTGGTCGATCGTCGAAACGCGCGGCTATGAAGCTTTCTACGACGGATCGTACGAGTCTGATTGAGATACTTCAGCACATCACCGTCGCACGGGACGAAATTCGCGATGCGATGGAGTTTGCCGTCGAGCGCGCCGAGTGCGCCGCCGACGTCGTCGACGTCATCGCGACGTCGCTTTGCAACCTCGAAACCCCTCGTCAAACGATGACCGCACGCCTGTACGTCGTTTCGGATTTACTCCACAACTGTGCCGCACCGGTCAAGGGCGTCCAAGCGTACCGCGCGCTCTTCATCCGCGCGCTTCCGAGCGTCTTCGAGCGCCTAGAGCTCTACCTCGAGGCCGCGCCGTCCTCCGCCTCGCGGCGAGCCTTCAAGCGCGACGTCCTCGCCACGCTCCGCGCGTGGAGCGACTGGTGCGCGTTCACCGACGATTTCATCGGTCGTCTTCGCGGCTCGGCGTTCGCCGTCGACGATTGATTCTCAATAGATTTCTAGCCTTCTTAGCGAAGACGCCACCGCCAACGGCGAGATAGTGCGCGTCAAAACACGACGCTAAACCAACGTAGCCCGTAGCCCGGAACGTAGCCCGTAGCCGGTTTTCATGAGACGCGTCTTCGTCCCGCTCGTCTCGCGCCCGCCGCGTGGATAGAGCCCGCACAACGTCGCGCCGCGCGTCGTTCCGCCGTCATGCTCGCCTCCGCGCGCGCCCATCGCGCGAACGCGCCGACGTCGCGCGCGCTCGCGTCGCGCGCGCGCCGCGCGCATCACGCGCGCCGCGCACAACTCCTCGACTCGACGGACCAGAGCACCGAGTACACCATCAGGATGACGACGGAAGAAGCGCGAAAGTGCATCAAATGGGATGCCCTCGTCGTCGGCGACAACGAACGAGCGATATTCGTCGCTGGCGTCGCGCGCGAGAGCGATTGCGAGCGCGCGGGGGTGGTGCCGGGACAAAGACTGCGCGCGTTGACGTCGCCGGTGGGGGACGCGGACAAGCTTTGGATAATTTCGGATACGGAACGCTTGGCGTTCGTGAAGGATGCCATACGGTCGACGCGAGCGGAAGAGATCACGTTCGTGCTGGAGAAGGAAATAACGGTGACGCAGGAGATGGTCGCCGCGGCGATGAGCGAGGAGGAGAGGGCGGAGGAAGAGGCGCGCGAGGCGAGAGCCAAGGCGAAGAACGAAACGCCGACGCGATCGAGAGACGCGAACGGGAAAAGGATCGAAGATCGGCCGGATTTGTACACGGAAAATTGGGAGGGCGATCAATTCGTGGGTAAAGGGTTCTGGAATGAACTCACCGTGGGGTTGGCGGTGGCGATCGTGGTGCCGTTGGTTATCACCGTGCTCGCGACGACGACGCGGGGGGTGCTTTGGGACGTGACGCGGTTCTGAGTCACTTTTCAGTACTAGTAGTTATTCAAGTCACACAGGAAATCATCAATCACAATGAGAGCTAAGAAGACGCGACTATCGATTAGACGCGCCGTATTTCGCGGACGGAATGTGCCCGCGCTCTTCGAACGCCTTGACGTCGTCCGGAGGCAAACCAGTTCCCGTGACCTCGTTCCCGACGGACACCCAATAGTCGCGCAGGTTGTTCTTACGCGCAAAAATCTCCAAGTACCGCCCGTTCGGCACGAGCTCTTCGATGAGCTCGTAAATCTCCGTCGGCTTTTGCGATTGCCCGCGACGAGGAGCGAAGATGATATCGCTCCCGATGGCTCTGTTCTTCAATCCCGGCGGCGCGTCTCCTCGACGGGCGACCAGGCACACTTCCTTCGCGTGCTGCAAATAAAAGCCGTGTGACTTCGCCAGTCGTCTCGTTTTCGTCACCTTCACCCACACGATCTCGTCCACGAATTCGTAGCCCCATTTTTTAAACTGATTGAGGCACCACTGATACTTCGCGTTGATCACCCACACGAACAACAACCCATTCTTTTGCAATTGCGGCAACGGCAAGTCTGCGATGTGCTGATCCGTCAATTGCGAGTATCCCAAACTCACCCCGCGCGTCGGATTCGCCGTGGCCAACTGCCACGGCGGGTCCATCATGATGACGTCGAACTGTTCGTGTTCGTACATCGGCTTCCAGTCGTACGTCGTCACGTTTGCGTGCACCGGGATGCACTGTTTCGGCACCATCCACTCCCGCGGATCGATGTCATCGATATTTCCAAGCTCTTCATCCTCGTCGTCGTTCTCGCCTCCCGCGGCGCCGCCATCGGCGCCGTCGACCGTCGTCGTCGCGTCTCGTTCGTACTCGAACCAGTCCACCCCATCGATCGCGCGATCGCCATCCTTCGCGACGATCTCCGCCTTCAACCGCGCCACCGCGTCGCGATATTTCGCGATCTCGACCTCGAGCGCGGCGTCGTCCATGTCGTTCCACGTTTTCAGCGCGTCGCGCTCGCTCGGCACGTCGTCGTCGAAGGATTTCATCGACGCGGCGCTCGCGGATGGTTTTCGTTTCGCCGCAGCCATGGCGTCGGCGAGCGCGCAGGCGAAGCGATTGAACGACGAGCCGGGGGCGCAGCACGCGCAGGGTTTGCGCGCGGTTCGCGTCGTCGTCCGTCGGACGCGCGACGAGCGTCGCGGTGTGGGGACGTCGACGTGAAGTTGCGACAGCTGGTTTGAAATTTCAAATTTTTGAGCGCGGCGACGGGCTAATCGTTCTTTAACACATTCGAAGAGGATGGTTGCGCGGGATCTTTGCTTGACGTCGGCGCGATAACTTTTTCGATGTTCTTGGAGACGTGCTTCAATCCGCCGGCGACGCCGGCGTCTTTGACGGCGGCGGTGAAATCCTTGAAGTCGTCGCCGAAGGAACGTTCGAGCTTTTGCGTGAACGATTTCGCCTGGGCGAAGAAAGACGACGTTGGCTTGGCTTGGATGTCTTCGGATGCTGGACGTTTGGGTGGCGGCTCGGTTGATGTCGTCGTCGCGAGACCGGTGATGGTGGCGGTGGGGGAGGATGGGAGCGACGCGCTCACGGCGGCGATGGGCGCGACGGACGCTTTCGGCGACACAGGTGGACTCTCCATCACTTGCTCGGGCGGTGGTGACGTGGGGGTGTCGAACGAGGGTCTGGGAGTCGACGCTGGCGTCGTCACGTTCGATACTGCTGGACGGTCACGTTCAGCTGGACGTTCACGTTCAGTGTTGATTGGTGAGGGCGAAGGCGAAGGCGGCTGCAAGGCCGAGAACTCCTCCGTCGCCGCCTCGGCGAGCGACAACTCCATCGCGCTTACGAACGGTCGAAGCTCCTTCCAAGGCTCAGCGACGCAGTTCGGCAGCAGAAGTTGGGAGTGCATGTCGGCAACGAATAGGTTGCGAAGGAATTGCGAGACACGCGAGGCGATACCCTCATGAGAGATCGCCGCGGCGCCGAGCTCGGGGATGATTTCAAGATCGATGTCCGGCTCCTTGATCAACCCCCACCACAAACGATCGCCCGGGGGCGGTGGAATCCACAGACGCATGACGCCCTGACACTTCTTCAGGGTTAGCGTGAAGCGCAACGGCGTCGCGCTAAGTGTATCAGAAAGCGAGGTGACAACTCTCGCCGCCTCGCGAGCCGCCGCCTTTTTTAGACTCGAAAAACTCCGCGCGATTTCGTCGACGGACTCCGTGTTCGACACGTTATTCGCCTCACTCTCCATGTCTTGCGCGTACTTGGACAAATCCACGCGCGTCTGCACGGTCATTGTCGCCCGACCAACGTACTCGACGTCGAGTTCGAGCGCGTGCGAGAAGCCGCGCCCCGGCATAGAGGCGCCATCCCAGGGCGCGCTCGACGAGCTAAAGCTCGGCACGCGAGCGCTAATGATGTGCGGCACCGTCGATCCGAAGTCGATATGCGTGATCTCAAACGTACCGACAAACTTGGGCGTGCCCGGAGCGTTATTCATCTTGTTGACCAACTTTTCCTTTTGCTCGAGTTGCCAACGCTCGTCGCGAAACATGTCGAATAGCAGCCTCGATCCAAGAGCGTTTATCGTCGCCCCAGCCGTACCCGCGCCCGCAGAGTGCGTGCCTTGCGCGTGTGCGTCTCGCCGCGCGGATTCTTCCTTGTATTTCTTCGTCTCTTGCGTAAACTTTGCGAAATCATCCGCCTCGACGCGCATGCGGTCGAGTGCGCGCGCGTCCGCTTCGGCGCCGCCACTCTCCGCGCGCAAACGCTCCACACACGTCATCAGCGCCACGAACCACGCCTCTTTTGCCGGTGACGACAACGCAAACAGCCACACCGTATTCATCGATCGATACACCGCGCGATCGCCGTGACGCACCACCATCGGCGTCGACTTGTGCCATCGCAACTCCGTCGGCTTTTCCAATCCCGGAAACTTCGTCAACGCCACATCGCACCCGCACAGATCGATCACGTCCACCACCTCTCCACCGCGCTCATTCGCGAGCTGCAACCTCCCATCGCGCGTCAATCGCGCAAACTTCTTCTCGCCGCTCGCCGCCGCGCCCTTCGCGCTCTTCGCGTTCGCTCGCGCGACCACGATCCATCCCGAATGCGGCGCCTCCCCGACGCTCGTCGTCGCCCCGACGCCCGCGTTCCGCCCCTCGTCCGCGTTTCTCGCGTCGTCGTCGCGCCCGCGATCGAACTCCTCCCGCGCCGCCGCGTCCGCGACCTCTCGCGCCGCCGTCGCCTCCGCGTTCGCTCGCACCGCGCGCGTCACCGCCGCCACCTGCGCCGCGAGCGTTCCCGCGCACCCGACGAGCGCGCCGAGCGCGAACGACGACTCGTTCGCCGTCGTCGCCTTGAGCGCGATCGCGACCAGCACCGCGCACGCGGCGTAGCCGCGCGGCGTCGTCGGTTGGAGATTTTCAATCGCTCGCATCCAATCGTTCGCGCCGTCGCGCGCGTCGTCCGCGACCGCGCCGTCGCCGTCGTCGCGCGCGTCGTCGCGCGCGTCGTCGCGCGCGCGGTGCATCGCGTCGTCGCGCGCGCGCGCGCGTGTGGCGGTCGCGTTCGCGCGCGCGTGGACGCGACGCACCGTCGACGACAAATCTTCACTTCGAGACGCGCGACGGCCGACGCGCGCGAACGCTCGACGCGCATCGCGCGCGCGAACGCACCGCGCGCCGCGCGGTGCGCGGTGCCGGGCGCGCGACGCGCTCGACGCGACGCGCGCGCGAAGATGCGATGGGCCGAGAATAGCACGTCGACGGTCGCGCGACTCGCGCGCTCGCCGCACACGCTCACGATGCTCGCGTGCGGCGCGGTCGCGCTGGCGGTCGCCACGCACGCGTTCGCGAACGACGCGAACGACGCGCGATGGACGACGGAGGACGGGATCCGTCGAGGCGCGACGGGCGCGCTGGGCGCGTACCTGGCGTACGGCGCGCTGCAGGGACCGGCGACGCACATGACGCGACCGCACGCGGCGGTGTGGAAGGTGGTGCACGCGGCGTTCACGATGTACCTTCTGGCGTTGATAGTGCTGCTGTTTCAAACGCCCGCGGACGCGCAAAAGATGCTGAAATTCTTTTGGGACGACTTGGGGACGCCGCAGCCGACGAGGAGCTACGGCGGCGATTGCCGCGTGTACACGCCGGGACATCGAAGCGGATCGTTTGGAATCGTGTACGAAACGCTGTTCGATGAGTTTACCGTGGCTCACGTGCTGGGATGGTTCGGTAAGGCGGTGGCGATCAGGGATTGGGGGTTGTTGTGGGCGTATTCAATCGCGTTCGAGCTGTGCGAGCTGACGTTTGAGCACTGGCAACCCAATTTTAACGAGTGCTGGTGGGACATGTGGGTGTGGGACGTGATGATTTGTAACTTGTTGGGCATCTGTGCGGGAATGTGGCTCGTGAAGTTCATGCGTGGGAAATTTCACGATTGGAGCGGGAAGAAGGCGTCGTCTCGATCGGCGGCGGCGAAGGAGCCGCCGCGTTCGCCGGTGCGCGGAGCGCTGAAGACGGTTTTGACGTCGCTCACGCCGGCGAGCGTCGATTACTACACGTGGCGTCCCACCGGATCGCCCAGTCGGTTCTTGAAGTGCGCGTTTCTCGTGTTTTGTGGGTTGGTGTTTGACTTGAACCTGTTCTTCATGAAGTTCGTCTTGCACGTGCCGCCGTCGCACAACTTTTGCTTGTACCGTCTCGGGTTGTGGTTCGCCATGTCTAACATCGCGATTCGCGAATATTACGTCTTCATCGAAACCCCGGACGTGGGGGAGGCCAAGCTCGGCCCGAACGCGTGGTTAGCGCTCGCGGTGCTCATCGTTGAATTTTTGGTCGTCGTGAAAAACGGTCGCGGTAAATTCACCGCTCCTTGGCCTCGTCACGTAGTCATCGCGTGGATCGTCGCCGTCACGACGACGGCGGCGTACTTGATTTCGTGGCAACGCAAGCTGAACGCGGCGGCAGAGCGAGAACGAGATGCTGAGCTTTCGCCATTGGAAGGGAGTACTCGTGAGAGTAAGGCGCGCGCGCCCGCTCGGAAATCGTCGTCGAAAAAGGAGCGCGCGCCCAATGCGCGAAGCGCGCGTCCAACGCGGCAATCGGCGTAAACTTACTGCACCTCTAGTTCTTGTTAGTTATCTACATCTGTCGCTAAATCGCTACACTCGTCTATTTCCTATGATTTCGTTCTCAAACACGCGAAGAACCTCGTCCGTGCCTTCGCGATTCGCCGCTGACACAGCAAAGACGGGCGTAGGCGCCGTGCGCGCTCGAAGCGCCTTCAACGTCCGCGCCGTGTGCGGCAAATCCGTCTTCGTCGCGACGATGAACCCAGGGCGTTTAGAAAGTCCTGGTAAGTACTCCTCCAACTCGCGCTTGAGGATATCCAACGCATCCCAAGGTTTGACGCCGTCGCCGCTCGATAAATCTACCACGTACGCCAACGCCTCGCATCGCTCGACGTGTCGCAAGAAATTATGCCCCAACCCTTTGTTTTCGTGTGCCCCTTTGATCAAGCCGGGAATGTCTGCCAGCGTGATCGTCTCGCCGTCCGTTGCCGATACCGCGCCAAGTTGTGGCTGCATCGTGGTGAACGCGTAAGACCCGACGCGCGGCGTCGCGTTGGACAAAGCGCGCAAGAGCGTGCTTTTTCCCGCGTTCGGCAGTCCCACCAGCCCGACGTCGGCGACGGTTTTCAACTCCAACACGAATTTACCTTCTTCACCCGGAGCGCCCGGCTCGCGCGTCCCGGCTTCGCGTCCAACGGGCATGCGTTTATTCCCTTTACCTCCCTTCCCGCCTCGGGCGAGCACGCACGTTTGTCCGTCGCGCGTCAAGTCGGCGACGACGAGCCATTCGCCTCTACTGAGCCCGCGCGGCCGCGTCCAACCATTCTCATTCACTCGCGATTCATCGTCGCTTTCCGACGCGTCCGCCGTCGACGATACCGGTGAATCCGTGCCCCAGTGCGTGAAATCGATCGCGCCGCCGCCGCCGTCGTCGTCGCCGTCCGCGAGTTCGCGCCACACGATGGTCCCGAGCGGCACGCGCGCGCACGCGTCCGCGCCTCGACTCCCGATCCGTCCCTGCGCCCCTCCCGCACCTCCCGTCGCGCCTCGCAATAAATTCTTCACGTCTCCCAGCCCTTTCGTCCGCGCGCATGCCACGAGAACGACGTCGCCGCCCTTACCGCCGTCGCCGCCGTCGGCGCCGCGTCGCCGCCGCGAACCGCCATCCATCGCGAACGACGCCACCCCGCCGCCGCCGCGTCCTCCCTCCGCGCGCACGCGACGCCGATCGACGTAAGCTTTGTCCCTCGGTCGCACCTCGTCGCGAGCGGTCGTGAGATCGTCGTCGCGAAGGTTTAACGCGCGCATGAAGGCGCGCGCTTTGGCGCTCGGGACAAAGTTTTCGTCGTCGTCGTTTGGCTTCGTCGACGACGCGCGGGCGATCGTTCGCGCGCGAGGCGACGGACGAGACGACGACAACGGCGCGTCGCACCAGCGCGCGAGCGCGCGCGCGAGGGCGCGGCGGCGCATCGCGCGGCGAGGTCTGGGGCGAGGGCGGGACGAGAGCGAGACGCGACGGCGCTTCGGTATTAAAACAAATGGGCGCGAGATGCGCTAGATTCACGCGCCAGTGGCGCTAGCGACGGAGCTCTGACGCGAAAGCCTCGCGGCGGACTTTTGCCGCGATGTGAGGCGGTAGCTTTCCGTGCGTCTTCGAGAGAGAAGAATGTGGCCGGAGTTGTCGATGACGCCGAGCGCGTTGTTGAACGCGGTGACGAGGGCGATAAAATGACGCCGGTCGCGCACTTCAGCGCCGCTCACGGGTGAGGCCGTGGTGGCGATACGCATGATACTGTGCGTGCGATCCATGCGATATCCCAGATATCCGAAAGAGACGTTTCGCCAAAACTTTTGAGCCCGGTCACCCATTTGGTGAAACATCACCGTCATGGAGACGAAGCGCTGCAAAGACGCGATTCGTGATTCGTACAAGCTCATGCTGAACTCTTGAGACTCCACCAGAGTGTACGCCTTGATCTTTTTCGGTGCGCTTCGTCGAATGGATTGCCCGAAATAATCTTCGTGCGACGGCTCCACCATGAGCAAACCTTCCTCGTTTCGAGCATCTGCCTCGAGAATGTTCAACATGTCCATTTCGGGAAGGTTCATGACTTCGCAAAACTCATCGTAGTCCAATGTACCGCCGTTGTCAACGTCTGCATCGCGGAAAAGCTTCGCTATTTGTGCGTCTGTGAGCGATTCGTCCACTTTCTTGTACGCTTGCGTGAACTCAGCGAGGCATAGTGTGCCGTCGCGGTTGACGTCGATTTCGTCGAACACCGAGCGCAAATTACCCTTCTGTCTAGCCGCCTTAATCCTCGAAGCTGTGAGAACTTGCACCGCGTTTCGACGCGAAAGCGAATGTACAGAGAGTTCCGCCCCTTCCTCGTGATACTTGTTGTACACACCGAGCAAGGAGCCGGGCGAGCGACCGTCTAAACTCTTTTCCCCCTCGCGCTCGAGCACGAGCTTCTCGCACAAGTACATCGGGCGGTGTCGTTTGAGGAAGATACCATTCTTTGACAGTGGAAGCTTATACGGTGAGTGCCCGATCGTGATCGATTCGCACGTTCCGCCGTAACTTTGGATAGAACTTGCTTGGGCGAGCGAGAGCGATGTCGTCGCCTCAGCGGACGTTAGCGCGGCGAGCCTACCGTCGGGACGACCGACCACGAGCAATGCGCCGCGAACGACGCGGTGCGTGTGTCGGTGCACGAGATGATCGTTTGGATTACCACTGAGAACGTTCAACCCAGCGGCAGAGTACGAGCATGCAAAAATCTTTGACAGAAACGCATCTGCAGCCTGTGCGACCCACGGAACGTCGCCGATGACAACCGTTCGACCCGTCATGCGATGACGCAAGTTTCGTCCTTGCACCAAACGAATAATGGTTATGTTGATTTGAGGAAGAAACACGTAAATCAACGCGTCGAAGAATCGTGTGAGGTAAAACGCCCAAGTCGCCGCGAGTCCACAAGCGGCGGCAACGCCGGTGATGAGCGGGTATCCCGCCGTTACGGTGCCGACGATGTATGCAAACGACATCATCCACCCCTTGACGCCTTCGAGAACGTGATCGGACCACTCGTCGCCTTGCGCTCGAAGACTACGCTCCGTCGACGAGTCGACCTTTTCGCCCGTCGCTTTCACTCCCACTATTTCTTCCAGCGCGGTGATGTTCATTTGATTGCACCTTTCGAGTTCCGCCAAGTCGTGCTTCGTAACCACGGCGCCCGCGTACTTGCGGTAATCGGCGTTACCGAGAATCACGAGTGACATGTGCATGAAAATTTGCGTCAAAAGTTGCTGCGTCGCCGCAACGCTCACCGAACACGGCTCAGCTGGTCGGACGCCAACATCTGTGCTAAAGATACGGCTGCAGAAGGCCCCATCAGACTTGATCGCTCTGAGTTGTTTGCCGATTTGTGTGTCCCATTCGCTGGCGACGACGAAGATGGAGCTCGTGGAGCTCACGAGGAGATTCGAAGTCGCGAGTGGCGCAAACGTCCCGCCAGAGTGACTGACGACAATGACGACAGAGTCCGTAAAGTCATCGTTCTTCTTTGAGTCTGGGAATCCCACTGTTGGGATGGGAATGTCTTGGCCGAACAAACCGAGTATTTTATTCGAGCTCACAGCTTTCACCGTCAGCCGGGGGAACGCTTGCTGTAAATCAGCCGCAAATTGTTCGGCTAGCCAAAGCGACACTTCACAACCGGTGACGACGACATCTATTGAACGCGATGACTTTGTCGTACTGTTGAGTCGGCGATCGAGACGTCGCCGCAAACAACGCGCAAGGTTCCAAGCCGTGAGTCGATTGAGACTAATCGTGGCCTGTGGGCGATTTTGCCAGTCTTCCTGAATGTTTCGCAAGATTTTGGGAATATCGTGAATATCGTGCAGCACCAAGTCCTCTCGATCGGGTAAAAGCGGCTTGATGAGGTCGTTCCCTTCGAGTCGAGTCATTCGGCGAAACAGCTTCTTGTCCACGCTAACGCCCACGTGTAGGCTCGGCTTGCGCATGACGAGACTCGCAGGCGTTCCGATGGTTGACTTGCTCACGCCAGATGTACCTTCAGCGGCGAGGACGACGGTAACTTTGCCACCCATGAGTGGGTATTGCTCCAAGTGCGAGTTCGGGAACGACACCGCGGGTTCGTCGCCGTCTTCCCAATCTAACAAACAAATTTCGCCATTCAAATCGTCCAAGTCGAGACGCACGGCGGCGTTGTCGTCGCCGAATTCACCGCCGTGAACGCTCGCCAACACGTCACCACCTGGTGTCGGGATCGACAAACCCGCTTTAACGGCGGCTTGTTCAGAGCCGTAACAAATCAAACCCTTCTTCGGGTAGAACGCGATGCTTATAGTTTGCCCCCGCGCGGCGACGCAAAGCTGCCGATGCGCATCTAAAGAGTTTGTCACCATCAAACCAAACGAACCTTTCGCGTTGGCGAGAAATGTCGTCGTCACGAATAAGCTATCGTTGTCGAAGAATGCATCGATCGTCGATCGCACAAAGTGTCGTAGACTCGATCCCATTTCTTCATCGATGTAATAGTTGATGCACTCGATCGCTGCTTTGCCTTCGCCCTCGAGCGCGGATACGACCTTTTCCGTGAGCAACTCGCGCGTGCTCGCCTGAAAGCCGAGCTCGCGAACGGTATGTTTACCTGCACTCAGCGACGCATCCAAAGCGTTTTCAAAATACCGCGCGATTTCTTCGAATTTCGCGAGCGTTGGCACGGGGGCGTCCTTCGACGCGTCGCTCGTGTTCAGCCCCACGCACACCGCAAATCTCGCGGCGAGCGCGAAGCTCCCCTGCGCTCTGAGTAAATCGATAACGCCAGCGATGGCGGCAGAATCCACCACGCTCGGCATGGGATGTCCCGTGGCGATTTCTAACCACCGCTGCATCTCACCGAGCTCGTACCAGTTTTTGTTGATTTGGTAAAAGTCGAAATCGCCGTTGTGCGTGATGTAATTCTCCACGCCGACGCGCGTCGGCCCGGGCGTTTTCTGTTTTTGCCCGTACACGAGACACTGCTGCGGCGGCGACCACTGATGCGGATGCGTGCCGTCAAACGTAGCCTTGGACGTCGTCGCGAACCGCGTGTGGCCGACGATCATGCGCGTGACGTTTTGTCGACCCATCTTCGCCCCTCCGCAGTCGCGTTCCGCCTTTGCTCGCACGAGCTTGCTCAAATCCGTGCGCTTCATGTTCACCACGCGACTTCTCGCGCCGCGCAGCGCCACAGCCGCACCCTCCCCTCGCGCCTTCTCACGGCACTCGTCGAACGTCACGACTCCACCGCTCTGCGCCCCTCGCATCATCGTCACGTACACCATCTTCTCCAACAAATCAAACGCCCGCTTCCCGCGTTCGCTCTCGCACCACGCCGCGTTTATCAAAATAATCCCAAAGTTCCCGCACAGCACCGTCCCTCGCGCGCGCGGCAGCGCGTCCAGCACGTCCGTGCACACCGCGTCCAGGACCGTCGCCCAGCACGCGACTCGCAGCGCCGCGCTCGTTCCGCTTTTGTCGCCTCGCGTTCGCGTCGTCGCCGCCGCCGCCGCGCCCAGGCTCGCCAGCGCGCCCGCCCATCGCACGATCGCGCGCGCGTTCGCGCACGACGCGTCGTCGAGCGCGTCCGCGAACGCGCTCCGCCGTCCGAGCGCGCGCGCGAGCGTCGCCGCGAGCGACGACGGCGACGCGCGCGCGTCGAGCGCGGCGCACGCGTCGAAGACGGCGACCGACCCGCGACGCTTCGCGAGCGCGAGCGCGGCGTGCGCGAGGACGTGCGCGAGCTCGTGCGCGACGCCGGCGAGGGCGTAGCACAGGACGGCGCAGCGCAGGTCGAACGACATCGCTCGAGCGCGCGCGCGCGTGACGCGCGGCGCGCGGCGGCGCGACGATTCGGGTTTAGGTCGCGACGATTCGGATGAAACACCCGGGAGTGGAGCGACCGAAGCGACACAAAACGCGACGGCGAGCGCGCGCGAAGTCGGTTAAAGGCGCGCGCGTGAGCATTAAGACTACCGGGTAAACTATCGATCGGGCGAGTCGCGCGGCGGGTCGCGCTCGGACGCGTCGCGCGAAGGGGTCGAGAAGACGGCGCGAGACGCGCGAGCGAAGACGTCGGCGACGGGCGCGAACGCCGCGGCGAGCGCGTCTTTGCTCGCGAACGACGCGCCGAGCGTCGTCAAGTCGGCGTCGCGCGCGAAGACGTCGATGTACGACTTGAGCTCGAGGACGTCGACGCGGGATCGCGCGATGTCGTCGACGCGGGCGTCGAGAAAGGCCCACGTCTTGCGACGATCCTTGCTCGAATCCGTCAACAAGCGTAACTCGGTGGCGGCGTACAGCGCGAGCATCGCGGCGCGTTCGGCGTGCCAACGAAACGTATCCAACGAATCCGGAAGCACGTCCAAGGCGTCGACGTCCGCGGCGTCGGCGATGAAATCCGCGAGCGCGGCGCGACGCCGAAGCGTCGTCATCGCGTACCGCGGCGTCGCCATCGCGGCGAGCGCGCGCGGCCACGAATCGAGCTTGGACTCGATCATCTCCAAACGCGCGCGCATCAGCCACTTCACGCGCTCGCGCGACTTCATCGCGCGCAGCGTCTCGCCCTCGGCGACGACCTTCGCGTGAAACGCCGCGTCCGCGCACTCCTCAAAGTATCCCGCCAACTCCCCCGCGAGCCCGTCGCCCGGTCCCGAGTCCCTCGCGCCCGCCCCCGCGTCGCCGCGAACGATCGCGCGCATCGCGGGCGATAAATTCAAATCCCTCAATCCCGCGTCGACGGCGGCGTCCGTCCATCCCAGCTCGCGCACGCGCTTCAACGCCGCTCGCAGCGCGCGTTCGCGCAGCACCGCGCGCGCCTCCTCGTCCCGCCTCGCGCGCGCGTCTCTCGCGTCACCGTCGCGCCCGCGCTCCCCACCATCGCTCGCGCCTCCGTCGCGCGACGTCGACGCGTCGTCGTCGCCGCGCGTCGTCGTCGCGCTCGCCGCGAACCCGCGCGCGTTCGCCCGCGCGTCCGTCACCCCTCGCCCGCCGTCCCGCCCGCGCCGGGACGCGCGAGCGTCCAAGACGTCGCGCTCGACAGTCCTCCCGCGGACGTCGCCACCATCAGCGCCACCGTCGCGCCCTGCGCGAGCACCCGCGCGCGCATCATCCGCTGCGACGCGCGCGCGTCCCCAGCCCTGAACGCGACGAATCCCGCGAGCAACACCGCCGCCGTGGCGCCCGCACCGACGAGCACCCATGGATTTCGCGCGCCTCGTCGCGGGGGCACGATCTCGTCGCGCGACGACGCCGTCCCGGTCGCGGGCATCGACGCGCAGTGACGTCGGCGCGCGCGCGATCGAACCCGCGATCGCGAGGTTCGAGCGCGCGCGATCGAACCTCGCGTCGGTTTCGACGTCGAACCTCGAGACGCGAACGTCGCGCGGTCGCGCGCGCGCGATCGCGCGAGAGCGGCGCGCGCGATGGCGCGCGCGGCGCGCGTCGCGCGCGTCGCGCGGCCGCGGGCGCGAACGCGCGTCGCGCGACGGCGTCGCTCTCGCGCGCGCGCGGCGCCGCGCGAGGACGCGGACGCGAGGATCGATCTGCGCGCGTCGGTGGAGGATCGCGTGAAAAAGGCGCGCGAGTACGCGGCGGCGATGGCGCGCGCGCGCGCGGAGGGCGACGGAGGCGATCGGGACGACGCGATGGAGGCGTCGACGACGGACGGGACGCGTGCGGATGCGACGGCGAGCGACGGCGCGACGGGGGCGACGCGCAAACGGGAGGTGACGGTGCGCATCTTGACGCGGGACCGGGATTACGACCCGTTCGACGCGGACGAGAAGGCGGTGGGGTACGACGTGGAGGACGCGGTGTATAAACCGTCGGTGAGCACGTGGGGGGTGTTCGAGCGACCGCCGGATATATCGAAGACGTACGGCGGCGGACGAACCGTTAAACGGGAGGAGTTGGAGGACGAGGAGGCGATCGCGGCGCGAAGGGCGAGAGTGGCGAAGAAATTGGCGAAATATCGCGAGGATCAGGGGATGACGCTGACGAACGCGGAGTACGCGGAGGTGCGGGAGGTTTTGGAGCGTTCGGGCGAGGCGATGAAGCGAGGATACATGCAAGACGCGCTCGATTTGCTCGAGCCGTGGGCGCTCGATCGCATCGGGCAAAAGACGGAGATGGGCGGGAGGATAATCTTCAACTACGCCATCTGTCTGGACAACTTGCAGCGCCGAGATGAGGCGTTGAAGCAGTATCGTCGGTGCATCGGAAACCAGTACGGAAACGTGTCCAAGCAAGCGGATCGAATGATTTGGGGGATGACGACGGCTTCCAAGAAGATGAAATCGGACTTATTCGATTACATGGACGCCGCAAAACTAGACGCGTACGACGAGTACCTGATCAAGATGGCGAACGAAAAGTTTGCGGGCGAAATCGACGAAGAAGAAGTCAAGGCGCTGAACACGCAGGCGATGCTCACCATGGTCGGCCTCTTCGGCGCGCCCATGCTGTTGTTCGCATACTTGACGACGTCGACGCATTAATGTAATATACGTGCTATCACAAGTAATCTAAAGTTTGAGGATTCGAAAACCGCCTTCGCCGTCGCCCGCGATTTTGAGTTCCAACTTGTGGAATTTTCTAAGCTCGAGCCTGTGCGCGATGCTCACGACGGTGGTGTCGGTTTCGATGAGACGTTCGTACAGCTTGGACTCTTCGTCTGGATTGATTGCGCTCGTCGCTTCGTCAAGAATGGCAAACTTTGGCGCGTGATAGTAAAGGCGGGCGAAACCGATTCTCTGACGCTCGCCGCCGGACAACACATCGTTCCACTCCAAGTGCCGCGTGTTTAATCCAACGTTCATGGAGCCGTCCACGAATTTGGCCAGGCCAGCCATCATCAGACACTCCTTCACGCGCGCGTCGTCGATCTTCTCCGTGCGCGCGTCGCGCGGGTACACGACTTGATCGCGCAACGATCCTTGCAACAAGTACGGCCGTTGCGGCAACCACATGATGCTGGATACGCCAGACGGTCTGGTGACGGTGCCGGACACGGGCGCCCATAATCCAGCCAACACGCGAAGCAATGACGTTTTTCCGCATCCATTCGGACCAGTTATCAACAAGTGTTGACCCGACGCCACGGCGAGCGTCAAGTCCTTCACCAACACGCGTTGCGAGCCATCCGGCTCGGGCGCTCCTACGGTGACTTTATCGAACACGATCGGCGAGCCTTCGGCGTGGTCAGCGCCTGCCGAAGCCAGTTTAGCCTTGTCTTCGCGCGCTTCCTTGCTCGCGAGATCCAACGTTTTGAACAGTTGCGAAAGCCGGTGCGTGTATCCGGCGAGTTCGTCGAGATTTTTGCCGAGAAGCAACACTTCGGTGAACGCGCCGCCGCATCGAAGCATGAGCTCCTCGGTGGCTCGGAAGGATGAAATGCGCTCGCCTTCGGACACTGATGCCTTCATCATGAACGGGACGTGTACGAAAATACTGCCCACGAGCAAGCCTTGGAACTTGGATACGTTGTCGGCGACGCTCTTGCGAATACGCTGCAGCGCATGCCAGCGCTGCGTGACGACCAAATTATCCAAGCCTTCATCTAAAATCTCAATCTCGCGTTTGCCCCCGTCTAATAAGGCGATTTCCTCCGCGTGAGCGATCAAGCGCGCGTGCGTGTGGCGGAAACCGCCCTCGAGCGCGGCTTCGCGAGCGACCATCGGTCCGAGTCGCGGGGCGATGGATCGCAAAACGCCGGTGATGATGATTTGTGACGCGAAAAGCGCGAGCGGGCGAGAATAGCCCAACTCCTTCGCGGCTTCGGTCAAGCTCAGCGTGAACTCCAAAATGGGCTTGAACGAGTGCCCGTACAGGAAAGCCGTCTCCTTGGCGAAGGCGTCGATGTCCGCCACGATGCGTTGATCGACGTTATCCAACCCGCCTTGACGCAAAACCGCCGTCTTGTAAAAGTTATTGTTTTCCATGTACATCTTATGCGCCTTCTTCGTCAACGCCGCTCTGAGTTCGATCGTGATCAAACTCTCGGTGTATCGCAGCCCGCTGTTCACCACCACGCCGCTCGCCATCCAACCGCCAAAGTTGAAAAACCACCGCACCCAAAACTTCCACGACGCGCTCGAGATGGCCTTGGTCAAATAGAACGTGTTCACCTTATTCGCCCTGACCGTCAACAGCGTGCGCATGACGAGCAGCGTGAACTGCGCGCCCAACAACTGCCCTCCTCGGCTCCCCGCCGTGGGAAACGCCACCTTTAACAGATATCCCAACTCGTTCCAAAAGTCTTTCCCGACCCCGATCTCGCGCGTCCGCTTCCCCCGTCCCGCGTCGCGCGTTTTCCGCCCCACCGCCGCCGTCGCCGCCGCGCCGCTCGTCTCTTTGCTCTTCAGATCCAACATCGTCGCGCACTCCTTGAGCGCCGCGCGCGCCCTGTCCCGTCGTCGCCGCAGGCTCATCATCTCCCCGCTCGCCACCGTCCCGAACCCGATCACGCTCGCCGCGAGAAACACGACGTACATCGCGTCCTCGCGCACGTGCGCGACGTTCGTCGCGAGTCCATCCGCGGCGTGCTCGCGCAGCGCGTCGACGACGACGCGAAGACCGCCGACCAAACCGACGACGCGATCGGCGCTCGCGCGCGCGTCGCGCGCCCTCGCGACCGACGTCGTGAGCGCCATCGCGCGCGCGGTGCGCGTCGCGACGCGAGCGCGCGACGCGACGCGACGCGGACGCGGCGTCGAGCTGTGCGGCGCGGCGCCGCCACTCCGAGACGCGATTTCGCTCCGCGCGCTCCGCGTCCGCGCGCTCCGCGTCCGCGCGCCGCGTCGCCGCGCGACGACCGCGCGAGGGATGAATAAATACGCCGACGACGCGCCGCAGAGCGCGGACAAGTGCATCGGCGCGTGCGGTGAGGGATGGTTGTGCGAGGTGAGCGAAATGTGGAAAGGCCAGGCGATGTCGCTGAAGATCGACGAGGAGCTGTTCCGCGGACGGAGCGAGTTTCAAGACGTGTACGTGTTTAAAAACTCGGCGTACGGGAACGTGCTGGTGCTGGACGGGGTGATTCAGGCGACGGAGCGGGACGAGTTCGCGTACCAGGAGATGATAACGCACCTGCCGCTGTGCGCGCTGAACGAGGAACCGAAACGCGTGCTCGTCGTCGGTGGCGGCGATGGAGGCGTGCTCAGGGAGGTGACGCGACACGGATCGATCGAAAGGATCGAGATCGCGGAGATCGATGGGATGGTGGTGGAGATGTCGAAGAAATTCTTGCCGTCGATGGCGGTGGGGTTCGACGACGCGCGAGTGGAGGTGAATATTTGCGATGGGATCAAGTACGTCGGGGACGCGGAGGAGGGGACGTACGACGCCATCATCGTCGACTCGAGCGATCCGATCGGACCGGCGAGCGTTTTGTTCGAGGAGGCGTTCTTTAAAAAGATGCACCGCGCGCTCAAGCCCGGCGGCGTCGTGTGCACGCAAGCCGAGTGCGTGTGGTTGCACATCGATTTGATCGAGGACTTGGCGAAGATGTGCAAGGGTATTTTCGTCGGTGGGTCCATGGCGTACGGGTACACCACGATACCGACTTACCCGAGCGGACAAATCGGTTTCATGATGTGCAGCAAACCCGCGGCGGACGGGTCGACGGTGGATTTCACCAAGGCCAAGCGATTTCCGCGACCCGCCGATGAAAGCGCGCTGAAACCGATGCGCTATTATAACCCGCAAGTGCACGCCGCGGCGTTCGTGCTGCCCGAGTTCGCTCGCGCCGCGCTCGAGCCGCACCTCGTGCCGGGTTCCAAGTAAATATATACAGTTTTGTCGCTTTGTTCGTGTCATTGGAGTGTTTTGCCCGAGACGACGGACGTTTCGACGTCCGTCGTCGCGACGACCTGTAATCAAATAAGTACTCTCGTCGTTTTTTTACATTCGTGATTAATTATTACTGCGCGCCGAACCGCCGCGTCGCTCACAACATCGCCTTTCGCGCGCGCGTGAGCCTCGGCGTCGTCGACTTGGTCGCCTTGAACACATCGCTCAACTTCCCACGCGCGCGCTTCTTACTCGTCGCGTGCGTTCCACTCACGACGACGTCCACGTTATCATCAAATCGCAGCTTCAACGGCGTGTGTCGCGGCGTGCACTCGATCGCCGCCCGCGTACCGAAATTCGGCTTCACGGGCGCCGCCAAGAGCTCATCCAACCGCGCTCGATCCGGACTATCGTTCGCCAGCGTCGGCGTTCTCGGCGTCGTCATCCCCTCCTCGCACACCCTCGCGCTCATCGGCGTCGCGAACGCGAAGTGTCCCGGCGTATCGATCCCTCCTCTCTCCGCGCGTCGCCCCGCGCCCGGCGGCGTCGACGCCGACGCCGACCCCCCCCGTCGCGCGCGTCGTCCCGTCGCCTGATGGCTCTCGTTGCTGCTCTCCCCTCCCGTCAGCATTTTCACCTCCGTCGCCTCGCTCGCGTGCGATCCCGTCGAGCACCGTCGTCGCAACCAATACTTTGTCAGCC
>Ga0255763_1000214_pt1 | contig 63124 bp, 61 predicted proteins | sample 041ome_2_FD_179963 | JGI IMG/M metagenome (GOLD analysis project Ga0255763, IMG submission 179963) | Coastal salt marsh microbial communities from the Groves Creek Marsh, Skidaway Island, Georgia - 041406US metaG (version 2) | ecosystem: Environmental > Aquatic > Marine > Intertidal zone > Salt...
CATCTTTTTCTATTCAGCTTAGCCAAGCAAGTAACATTATCAAAAAAGGCTTGGAGGATTATGGCAAAGTTCTAAAAAAACTGGCTATAAAACATAAATATACAGTTTGTATAGGACGAAGCCATGGCATCCATGCTGAAACAACTACTTTTGGTCTAAAGATCCTTGGATATTTTGAAGAAAATAAAAGAAATTTGGAGAGATTAAAAAGAGCAATTAACCAAATTCAAACTATTCAAATGTCAGGTCCTATAGGCACATACTCTAACATTGATCAAAGAGTTGAAAAAATAGTGGCTAAGAAATTAAAGTTTTCAATTGAACCTGTATCCACACAAATTATTCCGCGAGACCGACACGCAGAACTTTTTAGTGTATTTTCATTAATTGCAAGTTCGCTAGAAAGGCTTGCGACAGAAATAAGACACTTACAAAGAACAGAAGTCCTTGAGGTTGAAGAGGGTTTTGGAAAAGGGCAAAAAGGTAGTTCAGCCATGCCTCATAAAAAAAATCCTATCTTATCAGAGAATGTTTCTGGACTAGCAAAAGTCATCAGATCCCTAATAATTCCAGCTCTTGAAAATATCACAACTTGGCATGAGAGAGATATTAGCCATTCAAGTGTTGAAAGAATTAATGCCCCTAATGCAACCATTACACTTGATTTTGCTGTTCAGAGAATGATTGATATTATAAATAATCTTGTCGTTCATGAAAAAAATATGCTTGCAAATGTAGGGCTACTAAAGGGACTTCCTTTTTCGCAGAATGTTCTAATATTTCTTATTGAAAATCAAGTATCTAGAGAGAATGCCTATAAAATTGTTCAGGAATGTGCTCTTAAAACTTGGAATAAAAAAACTGATTTTAGAGTAAATTTACTTAGTCATCCGATTTTATCAAAATTTAAATTATCAAAAAAAATTGATCAAATTTTTACTAACAAAAATTTATTTAAAAACGTTGATTTGATCTTTAAAAGAGTTATCTAGATGGTTTCGAAAATGAAAAAATTATACGAAGGCAAAGCAAAAATTATATATGCGAAATCAGCTCATCAAGTAGTTGCTACTTATAAAGATGATGCTACAGCTTTTAATAATCTTAAAAAAGGATCTATTAAAAATAAAGGTATAATTAATAATTCTATTTCTTCTTATTTATTTGATTTACTTAATAACTGTAATATCCCAACTCACTTCCTGAAAAAAATTAATCAAAAATCTCAACTTTTAAAAAAAGTAGATATTATTCCAATCGAAGTTTTAGTTAGAAATTATTTTGCTGGCTCATTATCCAAAAAATTTGGCGTCAAAGAAGGCACTCCTCTTTCAGATACTTTAATTGAATATTGTCTTAAATCAGATGAGCTTGGAGATCCACACATTAGTTCAGAACATATTTTAAATTTAGGGCTTTGCTCACTTGAAGAATTAGAATTGATTGATGAATACTCTCTAAGAATTAATGATATACTTAGAGGCATCTTCTATTCTATTGGAATTAATTTAATTGATTTCAAGTTAGAATTCGGCATTTGCAAAAAAACAAAAAAAGTCATCCTGGCTGACGAAATTTCCCCGGATACATGCCGACTATGGGATTTAAAAACTGATAAGAAATTGGATAAAGATCGCTTTCGAAGAGATCTTGGCGGTGTTGAAGAAGCTTATCAAGAAGTTCTCGAACGATTGAATATAAAATCATAATGAGATTTAAAATTCTAATTCGATTAAAAAGCCAAATACTCGAACCCCAAGGTAAAGTAATCGAACAATCGTTAAAAAGTTTAGGTTTTGAAGAGTTTAGCAATATTAGGCAAGGTAAACTTATTGAAATTGATCTTCCAGACTCTCTTAATGAAAGAGAAAGGCTAGAAAAAATTGATGCTGCTTGTAAAAAGTTATTAGTTAATGAAATAATTGAAGAGTACGAAGTACTTGGATGAATTTTAAATCAGCTGTAATTACTTTCCCTGGATCAAATTGTGATAGAGACGCCCTTACGTATCTAAAAGATTTAACTCAGGGAGAGGTATTAAATATCTGGCATGAAGAGTCATCTTTACCCAATGTAGATTTAGTCATACTACCTGGGGGTTTTAGCTTTGGAGATTATCTTCGTTCTGGAGCAATGGCTTCAAAAAGCAAAATTATTAAGGATGTTATAAGCCATGCCAATGATGGAAGATATCTTTTAGGTATATGCAATGGGTTTCAGATACTGACTGAAATTGGTTTATTAAAAGGTGCATTGATTCAAAATAAATCTATTAAATTTTTAGGAAAAGACTGTTACATAAAAAAAAAATTCAATAATAAATTTAATTGTAATATTCAAAATAATGAAGTACTTCGAATTCCTGTAGCTCATAACGAAGGAAACTTTTACTGTGATCAAGAAACATTAAATTATTTACATGATGAAGAGCTAATTGCCTTTGAATACTGTAGTGGCGAATACTCGCTTGATGATGCAAATATCAATGGCTCCCTTGATAACATTGCAGGAATTACAAATAAAAATAAAAATGTTCTTGGAATGATGCCTCATCCGGAAAGGGCCTATCAGGACTTTCATCTCTCAAATCATGGAAAAAAAATTATTGAGTCGATTTTATCATGAATGATGAAATAATTTTACAGCATGGTCTGACACTAGAGGAATTTAAAGTTATTAAAGACTACTTAAAAAGAGATCTGACAATTGAAGAATTGGGAATTTTCTCAGCTATGTGGAATGAACATTGTTGTTACAAAACTTCAAAGAAATGGCTAAAAAAGCTTCCTACTAATAATGAGATAGTCATACAAGGACCTGGTGAGAATGCAGGAATAATCGATGTAAAAGATAATGATGGCATAGCATTTAAAATTGAAAGTCATAATCACCCTAGCTATATAGAGCCCTTCAATGGATCTGCCACTGGAGTTGGAGGAATTTTAAGGGATATCTTTACTATGGGCGCTAGGCCCATTGCTACTTTAGACTCAATTCGATTTGGAAATATATCATCAGATAAAACAAAATATTTATTAAATGGTGTTGTTCATGGTATTGGGCATTATGGAAATTGCATCGGCATTCCCAATATTGGCGGGGAATGTGAATTCGATAAATCCTATGATTACAATAACTTAGTTAATGCCATGGCCATAGGTCATGTTAAAAATGACTCAATTTTTTACTCTAAACCCAAAACAATCGGTGGTTTAATTGTTTATATTGGCTCAAAAACTGGAAAAGACGGTATCCATGGAGCGAGCATGGCATCTGATGTTTTTTCTGAAGATGATGAAGATGAAAAAAGACCCTCTGTTCAAGTTGGGGACCCTTTCATGGAGAAATTATTAATGGAGGGTTGTCTAGAATTAATGTCCTCAGGCTTAATTGAATCAATGCAAGATATGGGTGCGGCCGGAATTACTTCGTCTTCTGTTGAGATGGCCTCGAAAGGGAATGTTGGTGTGCACATAAACCTCGATAAGGTGCCCTTACGTCAACCCCTTACTCCTTATGAGATTTTACTCTCTGAGAGTCAGGAAAGAATGCTGGCTGTTATAGAAAAAGACAATAATGAAAAAATTAAAGAAATACTTAAAAAGTGGCAGATTGACTATGAAGTTATAGGAGAAATAACAAACACTAAAAGGGTCGTCTTTTCCTCTAATGAAAAAATTGTTGTAGATTTGCCTGTAGATATAATTGTTGATGATGCTCCTGAATACGATCGAGAATTTTCACTTCCAAAAAAAAGGAAATATAGAAATTTTGATATATCAAATTTAAGTATCGAAAAAACAGTATCAAACTACATGAATAATTTAAATTATTTAGATAAGAGTTGGATATACAACCAGTATGACTCGACTGTCATGGGAGACACCATTAAAGAACCTGGTCAATCTTCAGGAGTGGTTAAAATACACAATACTGATAAAGCTATTGGTGCGACTACTGACTGTAACCCACTTTACATTCGAATAAATCCAGAAAAAGGAATGATTCATACTGTTTTAGAAGCCTATAGAAACCTTGTTGCTTCCAACATAAAGCCTATGGCTATTACGAATAATCTTAATTTTGCTAGCCCACTTGATCCAAATATTATGGGCGAGATCGTTTTATCTATTACTGGTTTATCCAATATAGCTAAAAAATTAGACACTCCGATCGTATCCGGGAACGTTTCTCTTTATAATCAAACTAATGATAGACCAATAAATCCTACTCCCGTAATTGGAATGGTTGGCTGTAATTCAAATTGGAAAAAAATATTACAAAATAAATTTATCAATGAAGATGATGAGTTAATTTTATTAGGTAACAGTCTCGGGATTGACTTCAGCCCCTATTATCTTCAAGATCAAAAAATTGTCAGTTCAATTTCTGAATATAATGAATTAAGCATGCCCGACATCGATTTAGAAATAAAAACTGCTAAATTGATTCAAGAAGCTGCAGATAAAAATCTTATTCAGTCATGTAATGACATATCCAGAGGGGGTGTGTTTATGTCTTTAATGAAAATGACTCAAAAAAAACTTGGATTTTCTATAATGTTAGATGATGATAAAGATATTTTTTGTGAATACTCAGCAGGCTATATCTTAACCATTAATCCAAAAAATAAAGATAGAATAGTTTCCATGCTCAAGAAAGAGCGAATTAATTTTTTATCTATAGGTCAAGTTAAATTAGATAGTTTTGAAATAAATTCCAAAAAATTTAATTATTCTGATATGATTGATAAATATTATAAAAACTTTGCTAAAATTATTAATTAAATGCCCATTGAACAAAAAAAATTAGAAATTTTGATTGCTGATAAGTTTCCAGAGTCAAAAATTATAGTCGAGGACCTAGCCGGAGATAACAACCACTATTCAGTTACTATTGAAAGTTCAAAATTCAATGGTCTTTCTAGAATACAACAACATCAATTAGTTTATCAGTCATTAGAAGGATTAATGGACTCAGAATTACATGCTATGCAACTTAAAACGAAAGGTACAACTTAATGGAACTAGACAATACAACGAAAGAAAATATTGAAAAAATGATTGGGGAAAATGAAGTATTCCTTTTTATGAAAGGAAATCCAGATTTTCCTATGTGCGGTTTTTCATCAGTGGCTAGTGCGATACTTAAGAAATGTGGAGTAAATTTTAGCCATTGCAATGTTTTAGATGATGAGAAAATTCGAGAAGGAATTAAAATTTTCTCAAATTGGCCTACAATACCTCAGCTTTATATTCAAAAAGAATTTGTTGGTGGTTGTGACATAATGAAAGAAATGGCTGAGTCTGGAGAATTAATTGAGCTATTTAATACTAGAGGAATTAAAACTGAAATAAGCTAATTTTATTATCTAGAATAAAATTCAACTACTAAATTTGGTTCCATTTGAACCGGATAAGGAACATCAGTCAGCTGAGGACCACGAATAAACTTACCTAAACATTTAGAGATTTCTAATTGTAAGTATTCAGGAACCTCTCTTTCATTTGAACTTAGTGTTTGAATAATCATTGGGATATTTTGGCTTTCTTGTTGTAAAGAAATTTCGTCACCATCTTTTACTTGATAAGATTTCTTATCTATCACTTTACCATTAACCATAACATGTCCGTGATTAACTAATTGCCTAGCAGCGAATACAGTAGGAGCAAATTTAAGCCTAAATACTACAGCATCAAGACGTCTTTCAAGAAGTTCAATTAAAATTTGGCCCGTGTCACCCCTTTTTCTTGATGCTTCTTGATATATTTTTAGGAACTGCTTTTCAGTGATATCTCCATAATATTTTTTTAATTTCTGTTTTGCGGCTAACTGAACTCCGAAATCAGATAGTTTTCTTTTTCTTGCCTGACCATGCTGACCAGGACCATAGGGTCTTCTGTTAAAAGGGCTTTTAGGCCTACCCCATAAATTTAAACCAAGTCTTCTATCAATTTTGTGTTTTGAAGATGCTCTTTTTGTCATGAATTGGTGTTTTATATAGATTTGGTGTTTTAAGTCAATTTATTTTGTGAGAAATTTAATGATACCATAGGCTGTTTTTAGCATTTTTTGATCAATATTTGTTGATTTGATAAAACTTCTGAGCGTCAATTCCAAATTCTCTGCTTTGGCTTTTATAGTTGTAAATCGGCGATTTTTTAATAATTGCATTAAATAACTGATAAATTTTTCCGTCTCTTCGGATTTGAGGCCGTTTTGAAAAATTTTTTCTTCTGATACCGAAGTTGGCCTGCTTAGCATATAGGCCACAAGGGCAACAGAATGGGAAAGATTAAGAGATTTATTTTTTTGAGTAGGAATGGTCAAGATATAGTTAGCATAAGATATTTCTTTATTGCTTAAGCCATTATTTTCTTGGCCAAATAGAATGGTAATTTTTTTAGAATCTAATTTTTCAATATCCTCAAAATTGATTAATGGAATTGATAAGTCCCTTCTTCTAACTGAAGTGGCTATAACCATATTTGATTTAGCAATTGCTTCAGGAATTGATTTGAACGTTTTAACTTTTTTGGCTATTGACTCAAAATGTTTTGAAGACCTAATGCCCTTATCATTTGGCCATACTTTTTTTGGGTTTATTAGGTTAATATCATCAAAACCAAAACACCCAAGAGATCGAATAGACATTCCTATATTTTCAGATAACTGAGGTTTATTTAAAAGAAATTGAATTTTTTTTTTCAAGAATTTTTAATTAACTTAAAAATTAAACTTTCTCTTAATGCATTGTAGGAAGCATCAATGATATTAGTTGAAACTCCCACAGTAGTCCAAAAATTACCTTCTTTATCCTTAGATTCAATAATAACTCTTACAATTGCATCAGTACCTTTTTCTGATGAAAGAATTCTAACTTTAAAATCAGTAAGTTCTAAATCTTCTAGAACAGGATAGAAACTCATTAGAGATTTTCTTAAAGCCTTATCAAGTGCATTAACAGGACCATTTCCAATCTCGACATTCATGTATTCTTTTTTATCAACAATAATTCTCACTGTTGCTTCAGACTCTGTAACTAGGTCTCCTCTCGCATTCCATCTTCTATCATCTATAACTTTAAATCTTATTAATTCGAAATAGTTTGGTATTCCAAAGAGTGTCTCTCTTGCTAAAATTTCAAAACTTGCAAGTGCTTGGTCAAAAGCATACCCCTTAAACTCTTTGTCCTTTATCCTCTGCAAAAGTAAATCTAACTTATCTTTATGATCGTCAGGGTTAATGCCAACTGTATTCAAAAGGGATATAACATTTGAACGACCAGATTGATCAGAAATCACTATTTTTCTTGTATTACCTACTAATTGAGGGTCTATATGCTCATAAGTTTTTGGATCTTTATTAATTGCCGAAACATGAAGGCCTCCTTTATGAGAAAAGGCATTCTCTCCTACATATGGCTGTTGGGTATTTGGGCTTCGATTTAGGATTTCATCTAGTAAAAGAGATGTTTTTTTTAATAAAGTGAGATTTTCTCTCGGAATAGATGAATCAAATTCTGTCTTTAATAAAATTGAAGGTATGACTGAGACTAAATTTGCATTTCCACATCGCTCACCAAGTCCATTGATAGTTCCTTGTACTTGTCTAACTCCTGCCATGACAGCAGCCAAGGAATTAGCTACAGCATTTTCTGTATCATTATGAGCGTGGATACCGAGTCTTTCTCCGGGAATTTTTTTGATAACTTCTGATACAATTCTTTTTACTTCATGGGGTAATGTTCCACCATTAGTGTCGCATAACACTATCCATCTAGCATCATTTTTATAAGCTTCAAGCAAGCAATTCATTGCAAACTCTGGATCTAACTTATAACCATCAAAAAAATGCTCTGCATCATACATTGATTCAATGCCCTTTTGATTAATGTACTGAATACTTTCTCCAATCATTTGAAGATTATCTTCTTTGGAAATTCCCAATGCTTTTTCAACTTGATAAGCTGAAGATTTGCCAACAATACATATATGACCTACATTTGTGTTAATTAAACTATTCAAACCTGGGTCATTAGAAACGCTAGTAGATGGGCGTCTTGTCATTCCAAAGGCAACTAAATTCGACTTATTTAAATTAATAGATGATTGAAAAAACTTATCATCAGTAGGATTAGAACCTGGCCATCCGCCTTCAATATAATCAATTCCCAACTCATCTAAAGCTGAAGAAAATTTTATTTTATCATCTACTGAAAAATCAACTCCTGTTGTTTGTTGACCATCTCTTAAAGTAGTATCAAAAAAAAATATTTTATTTGGATTTATATTTTCTTCCATTTTGTTCCACTTTTTGTATCTTCTAAAATAATTCCTTCTTTTAAGAGTTCTTCTCTAATCTGGTCAGCTAATTCAAAATTTTTATTTAACTTCGCATCGGCTCGGCGAGTTATCATATTTTCAATGTGATCATTATCAAGGTTTATTTCTAAATCTTGATAATGAGGTATCAAGCCCAAAATAGACAATCCATTGTTAAAATAATTAGAAAGCTCTTTATCTTTAGGTGATTTTTTGAGTTCATTGAAAATTTGTTGTAATCTCATAAGAGCCTGAGGGGTGTTTAAATCATCCTCTAAGGCTTCTAAAAAAGCTTGATCTAAATCGTTGTTGGTAGACTCTTGTATGAAATCTCTCCATTTTGAAACAATATTTGATGAATATTTTAATAAGTCATTTGAGAAATCAATTGGTTGTCTATAGTGCGTTGTTAAAATCGCATATTTGATTGATGTGGGATTATGATGGGTCAAAAGCTCATTCATAATTGTAATATTTCCCAAAGATTTTGACATCTTCTCCCCTTGAAAATTAATAAATCCGTTATGAAGCCAATAATTAGCCATCTTCTGGTCGTGGCAACAGGTCGATTGGGCTATTTCATTTTCATGATGTGGAAAAATTAAATCTAGACCACCGGCATGGATATCAATAGTAGGTCCTAATAGTTCTGCAATCATGGCTGAGCATTCAATATGCCACCCAGGTCTTCCTTTGCCCCATGGACTTTCCCAATAAGGTTCATTATCTTTTGAGGGTTTCCATAATACGAAATCTTCTGGATTCTTTTTATATTCTGCTACTTCCACTCTAGCCCCGTTAATAATATCTTTAAAAGATAGTTTTGATAAAGCGCCATATTCTTTAAATTTTTTTGATTCAAATAAGACGTGATGTGAGGATACATACGCATATTCTTTTTCAACTAATATTTTGATCATATCTATCATTTTATAAATATATTCTGTTGCTTTTGGTTCGTATGTTGGCTCTAAGATTGAGAGATGATTTAAATCTTCATGATAAACTTTTTGAGCTTCTTCAACTAATTGATTAGTTGAAATTTTAAGTTCATTTGCTTTATTTATTATTTTATCATCTATATCAGTAATGTTTCTAACATAAGTAACATTTTCTTTTCCAAATTTTAATTGAAGTATTCTAAATAAAATATCAAAAACAATTATAGGTCTAAAATTTCCTATATGTGGATTATTATAAAGAGTTGGCCCACAAGCATACATCTTAATTGAATTTTTATTAATAGGAATGAAGTCTTCTTTAGTTTTCGTAAGAGTATTAAAGAGTTTTAAAGTCATTTAAATTATTTTTAATTTCAGTAAATCCATAATATTCAAATAAATCTTTTACAGAAGGACCATTATCATTTCCGGTGAGAAGATACCTTGTATTAATAAAAATATCCTTTTTTGTAAGATTAGAGTCTAATTGAATAAGTTGCTTGGTATATCCTTCAAAGTCTAAACCATCAAATTTATTTAAGTTAGCAAGTAGTAATTTAACAAACATATCTGAAGGTGTTTTTTCAACTCTTTTTCTTCTAATGATTTCTAGAAACTCCAAAATATCATCATATTTATCAACATTATTTTTAATTAAACTCCACTCAGTTTCTTTAATATTAAATTGAGCCAAATTATTAAATTCATCTAGCAATTCCTTTAGGTTGAATGTTCTTAGCGTAAGTTTTTGGAAGTGATTAATTTTAGATAAGTCTAATTTAGGAAGATTTTTTGATATTTTTGATAAATCAAAATCAACATACTTTTTTTTGGATATTTCCTTAAAACTATAGTCTGCATTAAGGCCTACGGAATACAAATATGATAGAATACTTTCTGTTGAAAAGTTTTGTTCTCTAAATTTTTTAATAGAAATTGAGTCAACATTTCTTTTGCTTAACTTTGTTCCATCTTCATTTAACATCAATGGATTATGCCCAAAACTGGGTGCTTGTGAATCTAGGCTTTGAAAAATTTCCAAATGGACTGCAGAGTTAGATAAATGATCCTCACCTCTTATAATATGAGTAATTTTCATATCTATATCATCCACTACACTTGGAAAATGATATAAATAACTTCCGTCTGCCCTTCTTAAAACAGGATCAGATTGAGAAGATAAATCTACTTCAGTTTTCCCTTTCACTAAATCATTCCATTGAACTTTATTCTGAGATAATTTAAATCTCCAGTAAGGACTTTTGCCAGCTAATATTTCTTTTTCAATGTCTGCTTTGGTTAAATTCAATGCTTCTCTATCATAAATAGGAGGTTTGCCTGCTTTTAACTGTAATTTTTTTTTAATTTCAAGATCCTCATTAGACTCGAAACAAGGATAAACTAATTTTTTAGAGATAAGTTGATCAAATATTTGATTATACCGATCAACTCTTTTACTTTGGAAGTAAGTTTCATCATAATCTATATTTAACCATTTCAAATCTGAAGCAATAGAAAGAACAAATTCTTCCTTGCTTCTTTCTTGATCAGTATCGTCATACCTGAGAATAAATTTTCCATTATTTTTTCTGGAATAAATCCAATTCAAGAAACAGGATCTTAAATTTCCTAAATGAAGATTTCCAGTTGGACTAGGAGCAAACCGTGTTGTTATCATTTTATTTTTTTTAGTAAATACTCTCTAGACACCTTTACTCGTGGGGTTTTTCCATACTTAATAATATCTGCTGTAGCATAAGTTTCTGACCATTTTTCAGGCAAATAACTGCCCGTCCCTATTATGTCTATGGGTGTTTTTGCTAAAGCCATAGCTCGACATTTATTATTTGTAAAACCACTTGAGGCAATAATTTTAACTTTTTTAAAACCAAACTTGTCTAACTGAGATCTAAGATGCCATATTGCTGAAGCCGAAACGCCCGGTCCTACAAGATGTCTCAGTTCGTCATCAGAACGGTATTCTTTAATAGATCCGGGTGCAAATTTTTCTAGTACTTCATAGGACTTTGCCATATCTAAGCCCTCTACATACCTTCCACTTGGTGTATCCAATCTAATTAATACCTTTCCTTTTTTAGATAAACTATCAAAGTAATTACATACTTGTATAGAGTCAGTAATTTCTTTTCCAAAATAATCTGGCAATACTACCAAATCATTTTTTGGGAAGGTCTGATGAAACATCTTCACTGCTTCCAATGTAGAACCTGCATATCCTATTATTGCATGCGGCATGGTCCCTAAGGCTTTATTAGATGGAAAAAAATGAGAAGTTGCTGATATAGATGTTCCTACAAATCCCATTGCTTTATTTTTTTTTGCAGCCTTCGATCCAACAGAGGAAGCGTAGGACATTAATTCAGACATTTCGGAACCAGCACAATGTCTAGCATCCATTGCAATAAAAGAAGTTTTCGGAAGGTCAATGCACATTTGATAGGCATTAGCAGCGGCTATACATGCAGGCCCTATCTTTTGTAAAAAAAGAGTTTCAAGATCAACAATATTTTGAAATGAACCTTTAATGTAAAGAATTGGCTCTCCTGCACCAAAATATTCACCTTCTTTATATGGAGTTTTAGTTTGTATTTTTATTTTTCTTTCTTTGGCTACTGCCTTTATCCAATCAATCGCTAACTTAAGAGCAACAATGCCTGGTCTTCTAATAAAGACAGCATAAGTAACATCTAAATCTCCATATTTTTTTATAATCTGTTTGGATTTTAAAAAATAATTATCAGTGTAGGAATTTATAAAGTCTTTGTTAATTTTATTATTCATATTGAATAAAAAAATTAAACGATATCACCATTTGACAGAAGATCAGCTAGTAAAAAAGATAATTCTAAGGATTGATTAACATTAAGTCTTGGATCACAAAAAGTATGGTACCTATCTCCTAAATTTTCATCTTTAATTTCATCAGGTCCACCAACACATTCTGTGACATTGAGACCTGTAAGCTCTAGATGCACACCTCCAGGAATACTTCCTTGAGATTTATGGATCTCAAAGAACGACTTAATTTCACTTAAAATATTCTCTGTTGCTCTTGTCTTATAACCTGAATTGCTCGTAGATGTGTTTCCATGCATAGGATCACAAACCCAAGTTATATTAAGGCCTAATTTATCAATTTCTTTTAATAATTGTGGAAAAGTAGATTGAATCTTTTCTGCACCCATTCTGACTATTAAAGTTAGTCTTCCCCCCTCATTTTCAGGATTAAGAATTTCAATATTTTTCTTTAAATCATCAATATTTGTCGATGGGCCAACCTTTAGTCCAAGAGGATTTTTAATTCCACTTAAGTAATGTATATGTGCGCCATCAGGATCTCTTGTTCTATCTCCTACCCAAAGAAAATGAGAGTTTACATTATACCAATCACCTGTTGTGCTATCTATACGAGTAAAAGCTTCCTCATAAGGTAAAAGTAAGGCTTCATGGCTTGTATAAAAATCTGTTTCACGAAGTTCACGAGTATTTTTTTCATTTATTCCGCAAGCATTCATAAATTTAATACTTTCCTCAATTTTCTGAGAGATTGATTTGTATTTTTGAGTAGACTCAAAATTATTAGCAAAATCTAAATTCCATTTATTTAATTGAGTTAAGCTAGCAAATCCCCCTTGGGCAAACGCTCTTAATAAATTTAATGTTGCTGCTGAATGATTATAAGCTTGCATCATTCTTTGAGGATCTGGTTCACGAGACTCTTTTGTAAATTCGTGTGAATTAATAATATCACCTCTATAGCTTGGGAGTTTTAATCCATCTTTTTCCTCAAAATCAGAACTTCGAGGTTTTGCAAACTGTCCTCCGATCCTTCCTAATTTTACAACTGGTGTATTGGTAGCATAAGTTAAGACAACAGCCATTTGGAGTATCAGCTTAAAGGTATCTCTTATGGTATTAGGATTTAATTCGCTAAAACTCTCAGCACAATCTCCGCCTTGAAGATAAAAAGCCTCACCTTTTTGAACTTGATATATTTGTGATTTTAAAGATCTAGTTTCTCCAGCAAAAATTAAAGGCGGCATTGAAGATAGACTATCGAGAACACTATTTAACTTATTTTCATCAGAATAAGTAGGCAATTGTTTTGCCTCATAACTTTTCCAACTATTTTTTGACCATTTCATGAGCTGAGGATTATATTGTTAATAATATTAAATTAAAGTTTTTATTAGTTTTTTTGAAGAAAAGGAAACTTTAAAGAAAACTTAGGTAAAGAAGGATTAAATTTATTAGCGTCAAATGTATCAAGAGTTTTTTGCTGAGGATCTATATATTTAAATTTTTGTGAGAAAACTGGAGATTTCTTTTTAAGGTTTGAATTTAATTCAACCATGGTAATGACACCAGATGACGATACTAAATAATAGCAAAAGTCCAAATTCAATAAATCGTAAGCGCTATCATTAATTTTAGCATCGCATTGATTGTTAGAAGAAGAGTTAGCTAATAATATAGTATTAATTTTTTGTTTTGGGGACAAATTAGAAGAGCAAATAAGATTAGACTCACTTTTTAATAATGAGTATATCGATTTTAATGAACCTTCAATTTTTATATCAGGTAAAAAATTACCTTTAACAAATATAGAGTTTGATTGATTGTCATCTATGGCATTTGTAAAAAAATAATTTTGCTCTGTATAAAAATTGTTAACTTCTAAAATTTGATTAGAAAAGGAAAATGGACCCGAGAGCCTCAGTAAGAATTTAAAAATATGGGAATTTAAAAAGTTTGGCAAAAAGTTATAAAATGTAAAAAATATTTTATTGATATAGTTGATATAGTTATCGCTTGACTTAATATTATTTTTTGGATCTTTTAGAAAAATATGTAAGAAGTTTGCAAGTTGATAACAAATTCCTAAAAAACTTTTATTTTTAATTGAAATAGTTTTTTTTAATTTATTATTTTCTAGAATTGAAATTTCTAACGGAAGATGGCAAGTTAATATTTTATTTTCATTAATTTTATGATTGAATACCTTTCTTGCATAGGACTTAAGGGTGACAATATTATCAGCAATAAGGTGGGCGGTAGTATTATTTGGAAAGATTATGTTTATATTTTTAGATTTTAAATTAGTAAAAAAAGAAGATGAATATTTGTGATCTAAATTTTCGAAAATATATGAATAAAAGATTTTATCATTTTCTGATTTTAGAAATATTCCCATTTCTTCATTTACCTGAGAATGATTTTTCTCAGTATGGCAAAAACTTATTTGACTACCAATTATTGGCTCTCTGAGTAAGAGCTTTGATTTACTTAAAATTCCATAAGTATCAAGCACAGTAAACTTTTCAGTATTCTTGATTAAATTTTTGGGCAAAAAATACTTATGATAATTTGAAATATCTTGAGTATTACTGCTTAACTTAACATTGGTAATTGATATTTGAGTTAAAATATCTGCAATTGCTTTATTATTTGAAATTAAATTATTTAAAACTTGCATCTATTCTACAGTTACTGATTTTGCCAGATTTCTTGGTTGATCAATATCAGTTCCTTCACTTAAAGCAAAATAATATGAAATTAATTGAAGGGGAATAGTATAAATGAAAGGTGTGTCAATAATGTTTTCTTTAGGCATATTAATCACTTTAATCTCTCCGTTAATTTTGCTCATATTTTTTACACTTGATAAAATTATAATTTTTCCATTTCTGGCCGAGATTTCTTGAGCATTTGATAAAGATTTTTCAAATAAATCATTATTAGGAATAAGACATACTGTAATCGAGTTCTTGTCTATTAGGGCAATAGGTCCATGCTTCATCTCACCTCCGGGAAAGCCTTCACTGTGCATATAAGAAATTTCTTTTAACTTTAAAGAACCCTCGAGAGCAATGGGGTATACAATATTTCTGCCAATGAAATAACAAGCATTTGCTTCTGATAATTTTTTTGAAATTATTTTAGCACTAGGAGTAAATTCTTTAATAAGTTTTTCAATTTTTAAAGGTAGTTTATTTAATAGATTAATATTCATTTTATAAGTTTGATTAGTAATAGTTTTTTCCATTTTTCCAACTTCAAGTGCTAAGTTAGCTAGGCTAAGTAATTGACAAGTAAAGGCCTTAGTTGAGGCAACCCCTACTTCCTTTTGAGCATATGTGGGAATAGTAACTTCAGCCTCTCTCACCATACTGCTTACTAAAGAGTTTGTAATAACTAATGATTTGTGATTGTTTTTTTTGACATATTTTAATGCCATTAATGTGTCCATTGTTTCGCCTGATTGTGAGATAAAAACATAGAGAATTTTTTTATTTTTATGAATTTTCTTATATCTCAGTTCTGAAGCTAACTCTGCACTCACTTCTTTATTAGTAAAATGATTAAAATAATATTCTCCCACCATTGCGGCATGATAGGCAGTACCACAGCCTACTAATACAATTTTATCCACTTCAAAGAGATATTTAAATTTTAACTCAAAATCGATAAAGTATTCAGAATTATATTTTGATTGAGTACTTTTTAGAACGCTAGGTTGTTCATGTATTTCTTTTAACATGAAGTGTTGAAAATTAGCTTTATCATAGGGGTTGAGGTATGAGATATTTTTTTGAAATAAAATTTTATTTTTTTTGTTCAGGTAGCTAATTTTATTTTTATTTATTTTAATTATATCTCCATCCTCACAGTGAAAAATTGTATCATGATAGTTGGAAAGAATTGATGAGTCAGAACATATATAAAATGAATTATTTTTATTTGAAATTGCTATGGGACTGCCATTTTTTAAAACATAAAAGCAATTATTTTTTTTTATGAAAATAACAAATGCAAAATTTCCTCGAATTGTTTTTTGAAAAACTTTAATTGCATCATCAGCATCCTTATATTTATCAATCAAATAACTCAAATAATAAAAACTAACTTCAGTATCAGATTTAATATTTTTTGGAATTTCATTATATCGATTTTGAATTTTTGAATAATTTTCAATTATACCATTGCACACCAATGTTAGGTTTTCATTAGAAAAGGGGTGCGCATTATTCCTACTTACAATTCCATGTGTTGCCCATCGAGTATGCCCAATGACCCCAGAAAAAATCTTGTCAGATATATTTTTAGATTTATTTTCTAAATTTGAAATTTTACCTACACTTTTGATAGTTCTTATTTTTTGATCAGAAAATAATGAAATGCCTGCAGAGTCATATCCTCTGTACTCTAATTTCTTTAAAATTTCTATCGCATCTACCTTTAAAGATTTAGAATTTAGGATACCTACAATACCGCACATTATCTTTTAAAGTTTTTCAAATTTTTTTGCTTCGCCCTACTTATGGAAAAATAATTTTTGGGAACATTCTTTGTAATTACCGATCCTGCGGCAATGTATGAATTATTACCAATATTAACCGGAGCAATAATTGAGGAATTTGTACCGATAAAACAATTATCACCAATTTTTGAATGAAATTTATTTTTTCCATCAAAATTACAAGTTATAGTGCCAGCTCCAATATTAGAGTTTTTACCAATCGTGCTATCTCCCAAATATGATAGGTGATTAACTTTAACTTTACTTGCCAACTTAGAATTTTTTATTTCAACAAAGTTACCTATTTTAACATCATCTTGTAAAATAGCCTCTGGTCTTAGTCTTGCAAAAGGTCCTATTAAGCAATTTTTTCCAACATAACAATTTTCTAAGTATGAAAATGATTTAATAGTAGTTCCTTTTAAAATCTTAACTCCTTTTTTGATAACAACATTAGGCTCTATAATAACATCTTTTGATATCTGAACATCAGTTTCTATATATACCGTTTCAGGATGTAAAATTTTTACACCAGAATTTATTAATTTGGATTTGATTATATCTTGTGAAATTTTTTCCAAATCATTTAATTCTTTAAAATTATTTACTCCTAATATAGGAGATTTATCATTTATGTAAGCTTTCAATTTCAAATTCTGCTTATGAGAAATATCTATTAAATCTGTGATATAGTATTCTTTTTTTATTTTATTTTTTATAAGACTAAAAACGTTCTTGATAGATTTTTTTGATATTAAAAAAATACCTGTATTTACTAATTTGACATTTTTTTCGTCTGCATTACAGTCCGACTCTTCTACTATCTTTATTAGCCTGTCCTTATTTAGAATTATCCTGCCATATCCACTGGGGTTATTGGTATTTTGAGATAATACAGAAATATCAACTTTTGATTTAATTCCATCAGATAAAAAATTATTGATAATTTTATAATCAAATATTGGCGTATCGGCTAGAAGAACTAGATAATAATCAAAATTCTTATTAGAATTATAAAATTGTTTGATCGCCCCTCCTGTTCCATCAATAGGGTTTTGTATAAATAGCTCCTTATTTTTACTTTCAATAAAATGAGAATTTGTCTTGCTTGTTATTATCTTTATTTGATTAATATTCTTATTTTTTTCTAAAGCTTCTATATTAAAATCAATTAACTGCTTTCCCGAAATGGAGTGAACAAATTTTGGTAAATCTGAATTGAATCTTTTACTTTTACCTGCAGAAAGAATAATGGCGCAAATTTTCATAAAGTAGTAAAATAATAGTAATAGATCTAAGCTTTACACTAAAAATATATCTAATTATGTAAATTATGACGATAATTGTAAAAAAAAATTTTTCACCATCTCTATTTAATATAATTAAACATAAAATTAATAATCAAGAGTTGGTAAGTCTTCCTACTGAGACAGTCTATGGCTTAGCAGGTCTTGGCACAAACATAAAATCTGCAAACAAGATTTATCAGATTAAAAATAGGCCGCTTCACAAAAAACTGATATTTCATTGTTCTGACATAAAAATGGTCAAAAGATTTTTTTTCTTAGATCAAGAAAACGAAATTTTAGCTAAAAGATTTTGGCCTGGTCCAATTACCTTAATTTTAAAGAGAAAATCACTTCAAATTCCAAAATCACTAACTCTAAATAATGATTGTGCTGTTAGAATACCAAGAAACGATTTTACAATAGAGGTAATAAAAAAAATAGGCTCACCTTTGGTAATGCCTTCAGCAAATAAATTTAAAAAATTAAGTCCAATTAATGCAAAGATGGTAGCGGAACAATTTAAAGATACTAATTTATTCATAATTGATGGGGGTAAATGCAGCGTTGGACTAGAGTCAACTCTAGTAAAAATACGTAATAGTGAATTAGAGGTTATCAGACCAGGAAAAATAAGCATAGAACAGCTTAAAAAGGAATTACCTTATATTAGTACAAAGAAAAATGGTGAGAAGTTTTTTTCAGGAACTTCTAAAAAACACTATTCACCAAACAAAAAGATTTACTTAGATGTGAAAAAACCACTAAATAAAACTGCCTATCTAAATTTTGGAAAAAAACATAAAAAAGAATTTAAAAATCTAAGTCAAAAAGGAAGTCTCAATGAAGCTGCTAAAAATTTATATCATTTTATTTTTTTAGCAGATCAAAATAAAAATTTTAAAACAATATCAATTGCCCCTATTCCTCATCGTGACATTGGTGAAGCAATTAATGATCGTTTAAAAAGGGCATCAAAATGAAATTTCCAAAAATAGTTAGGGAAAATAACAATAGAATAATTGCTTTCCCCACAAATACAAAAGAAGTCTCAAATATAGTAAAGTTTTCAAAAAAAAATGGTTTGAACATCATTCCTCTGGGGGGAGAAACAAATAGAGTTGATGGCACAAAACCTGATAAAAAATCTAAAAATATATTCATTAGCTTCTCTAAAATGAAAAAAATTTTAGAAATAGATACAGATAATTTAATCATGACTGTTGAAAGTGGAGTTACGCTTCAAAAAATTCAACAAAAATCATTATCCAAAAATTTGTTTTTCCCGGTCAACATTGCCCCTAGTGATAAATGCACGATTGGAGGAAATATTTCAACCAATGTTGGTGGGCTTCAAACACTAAAATATGGAAATATTGAAGATCATATAAATGGACTAGAAGTTGTAATGTCTGATGGAACAGTCTTAAATTTTTTAAGTAAATTAAAGAAAGATAACTTTGGTCCTAAATTGTGGAAAATTTTTTGTGGTTCTGAGGGTATTTTTGGAATAATTACCAAAGCAAATTTAAATTTAAAACCAAAAAATAAATATAAAACGACATATTTTCTTGAATTAAGAAACTTAGATAAAACAATTTTACTATTTAAAAGATTAAGAAATGAATTTTATGATCATCTAACTAGTTTTGAAATTATTTTTCCTATCCCTAGCTCCATATTACTAAATCAAAAATCTAACTTTCACCTAATAGTGGAAATGCATTCAAATGAAAAAAACAAGTTCCAAAAACCTTTAAAAGATATTTTTCAAAAATATCTAGCTAAAATAATTAAAATTGAAAATAATATTAAGAATTCTTGGATTTGGAAAAAAAGAGAAGAACTTGTTCATATACAGAAGGATTTAAAATATAATCATAAATTCGATATTTCATTGCCCTTATCTCATTGGAAGAATTTTATTTCAAAGACTAATAAATTTATAAAAACCAACAAGCAATTTTCACCCTATTTTTTTGGCCATTTAGGTGATGGAAATTTACATTGTAATTTCAAAGTTGAGAATGAAAATGAAAAAGATATTAAACTTTTATCTAAATACATTTACGAATTAACGTTATCTCTTAATGGAAGCATTGCGGCAGAGCATGGACTTGGACAAAAAAAGAATATGCTCCTTAAGAGATATAAATCAAAAAAATATTATAATTTTTTGATAAATTTCAAAAAATATTTAGATCCAAATAAAAATCTTGGGGTTAATAAGCTATTTAAGTCCTAAGTAATCTTTGAGTTTAAAATAGCTCATCGCTAGGACTAAAAGCGGGGTATCAACTAAACCAAAGCCAGGAAAATTGTGATGACGTATTTTTTCAAACAAGCGAAAATTTGAATCATATGATGTTAGCGTTTGTGCTAACATTTTTCCAACCATAGTCGTTAATGCAAGACCATGACCGGAATAACCCTGAGCAAAAAAAATATCTCTACTAATCGCCCCTATATGAGGAAATCTATTTGCCGTAATTGCCACATGGCCGCTCCATGTACACAATGCCTTAAATTTTTCAATTCCCGGAAGTATTTTTTGAATACTTTTTTTAAGAGAATTTTCCAGATTAATTGGATCAATATTTGAATAACTTACTCCCCCACCAAATATTAAATTACTGTTTCCATCTAACCTAAAGTAATTGAGAACAAAAAGCATATCGCCTACAGTAATTTTTGTTTTAAAGTAAGTAGACAAATATTTTTCTGGAATATCAGTATAAGCAGATACATATGTTTTTACTGGCATAATTTTTCTTCGAAGTTCTTTATTTAAATTATTCAGATATGCATTACAACATAAGACCATCTTGTCAGCTGTAACCTCGAAGTTATTAGTTAGCTGTATTTTTATTTTACCATTTTGTTTATATGACAAAACCTCTGTTTCCTCATAAATCTTACAATTTTTATTTTTGAGTACTTCTTTAGCTAATCCGAGGCAATAATTTAAAGGATGGATTTGTCCACACTCTGAGTCAAACATTGCTGACTGATAATATGGGCTATCGAAATAATCTTGCATTTGATTTTTTGACAAATAACGAGCAGATTTATATTCAAATTGATTTTGAAGTTGATCGACAAATTTTTTTAATTCTTCATCATGTGATTTTGTAACACTTGTCAGCAAATAACCTTCGATCAAATCACAGTCTATTTTAAGTTCTTTAATATTTTTTTTTACTTCTCGAACTGCATCAACAGTAAAATTCCACAAAGTTTTGATTTCATCTTCACTATGTTTTTGCCGTGAATAATCCTCTGATGAAAAGCCATGCAATAATTGTCCACCATTTCTTCCAGAAGCACCCCAACCTACCTTATTCTTCTCTAAAATTACTATATTGAGCTCTGGATTGGCTTTATTAAGATAATAAGCGGTAGATATCCCCGAAAGACCTGCTCCTATTATACAAACATCACATTGTATGCTCTCATTTAATTTGTTAGAATCAATGCTATATGCTGTCGTTCTTACATAGTAATTATCTGAATAATTCATCAGATACATAAATAACAAATTTTATACATCACTTATACTTATGAATAATTACATAGAATGGTTTAAAAAGAATAAAATTACAGAGGTGGAGTGCCTAATTCCTGATAATTCAGGTATTCCCCGAGGTAAGATTCTTCCAACTAAAAAATTTTTAAGTTCTTTCGAATCTGGGGGGCTGAGATTACCTCTGCATTTATTCTTATTGTCGGTATCGCGTAGTGTCTCTTATTCAATTGATGAACAACTTTTAAACCCCACCGATGGTGATTTTATACTAAAACCCGATTTTAATACTTTGAGATTAGTTCCATGGTATGAAGAACCAACAGCTCAAATAATTTGTGATGCGGTTGATAGCAATGAAAAAGAAATAGAGGTTTATTCAAGAGGAATTTTAAAAAGAGTAATAGGTTTATTCAATAACATGGGCATTGATCCAATTATAGCTCCAGAAATTGAATTTTATCTGGTTAAAAAAAATAACGATCCAGACTACCCTCTTGAAACACCCTCTGGTCAATCAGGACGTACAGAAAAAGGAAATCAGTCATACGGAATCGATGCTATTAATGAATTTGACCATATTTTCGAAGATCTCTACGACTATTGTGAGGCACAAGATTTAGACGTGGAGAACATTAATCATGAGGACGGTCCTGCCCAAATGGAGATTAATTTTAAACATGGAAATCCTTTAGACTTAGCTGATCAGGTTTTTTTATTTAAAAGAACGCTCAGACAAACAGCTCTCAAACATAATCTCTATGCAACTTTTATGGCAAAACCCCTGGAAGACTCTCCAGGAAACTCAATGCACATTCATCAATCCCTATTAAAAAGAGGAAAACCAATATTTGTAAATCAGGATTTAAAAACAACTAACTACTTTGACCGATATCTAGGGGGATTGCAAAAATACTCAAAGTCATTCCTGCCCTTATTCGCACCTAATGTTAATTCATTTAAGAGATTAAGAGGTTACTGGGAGGAAGGAACACCATTCAATTTAAATTGGGGTTATGAGAATAGAACATGTGGGTTTAGAGTTCCAAACTTTAACTCCCCTCATCAAGCTAGGATCGAAAATAGACTCTGTGGTTCTGATGTTAATCCTTACTTAGCTATTGCTGCTACCCTAGCTGCTGGATATTTAGGGATAAAAAAGAAATTGAAAGCTACGCAAGAAACAAAAAAATCTGCCTATAACGTCAATGTTTCTCTTACTGAAAGTATTTACCAATCTATTGATATTTTTTCACGATCAAAAGAGGCCAAAGAAATATTTGGAGAGACGTTCGTTGAACTTTTTTGTTCTATAAAAGATTTAGAAGTAAATGCTTACAATAAAATAATTACAGCCTGGGAGCGTGAATATTTACTTTTGAACGTTTGATCGATTCACAAAATAAAATATAACTGCAGCAATTACCACAAACAACATAATCATTGAGGATAATGCATTTACCTCAGGGCTTAACCCTAATCTTACTTTTGAAAAAACAACTATAGGCAATGTATTTGCCCCAGGGCCAGTTGTAAAACTAGCAACCACTAAATCATCCAATGAAAGAGTAAAGGCTAAAAGCCATCCTGAAATTATTGAAGGTAAAATTACTGGAGCTGTGATTTTCCAAAAAATTTTATTTGGCAAGGTGCCTAGGTCTTGGGCAGCTTCCTCAATATTTTTATCATAACTACTTAATCGAGATTGGATTATAACAGCAACAAAAGCTACAGAAAAAGTAATATGTGAAATTAATACCGTTAATTGACCTTTGCTTGAAGGAAATCCAATTAAATGATTTGAAGAAATAAAAAAAAGAAGTAAAGAAAGGCCTAAGATTATTTCCGGCATCACTAAGGGAGATGAACTTAAAAAAATAAAAAATGGCCGAGCCGGAATTTTAGGAATTCTAACTAATGAATATCCAATCATCACTCCTAAAAGTGTTGCAAATGTAGCAGATAAAGATGCGATCTTTATACTAATCATAAAAGCTTCTAATATTTGCTCATTTCTAAAAAGTTCTCCATACCATCTAAAAGAAAATCCTTTCCATACCATCACTCTTTTATTGTCATTAAACGAATAAACGATCAAAGTCAGAATAGGAAAATACAAAAATGCAAATCCAATAGTTAAGAAAAAAGATTTAAGAAAAATTTTATTCATTTTTAAAATGATATTTTGCATACATTAATTGAAATATAATTATCGGAGCCACCAAAATAAATATACCTGACATGGCTAAAGCACTGGCAATTGGCCAGTCTCTATTTACAAAAAACTCATCCCAAATTATTTTACCAAAATATAACTTATCACTTCCCCCTAGTAGTTCAGGAATAACAAATTCTCCTACCACAGGGATAAATACCAACATACTTCCAGCCATAATACCAGGTAGAGATAAGGGGATAATTACTTTAATAAAGGTTTTAAAAGGTTTTGCGCCTAAGTCACTTGAGGCATCAATTAAATTCAAATCAAATTTTACTAAATATCCATATAACGGTAAAATCATGAATGGTAAATATGTATAAACCACACCTAGAATCACAGCATAATGGTTATGTAACATGGACAAAGGCTGATCAATAATGCCAAATTTTATCAAAATAGTATTGATTACCCCTGAGCCTTGTAAGATAACTTTCCATGCGTAAACTCTTAATAAAAAAGATGTCCAAAAAGGGATAATTAAGAGAATAAGAAGTAAATTTCTTATATTTTCTTTTGATTTTGCTACATAAAAAGCAATCGGATATCCAATTAGCAAACATATCAACGTAGATGTAAGTGCCAAATTTAATGAATTTAAATAAGATCTTAAATAAAATGAGTCTGAAAATATAAATAGATAATTTGATAAAGTTACATTTATTGAAAGGCCTTCCTCTGAAAAAGCAAACATATCTCGATAAGGTGGCATGCCCCACTCAGATACAGATATTGAAATCTTAAATATTAATGCAAGTGGGATAAAAAAAAATAAAACTAACCAAAAGTAGGGTGTAAAAACAAACCAAAAGTTTTGTTTTTTTAGAAAATTAGTCATCAAAGAAAAAAATGGAGTCTTCGCTCCAAGTACAAATCACTTTATCGTCCCATTTAATTTTAAGGTTCCTTGAAACTTCTTCATTTTGCATGAATGCATAAAAATTAAAACCATTAGACTCAATCAAATATTTTGTATAACTACCTAGATAAGCCACCTCTTTGATTACTCCAATACATTGATTTTGAGTATTTTGATTTTCTAATTTTTGAATTTTTATTTTTTCAGGTCTTATCAGACATAATTTTTTATTTTTAGAAGGATTATTAGAAATTTCTAAATTTAATTCTTTGATAATTAGTTTTTGATCAATTAGATTTAAATTAAATAAGTTTGCAGTACCTATAAAATTAGCAACGTATTTATCTGAGGGCTTTTCATAAATCTCAACTGGATTCCCAATCTGAAGTATATTTCCTTCTTTCATGATGGCCATTCTGTCCGATAAGGACATCGCCTCCTCTTGATCATGGGTTACAATTATAAATGTGATACCTAATTTGTATTGAAGGTTTACAAGCTCAAACTGAGTTTGAACTCTTAATTTTTTATCTAATGCAGCTAAAGGTTCATCTAATAATAAAAGTTTAGGTTTTTTTACTAGACAGCGTGCCAATGCCACTCTTTGCTGTTGTCCTCCTGAAATTTCATTAATTTTTCGGCTCTCTAAACCTGTCAATTCAAGAAGAGTAGTAATTTCATTTACTCTTTGGTCGATTTCTTTTTTGTCTAAATCTTCCTCTTTAAGTCCAAATTCGATATTTTTTTTTACATTTAAGTGAGGAAATAAAGCATAATTTTGAAACATTATGTTTAGCGGTCTCAAATAAGGAGGTAGAGTTGTAATATCCTGCCCATCTAGATAAATTTTTCCACTATCAGGTTTTTCAAAACCGGCAATTATTCTTAATAATGTAGATTTTCCACATCCAGATGACCCTAAAAGGCTAAATAGTTCTGACTTATTTATATCTAAGCTAACATTATCTAAAGCTTTGGTATTTCCAAAAGTCTTAGACAAGCCATCTATCTTAAGAAAAGGATCAGGCATCTAAAAATATAAAAGCACAACCTGTAAATCACAAGTTGTGCTTTTCATAAATTAATAATTTATTGAGCTGATTTAAAGCTATTGAAAACTCTAGAAGAAATTCTAGATTTTTGTGGAGAGTCAGCAGTATCTGCAAATAGCTTGAGTAAAGTCTCCTCTGTTGGATAAATTGCAGGATCCTCTAATATTTCAGGATCAATTAAACCCTCGGTTGTATTAGCAACTAAGTTTGGATTGGAATACCAAACATAATTAGTAATTTCAGCTACTACTTCTGGTCTCAAAATATAGTCAATAAATTTATGCGCATTATCTACATTCTTAGCATCTGCTGGAATGCCCATCATATCAAACCAAATAACGGTACCCTCGTTTGGAATAGAATACCATACCTCTTCAATTTCTTCATAAGCAGCAATGAATACATCTCCAGACCAACCAACAGCTAAACAAATTTCACCATTTGCCAAATCATCAATATATTGAGATGAGTCAAAATATTTAATGTAGGGTCTAATTTGTTTTAAAAGCTCTAGCGCTTCTTCATTCGCTTTTGTATTTTCTGTATTTGGATCATAACCGAGATAGTTTAAAGCAATTTCAACTACTTCACTTGGCGCATCAAGCATAGCTACTCCACAATCAGCATATTTTGAAATTTCATCTGGGTTAAAAATAATATCCCATGACTCAACATCTCCGCCTCTTTCTTCAACAGCAGCTACATTGTAACCAATTCCAGTAGTTCCATACATATAATTAACTGAATATTGTCCACCAGGATCATGTGCATCAGTTTTTGCTAGAACGCTTGGATCAAGATTTGATAAATTTGAAAGTTTAGATTTGTCTAACTTCTGAAAAACTCCTGCTTTAATTTGGTTTTCCAAAAAAGAACCTGAAGGGACAACTAAGTCATAACCACTTCCGCCCGCTAAAAGCTTTGCTTCTAATACTTCGTTAGAGTCAAAAACATCATAAGTTACATCAATCCCAGTTTCTTCTTCAAAATTAGCAATGGTATCTTCTGCAATATAGTCAGACCAGTTGTAAATAAAAAGCTCTTCTTTAGCATTCAAACTAAATGGTAACGCTAAAAGAAAAACGATTGATAAAATTTTTTTCATACGACCTCTCCTCAATAAAAAATTTATAGTAATTTAATAATATTATAGTTTATTTAAAAATCACAGATTTTTTTATATAAATCAGGTCTTCGATCTCTAAAATTTCCCCAAGATTGGCGGTATTTTTTTATTTCATCTAAATTAAACTCTTGAGAGATAATACCTTCAGAATTTTCATCCATTTCTTTAAGTATATTGCCCATATGGTCCGTAATAAAAGAGCTACCATAAAAATTAAGAGTAATATCTTTTTCTGTTTCTAGTCCAATTCGATTGGATGCAATTACTGGAATTTGGTTTGCAGCTGAGTGACCTATCATAACATTTCGCCAATGAAATTTTGAATTAATTGTTGGGTCATGAGGTTCGGAGCCGATAGCAGTAGGGTATAAAAGTATATCTGCTCCCATCAAAGTCATAGATCTGGCACATTCAGGGAACCATTGATCCCAACAAATACCACAACCTATATTTCCAAAATCTGTTTTAAAAACTTTAAAACCTGTATTTCCAGGGGTGAAGTAAAATTTTTCATTATATCCTGGTCCATCAGGAATATGGGATTTTCGATAAACCTCACTTAAACTACCATTAGAATTAATTAAGATCAGAGAATTAAAATAATTTTGCCCTTGTTTTTCAAAAAAACTAATAGGAATAACAATATTATTTTTTTTACAATAATTTGAAAAAATAGAGAATAACTCATTATCCGAACTTGAAATAGCGTAATCAAAAAATTTAGCATTTTGAGTAGAACAGAAATACTCAGTTTGAAATAGCTCTTGCAGTAAAAAAATATTTACTCCTTCGGCGACAGCTTGATCGGCTAAATTCAAAGCTTTATTTATATTATCTTTAATATCCCCTTTTGTCGTTGGGAACTGAGAGGCTGCTACTTTAATTTTCATATTTTTGGTACATTCATCGTCACGCAATGAATATTTCCTCCTCCATAATTTATATATGATGTTTCAATCATTTTTATTTTTTTATTTGGAAATAACGATTGAAATATATCATAAACCTGTAAATCCTCATCAGTATTAAATTTAGGAATAATTAGAGAATTTTTGCAAAAATAAAAATTGATATATGAGGCTACTAAAAATTTATTATCAATTTGAATCTTGCTGGGTAGAGGTATTTCAATAATTTCATTTATTGGATTTATTCTAAAAAGATTTTCTTTAACTAGTTCTTTTGCTTCTTGAAGAATATTATAATTTTTAGATTTAGTATCTTTAGTGCTTGCTATTAAAAATTGATTATTTCCTATCGGACAAAAAATATTATCTATATGCCCATCAGTATCATCGCCAAATAATCCTGATTTAAACCAAATTATATTATTCAAACTAAAATATTTTTTTAATTCTTCTTCTAAAAATTGTTTTGAAAGATTATTACGATTAGGATTTAAAAGAACACTTTCAGTAGTAAATAAATTTCCCTGATCATCGTAGGTTATTCCCCCGCCCTCTAAGGTAATTGAAGACCTCTTAAATGGAATTTTGAATTGATTACAGATAATATCTGATATCAAATTATCATTTTTAAAATTTGGATATTTTCCATATCCGTTAAAATTAAAATTAATTGAGTTTAAATCTTTACCTTCTCTATAAAATATAGGGGCAATGTCTCTCATCCATGAGTCATCTAGATTGGCTTCTATGATTGAAATTTCTTGATTTGAAACTGTTAATCTACAGTCTTTCATATCTTGAGGATTACAATAAATATAAACAGGTTCTTCTTCTGATATCTGATTAGCGAGATTTGAAATTTCTTTTCTTGCTGAATGAATATGAGGGCCGTAAAGTTCTAAATTGCATGGCCATGCAATTAAGCATTGTGCATGATCATACCATTCTGGAATAAGTTTCATTTTTATTTATCTATACAAATTATAATTAAAATATTTTAATGTGAAGATTAATGATCATAAACAAAATTCATTGGTTAGGTGTAGGTTTATCTTCTCCCCCAGGTATTCTTTATCTAAAAGATGAAGGATATGAGCTTTTAGTTTGGAATCGATCGGTTGATAAAGCTAAATCTCTACTGGAAAATAAAATTAATATTAATTATTTAGATTTTTCAAAATTCTCTAATCAATTAAATAAGAATGATTTAATTGTATCGATGCTCCCTGCCTCAATGCATTTCGAAATTGCCGAACTTGCAATCAAAAATAAATGTCACTTTGTTACCTCCAGCTATTATGATCCTCAATATCAAAAATTAGAACAAAAATTTATCGATAATGATTGTCTATTTATGTGTGAATGTGGTCTAGATCCTGGAATTGACCACCTATTCGCACATAAAATAATTCAAGAATTTGAAAATAAAAATTATGCAGATATACAATCAATTGAATTCAAGAGTATGTGTGGGGGCTTTCCTGAAATACCTAATAATTTTAAATATAAATTTAGCTGGTCGCCCCTAGGCGTTTTAAAAGCTCTCAATACACCTGCAAAATTTATTGAGAATTTTTCTGAGAAAAGATCAGAAAAACCTTTTAAAAAAATTAATTATATTAAATTCAATGATGAGAATTATGAATCTTACCCAAATAGAGACTCAATTCCATATATTAAAGAATACAACTTGCTTAAATATTCAAATATTTTGAGTCACTTTGAGAGAGGAACAATTAGGCTGGGTGGTTGGTCAAAAGCATGGGAAGTAATTTTTAAAAACATTGAAGATAAAGTTGATTTAGAAAATCTTAGTAAAAAATTATGGAAAGAAAATCAATATGACATAAATGAAAATGATAGGGTATTGCTTTATGTAAATGTGAACGCCAAAAACACTAACCATGAAGAAATTTTTAACAAAACTCTCTATTTAGACGAGTCCCGTCCAATCATCAAGTCTAGTATGTCTCAATGCGTTTCTCTTACTGTTGCGTTTACAATTGAGTGCGTAATCAGTTGTCAAAATAAAAATGGAATTCATAGAATATTTCATGATGAAAAAAATGTTAATTATATTTTAAATAAATTAAATGATTATGGAATTAAAACTAAAGAGCTATGAATATTTGTATTCTTAAAGAGCATAAGCTTAATGAATTTAGAAGCCCCCTCGTTCCTGAGGATATAAAACGTTTAAAGAAAAAATATCCTAGATACAATTTTTATATTGAACCGTCTAAAAACAGAATTTTTTCAGATAGTCTTTTTTACCAATCAGGCTGTGAAAAATACATATCTCAAAAAATTGATTTATATCTCTCTATTAAGGAGGTATCAGCGAAACAAATAAAAAAAAATCAAAACTTTATGATGTTTTCTCATACGATCAAAGGACAGGAATATAATATGCCACTTTTAAGAAAGATTTTAAAAAATGACTGTTCTTTAATTGACTACGAATTGTTGAAGGATAAAAAAAATAAAAGGCTAATTGGATTTGGTTACTTTGCGGGAATCATGGGAGCATTCTTAACAATAAAAAATCACCTCAAAGTCACTTCTCCTAAAAAATATTCTTATAAAATTGATGAATTATTAGAAATACTTTCAAAAAAAAATTTGAATAATTTACGTATACTTATTACAGGAGAAGGCGCAGTTTCAAATGGTGCGCAATTTTTTTTAAAGAAAATAGGAATTAAGGATAAAAAAACTTTCAAAAAGAATAAATATAGCTCTTACTTTAAAGTTTTATCTCCTAGTGAGTATTATAAAAGACTTGATAAAAAGTTTAACCTTAACGATTTAATGAGTGGTATCGGCACCTATCAGTCAATCTTTCCAAATTACTTTAAAGAATATAATATTTTTCTTTCCTGTCATTATTGGGATCAGAGATTTCCTAAATTATTTGAATTGAACCAAGTTAATAAAGATTTTTTTCAAACTATTGGCGATATTACTTGTGATATTAATGGCTCAGTTCCGACCACCTCAAGAAGCACAACTTTAACAAAACCTTACTATAAATTTAAGAAAACTAATATTATGGCAGTCGATAATTTACCCAGTGCATTACCAAAAGAATCCTCTGAACATTTTAGTAAAATACTTACGTCTCTACTTCCTTCAATTTTGAATAGTCTAAATAAAGAGAGTATTGAAGAATTTTATATTTCTAAAAAAGGTTATCTTAATTATAGATATATCAATCTATTACAAAATCTAATTTAAGATTAAGTAAAGACCTGTCAATATAAGCAAAAGAGCAAATAGATACTCAAGTAATTTCTTAATAAATTGATTTGAAATCATTGTTTTTATTAAACTTCCAAATAAAGCCCACATACTTATGCATGGAAAACTAACAAGAGAGGACATAACACCAGTAAAAAGAACAGCTATCCATAATTTCTCTTCTAAAGGCATGAAACCAGAAGCGACTGTGATGGCTATTGTCCAAGCTTTAGGGTTAATCCACTGAAATAAAGCTGCTTCATAGGCCTTTAGGGGTCTTCCAGACTCCTTTTGATAATCTTTAATAGAACCTATCATTTGGTAAGCCAGATATAAAAGATATCCAAAGCAAAACCAACGTAATATGCTCTGTAGTTCTGGATAATCAATTAAAATAAATCCCAATCCCAGGCAAATTAATGATATCTGGACAGCATGACCAAATGCAATGCCTGCAATGTGTGGCATTGATCTTTTGAAACCAAATTTTAAACCAGAAATAGTAAGCATAGCATTATTTGGACCAGGGGTGATAAACATCACTGTATAGTAAGATACCAGCGCTATAACTAAGGGTAACTCGATCAAATATTATTTAATTGAGAATTTTTGATTATCAAAAAGAACATGAATAGGGACTCCAGTAGACAATTCAACTGAATTAATTTCATCTGGACTATAAATGTTCATAACAATTAGTAGAGCTCTTAAAGAGTTTCCATGAGCGGCAATCAAAATATTTTGATTATCATTATTTTGAATTTCTTTAAAAATTACCTCATCAAAGTATGATCGAACTCGAGCAACCACATCCTCTAAACTTTCTCCATTAGGAGGTTGGTCAGAGTAGCCCCTTCTCCACTTATGGACTTGTTCCTCTCCAAACTTATCTGCGGTCTCCTGTTTATTAAGTCCGGTTAAATCTCCATAATCTCTCTCATTAAGATTGATATTTTTAATAATTTTTCCATTTTTGTTTAATTCTTCCCATTGTGATAAATTTTCGAGGATAATTTTTGCAGTATCTTGGGCTCTTTTTAATTCACTAGTGAATACTAAATCAAACTTCAATTCTAAATCTTTGAAATTTTGGCCTGCTTTATTAGCTTCTTCGACGCCTTGGCTTGATAATTCAATATTCTTAAAACCTGTAAACAAATTCAATTTGTTCCACTCACTTTGACCATGTCGGATTAATAAAATATTTTTCATTGATTGTGATATATAGTATTTATTAATTATGGTCAAATTTCGATTAGAAAAAGATAGCTTAGGTGAAGTTAAAGTTGAAAGTAATAAACTTTGGGGAGCTCAAACACAAAGATCGATACAAAATTTTCAAATAGGAGTTGGTAAATTTCATTTTCAAACGGTATTCATTGAGGCGCTAGCACTCCAAAAAAAAGCATGTGCCTTAGCTAATTACGACTGCAAACTTCTTTCAAAAAAAAATGTTGAAACAATTTCAAAGGTTTGTGATTTAATCATAGATCAAAAACTTAAAGATCATTTCCCATTAGTAGTTTGGCAAACTGGTTCAGGTACGCAAATTAACATGAATTTGAATGAAGTAATTGCCAATAAATCTAATTTGCTTTTAGGATCCAAACTTCCTAGCAATAAACCACTTCACCCTAATGATGATATAAATAAATCGCAATCATCAAATGATACAATTCCAACAGCGATGCATATCGCTACAGTTTTGCTCATCAAAAGAGAACTCTTGCCCGCTATTTCTAATATAAAAAAGTCTCTCAAAAAGAAAGTTAAAGAGTTTGATAAAGTCATTAAAATTGGAAGAACACATACTCAAGATGCTACCCCTATTAAGTTGTCTAATGAATTTTTAGCTTTTCATGATCAAATAGATTATGCTGAAAAGAAAATTGTTCAAAGTTTAAATAAATTATTTCAATTAGCTCAGGGTGGAACTGCTGTGGGATCGGGGGTAAACGCTCCAAAAGATTTCTCAAAATATTTTATTAATTATTTAAAAAAAATTACCAAACTCCCATTTAAATCTGCATTAAATAAATATGAGGCCCTAGCTTCTCACGATGTATTTATTGAGGTGATGTCTGCAATGGAAATATTAACGAGTTCACTTTTTAAAATGGCTAATGACATTCGAGTCTTATCTTCAGGACCAAGAAGCGGAATAGCCGAATTAATTCTTCCAGCAAATGAACCTGGTTCATCCATTATGCCGGGTAAAATTAATCCTACACAATGTGAAGCCTTGTCCATGGTCTGTGCGCATGTAATTGGTCTTAGATCATCAGTTTCATTTGCTTGTACCCAAGGTCATTTTCAACTCAATGTTTATAATCCGGTTATTATTCATAATACCCTTGATGCTATCCAATTGCTCAGCGAGGCAATTAAATCCTTTGATCAAAACTGTTTAATAGGAATAAAAGCAAATCTAAAAAGAATTAAAGAACTTTTAAATAATTCATTAATGCTTGTAACCCCCCTAACAAAAATTATAGGTTATGATTTAGCCTCAAAAGTAGCCCTTAATGCCTATAACAAAAATATCTCACTAAAAGAGTCTTGTTTAGAACTTACCTCTTTATCTGAAAGTGATTTTGATAAATACACTAATCCTAAAAATATGGTTTAGTGGATTTGATGGATAAGATAATTATCCTGAGATTTAAATAATTCTTTTAAAAGATTGTTAGTAATAAAGTGACCAGTTTTAAAACCTTTATATTGACCAATGATAGGGTATCCGGATAAGTACAAATCACCTACGACATCTAAAACTTTATGTCTCATCAATTCATTTTCATACCTTAATCCCTCTTTATTCAATGGTTTACGATCTTTGATCACAATAGCATTATTTAAAGATCCTCCTTTAATTAGGTTTTGGGATTTTAAATATTCAATTTCATGAAAAAAGCCAAATGTTCGAGCTTTTGAAATTGACTCGATATAGTTACCATTTAAATTTTTAATAGTGATATCTTGATCCTCATATTTTCCCTCAAAACTAGATTGGAGGTAAATATTTAAACCTTCGTTTATAGACTCATTAGGCAATAATTCAGCAAAACCATAATCACATTCAAACTTTACGGGTCTTTTAATTTCTAAAATATTTTGATTATTAATTTGCTCTTTAAGACCTGATTTTAAAATTTCATCAACAAAAATTTTTGAGCTACCATCAAGGATAGGTACTTCGAGATTATCAATTAATATCTCACAATTATTTATATGCAGTCCAGCTAAAGCGCTCAAAAGATGTTCAACGGTTTTTACTTCAATATCGTTCAATCCTAAATTAGTTGAAAATTTAGTAGAGACAACATGATCCCATCGAGCTGGAATAATTTTTCCTAAATCTGTTCTGTTGAAGAAAATACCAGTATTTTCTTCTGATGGCATAAGTATGATATTTGTCTTAACACCTGAATGAAGACCAACTCCAGAAAAAGAAATAGGTTTCTGGATACTAAAATTTTTCATATAGAAAATTATTAAAGAAAATAGCTAAAAGTATTACTTTATAATTGTAAAACTTTGTATTGATCGGAGGATTTACTGATTTGATCCTTTTCTAAGGTAGGATGGGGTATCAATATCCTCCAATAGCTCTTTTTCGGCATTAATATCAGTTATCTCTGAAATCTCAGCACCTTCATTTTGATTAGAGGAGCTATTATTACTTGTCTCTTCCACAACATCACTAAAAAGAAATAAATTTGGATCGGTTTTGGACTTTTTGGGTCTAGATTTTTTATCTCCAGGGTTTGATTCTTCAGATAACTTTTTACTCTCTTTATCAGAAGACATCAAATTAGAGAGCATACTAAAAAATCCAGTTTTTTTCTTTTCCTCTAGATTTTTATAATTTACAGATATTTCTTCTTGTTTTTCTTTAGTGCTATCTTCAACAATCTCTGAAATATCCTCATCTTGTGGAGATAAGTTAAATTCATAACTGTTATAGTTACTCTCGGTATTTAATTCACTCTCATTTCCGGATATTGATTCTGTTTTTAATGGTTCATTTGAAGAATTATTAGAAAGCTTGCTTTGAATTGAACTGAACCCAGAATGCTTAGTTTCTGTTTCTGGATAATATAAAATCTTCTTACCTGTGGCCTCAATGCCAGTTGCAAAGATACTAATCTTTAACTTACCTTGAAGGGTCTCATCAATTAATGAACCAAAAATAATATTTGCATCGGGATTAACGCTTTGTCTAATAATATTAGCAGCATGATCCACTTCTAATAAAGTCATATCGCTACCACCTGAAATATTAACAATAACACCCTTTGCAGTATTCATGTCAATATTTTCGATAAGTGGATTTGTTAATGCTAAGTTAGAGGCCTCAACTGCTTTGTTATCGCCCTCAGCTACTGCGGTGCCCATCATAGCAAATCCCATTTCTTTGATGACAGTTCTCACATCAGCAAAATCTAAATTTATTAAACCCGGTTGAGTAATTAAGTCAGTTAAACCTTTTACGCCATCAAATAGTACATTATCGGCTTTTCTAAATGCTTCAGCAAAAGAAGTTTGTTCATTTGAAACTTTAAATAAATTTTGATTTGGAATAATTAAGAGAGTATCAACATTATTTTTTACTTCCTCTAGACCTTGAAGAGCTAAATTCATTCTCTTTGTTCCCTCAAAGTTAAATGGGGTTGATACTATAGCTACAGTTACAATGCCGAGTTTTTTTGCAATGCTCGCAATTACAGGGAGTGCACCTGTTCCTGTACCTCCACCAAGTCCTGCAGTAATAAAGAGCATATTTGTATTCCTTAATTCCTCAGAGATTAAATCAATACTTTCTTCTGCCGCTTCTTTGCCAACAGATGGGTCTGCACCAGCACCCAAACCCTTAGTTTTTTCAAGACCTAGTTGAATACGATTATAGCAAAGTGAATTTTCTAATGCTTGCGCGTCAGTATTAGCAACGATAAATTCTACATTATTCAAATTAGATTGAATCATGTTATTAACAGCGTTACTTCCTGCTCCGCCAACACCCATAACTGTTAATGATGGCTTTAAGTTTTTTTGATCTAATACTGGTTCTATATCTAGTGTCATTTTATCCCCGCAAATATCTACTTATAGTAGGTCTACGAATCTTTTGTACCATATTTTGTTTGAAAAAGAATCAATTTTTTTTAAAAAGTCTTCTTTTTCCATAGTCTTATGAGATTGAAGCCAATAAGCACAATATATAGACATAAAACTTGAGTCATTTAAAACTTTGGGAATACCTGACGAGCTAGGTGGTTCTAATATTTGTATATCTTGTCCGAACTTACTTCGAAAATACGTTTGAAAGTTTTTCATTTTAGCCCCTCCGCCTGTAAACAAGTAAGAGTAGAAATTTTTATCTTCAGGCAGAATCTTAAAAATTAAATTAAAAATTTCATCAAGACGAGAAATAACGATTTTCTTTATGTAGTCATGTTCAATTTTATTTTTAATATTATTTCCAAATTCTTCCCAAACTGGAATTTCAATAGATGGATTTCTACTATCAAATAAATCAATTGTTGAGATTTTCAATTTTTCAGCAAAATCAAAACTAACATTAAGCATTTTAACGAGATCATCAGATATTAATTTAGATCCTATTGGAATTGTTTTAATAAAAGATAGTTGTTTATTTTTAACCATAATAATATTTGTATGATTAAAACCAAAATCAATTAAAGCTACATTATTTTTAGTAATTTTTTTATTCTTCATATAAAAGAAATATGAAGTTGTTGTATCTAAAAAGTTAATGACTTTAATTTGAAGTTTTTGAAAAATATTCATTAAAATATCAATTTGTTTTTGTTCAATCAATGAAACTAAAGAGATCATAGATAGCTTGTTGCAAATTAAACCTATTGGATTTTCCGTAATCAAATTGTCATCAATTTGATAATGAGATGTATATAAATTTTGATTATATTCAGAGTTCTTATTTAGATTAAATTTAGATAATTTTCTTAAATCATTATTTTCTATAATTGAATTTTCTAAATTTAAACTATTTTTAATTTTTTTAATTTTTATACTATTATTTGATAATAAAATGTAACTATTCTTAATAATAAAATTTGATTGTTTTTCAGCTTGTACTATAGATTTATGAATGCTGTCGACAAAATCATCAAATCCAATGACATTGCTTCCATCATAGCCTTGAGTATTTGATTTTCCAATACCCTCAATATTAGGCTTTCCATCAATTTCAGAATAAATAATGGTCTTTATAGAGAAAGAGCCTATTTCTATGATGGTATTGAATTGCTCCAATTTATTTGGCCCTTATTGTTTTTTCATGGAAATTTCTTAAATCTAAATACTCCTGAAAATTAGTATTCCTTTTAAGAATCTCATAATTTTGTTTAATAAATACTAACAAATCTTTAGTAATTTTCTTGGGTAACATAATTATTTGGCCATTAACAAGATATAAATTATATCTTCGACCATCTACATATTCAATTTGGCTAACTTGAAATAGATTACTAATTTCCAACAGAAATTGTCTTAGATAGTTATTGATTTGAATGGAATTACTAGAGATATCTTCTAGATCAATGGAGTTAATATAATTTTGTGTGAAAAACTTAAAGGAAGCCAATGTGTTGTCAGTAAATATTATTTCTTCGTTAATAAGATTTTTAGCAAATGGCTCCTTGATTTTTATATTAATATCAATTTCAAAATTTTTTCTATTCACCAAATAACTTTTAATGAATGTAAAGTTATCAAAAAAATTATCTAAATTTTCTAGATTATTTGTAATCTCCATTTCGAAATCTGAACTAAGTTCATTATTATTAAAGTTAATTATTGTCGGATCTGAATTTAGATAAAATTTATAAATCAAAAATGAAAAGAAAAAAAGTAAAAGAAGAGATATAAGGCTAATAAAATTATAATAGGATTTTTTTATTCTCATGAAGAGAAAATTATTTTTTCAATGAGAGATAAATAACTTATTTTATTATATTGCGCTTGTTCAGGTGCTAAAGAAATAGGTGTTAATCCAGGATGGGTATTTAGTTCTAAAAAATAAAATTGGTTACTTTTTGAGTCTAAAATAAAATCTAATCTCGCAATAGAGCGACACCTGCATTTTTTAAAAATGATTTTTGATAAATTCAATAAATATTCATAATTTTTTTTTGATATTCTTGCTGGTAAATAATGATTACTTTTTCCATAAGTATATTTAGCCTTAAAATCATAATGATCACTATCAAAAGTTATCTCCGTAACTCCTAAAGCTTTAATTTTTCCTTTGTCCTCAATAATAGTTACAGTTAATTCTTGGCCATTTATTTTTTCTTCGATTAAAATATCTTTATCAATTTTAAAATTTTTTAATTCTTTGAAATTATAGATTAATTTTACTCCTTTAGATGAACCGTCCGCATTAGGTTTTGCAATTAAAGGGAATTTAATATCATTAATTTCATATAATTCTTTAGGTGAACCTATATTTAATTCTTTTTTTAAAAAATTCTTAAGTAACCTTTTATTAAAACATAAAGCTGAAGAGAAATCGTCAGAGTGAGTTATGGGAATATTGTATTTTTTGGCTAGACAAGAAATTCCGCCATCTTCACCAAATTCTCCATGTAATGCATTAAAAATTAAATCAGGTTTAGATTTGAATAATTCAATTAAATTATTTTTTTTTAAATCAAAAAATTTAACTTTATAGCCATTATTATTCAAACTATTGAATACATTTTTGCCTGAATTAATTGAAACTGATCTTTCACTGGACCATCCTCCCGCAACAATTACTATATTTAATTTTCTTATATCTTGAAAACTCATACAATAATGAGTTCTTGATCAAGTTTAATTTGATGTTTTTGCTCGACCTTAGATTTTATTGTTTCAATAAAGCTGATGACTTTATCTGCACTTATATAAGGATCATTTTCAAAAAAATTTGAGTGTTTTTTAGAAAGTCTAATCGGCCCTTCATAAAAACTTGAATCCAAACTTGATTTTATTAATTTCCAAGCGTTATGATTGGGGGGATTTTTAAAAATACTTCCACAACAATTTACTTTTTGTGGCTGAGTATCATGTCTATTTTTATCATAAACTTCCATCAAACTTTTTATTTTAGTTTGATCTCCGAGTTGTTTTTTAAATTTACCAAAAAGAATAATAGTATTTTTTCTTTGAAAACCTTTCCTATATGAAAAATCTAAATCTTCAATACTTTCCTCTTTTACTGATTTACTTTTAATATCATAATATAAAATACTTATTAAATAATCTTTGATTTCTTTTCCATAGCAGCCTGCATTCATAAATATATTTCCGCCAATCGTTCCTGGTATAGTATAAAGAAATTCATATCCTTGAATTGAGTGTTGATAACAATATTTTGAAAAATAACTATCTAAAACTGCTGAACCTACAATTAAGACATCATTTTCTATTTTAATTTTTGCAAAATTTCCAGCGAGTTTAATAGCAAGGCCATCAAACCCTTTATCCTTAATCAATAAATTAGAAAAATTTCCAATAGGAATGATATTTTCTTCACTTAGTAAGTCTTTATTATTTTGTAAATCATCAAGATTTTTAAATTTAATTAGCTTTGAAATCAGACCTCCAGATTTAAGCCAAGAAATCTTTGAAGAGTCATAATTTTTAAAAATAATGCTATCTTCTGGATTCATAAAAAAATCTCATTTGAGCAGAAATACTTCCTGCTCCAGCAGAAACAATTATTTTATTATTTGTTGTGGCAATCAAATTATCCAATAATTTAAATAGTTCCTCATATGTATCTAAATAACTGACTTTATTATGGCTCAATACATTTAGGTCATTAACTAAATTTTTAGAATTTTTCATATTTTTTTCAAAATTTTCACCTGCTGAATATGTTTTCAAAATAATCAAATTTTTAGTATTTTTTAGTATTCTTATATAATCAGAGTATAAATCATTTAATCTAGAAAAACGATGCGGTTCGATGATTAAAAAAAAGTCTTTTTTTTTGAATAATTTACAAACTTCTATCAATTTTTGTATTTCTGTTGGGTGATGGGCATAGTCATCAATAAATATTGAATTTTTTATTTTTCCAAGAGTATTCATTCTTCTTTGAATACCTTTAAAACTCATTAGATCTTTATTTGAGATTTGAATATCTAATTTTTTTATTACCGACATAATAGCAGTTAAATTTTGAACATTATGTTCACCCAGAAGAGGTGAATTTACTTTTGTGATTTTTTTTACATCCTTTTGAAATAACTCAAACTTGGACTCATTTTCGTTTAATTCATTAATTTTATAAAAAAAATCAGAATTATTTGACTTCCCATATGTAGTTATATTTTTAGAAAGATTAGATAATTTCTTAAGAAAAAGATCATCATTATTAATTATGACTAATGAATTTTTAGAGACTTTTTTTATATAATTTTTAATTTTAGTCTTGAGGTTTGTATAACTCTTATAATAATCTAAATGCTCCCTATCTACATTGAGATAAATTAAAATCTTAGGATTAAGTTTAAAAACAGTTCCATCACTTTCATCGGCCTCAACAACAACATATTCACTATCTGTTAAATAAATATTTTGTCCAAAATTATTCATGATTCCTCCGGTTAAAATAGTGGGATTTAATCCTGAACAAACTAACAGATGACCTAGCATTGAAGTAGTAGTTGTTTTTCCATGAGAGCCAGTTACAACAATTGTAAACTTGTCGTTGCATATTAATTGTAAGAGTTTTGAACGATTATAGAATGGTATATTATTCTTTTTGGCAGCTTCTATTTCAGGATTGTCTTTAATAGCTGAAGAAAAGAAAATTATATCTTTTCCCTTCACATTAGAGGGCTTATGACCAATTTGAACGGGTATACCATTTTTTTTTAAAACTATCGTATTAGGATTAATGGCGATATCACTTCCGGTAACATCTACTTTATTTTGTTTAAGATAAACAGCTAGAGCACTCATCCCAATGCCATTTATACCAATGATATGTACTTTCTTATTTACGAGATCTAATAGCTTCATCTCGTTAAATAACACAATATTTTTTGCATAGAAAATGGATTAATAAGAGAATTAAAATATTCCTCGGATATTTTTTTAGAATGGGGTATATCAAAGTTATTTAAAGAATATCCATGAATTTTAAAATAATTTAAATTCAAAGTTTGATGACCATCACGTGAATGTAAATGTGGAATAAAATAAACATTATTATTATTATAAAGTATCTCATGCAATGAGCCCGATCCAGATCGTGAAATAATAAGATCAAAATCTTTAAAATTTAAACTTCCATTGAAAGTGAAGAAATCAATATCTACGTCTAAATTTTTATATTCACTAGAGATTTCTTCTTTATATTTTTTTGGCACTTGGATATAAAATCTAAGTTTTTTAATTAATGCACTTTCAATTTTTGTAAGTTGACTAGATAAAAATTTATTAAGCTCTAAAGAACCCGCGCTTCCACCTATCAATAAGATATTGATTAATTTGGGATCTAAATTATCTAGATTTTTATCTAGATTAGTAAAAAAATTACCTACAAATATCTCTTTGGCTTTAAATTGATTATTAGGAAACGATGTAAATACATTATGGGCAACAAGATAATTAAATTTATTTGCAAGTCCGTATATAAAGTTTTGTTCATGAAAATTTATATGGTGACCTTTAAAAAAAAAAATATTAGTTATTTTCGCAAAATACAATATTGGAACACTTATGAAACCCCCAAAACCCAATATAGTTACTTTATTGTTAAGCAAAATTTTGCCAATTTTCTGAATAATCTTAAATAAAAAAGTAATTTTATTAATTGAGTTTATTTGAATTACATTTTTTTTATCATATTCAATTAAGTGTAAATAATCTTGACCAACCTCATTGGTAATAAATAAAATTTGATCTGAGCTACAGTGATGGGAAAGTTCGTTTAAATATTTTATCGCAGGCAAAATATGACCACCAGAAGAGCCAGCAATAACAATATGTTTGATATTATTTTTCAATAACAATTTCTCTTTTTACTTTATTATCCTCAATATTAATGATTTGAAAAATAATTTTATCTTTTTCAATAATTTTATGTTGATAATGTTTTTCATCTAAAAGAAATATCTCTGCCATATTAATGTCACTTATTGATATTTTTTGAAATTTATCATTTTCACCGTATTTATAGAAAACTCCCATTATAATTGCTATAATGGCTAATATAATTAGTATGCCCTGAAATATAATAAGACTAAGCAAAAACTTTTTTTTTAACATTTATAAATGAATAAATTTTATTTATATCAAAAATTTAATATTGAAATTTTATATGAGGATAATGATATAGCAATATTAAATAAACCCTCAGGCTTGCTAACTCATAAAAAGTCTCTATCAGATAACTCTCCCTCCCTGGCAGAGAGTTTAAAAACAAACTTTAAAATTGAAGATGATGAAGTTTTAAAAGAAGGAATAGTACATAGACTTGATATTGATACCAGTGGAATTATTATTATCGCAAAGAACAAAGAGATTAAAATTCTCTTTCAAAATAAATTTAAAAATAGGGAGTTAGAAAAAAATTATTTAGCATTTAGCTATGGAGTACTCGATCAAAATTTTATTCAGATCGACAAGAATATATCCAGACAAAAATTTCAAAGAACAAAATTTGATACTACAGACATTGGGGGCAAAAATGCACTAACCAATGTAGAAAATTTAAAGATATATTATGGCTCCATTAGCAAATTAAATTGTCAAATAATTACTGGTCGAACACATCAAATAAGAGTTCACTTGCTTAGTTTAGGATTACCAATAATTGGAGATAAACAATATCAATTAAATAAAGAGCAAAAATTTAGATTATCTAATTTACCTAATAAAGTAAGTGAAATGGTAACAAACTTTCCAAGGCAAGCGCTTCACTCTCACAAACTGGCTTTTATTCATCCAAAAAGTCAAAAAGAGATTAAAATAACTTGTGATCTGCCTGATGACATGAAAGATTTAGAACATAACTTACAATGAATATAGAAAATAAAAATTTACTTCCTGTTATTACCTCTGAAAATGACATCTATCCTTATTTAAAAAAGATCAATCAGTTTCCAATGCTTTCTGATGAGGAAGAAAAAAAACTCGCCATAGATTGGTTAAAAAATGGTAATACCAAATCTGCTCAAAAATTAGTAACTAGCCATTTAAGATTAGTAGCAAAAATTGCTATGGGTTATCGAGGGTATGGGCTACCTCTTTTTGATTTGATTTCTGAGGGTAATCTGGGGCTCATTCAAGCTATTAGAAAATTTGATCCAGATAAAGGTTTTAGACTAGCGACCTATGCGATTTGGTGGATAAGAGCTTCGATACAAGAATACGTCCTTCACAGTTGGTCTTTAGTTAAGATTGGCACAACTGCGGCTCAAAAGAAGCTATTTTTTAATCTTCGTAGATTAAGAAACCAATTAAAAAAGTATGAAGAAGGGTATCTTACAAACGATCAAATTAAATCAATATCCCAGGACTTAGGCGTAACAGAGGATGAGGTAAAACAAATGGAAGGTAGAGTTTTTAATCAAGACTTTTCATTAAATACTCCTTTGAATGATGAAAATGACTCTGAGTGGATTGACCAGGTTGAAGATGAAAATATAGATCTAGTTAATCGAGTTGAAGAAAGAGATGAACTTGATAAGCGTAAAGCGCTATATAGTCAAGCTGTTAAAAAATTGGAACCTCGAGAACTAGAAATCTTAACTGCAAGAAGATTAGATGAGGAACCCAAAACCCTTGAGGATCTTAGTCAAAAATATTCAATAAGTCGGGAAAGAGTTCGCCAGATTGAAAATAAAGCAATTAAAAAATTACAAGAAGAAATTAAATTAATTTCCGAAACTAAATTACTTCCAAAAAACTAATTATTTTTATCGAATTATTGTTTGGTTTCTCTCTGGGCCAAGAGAAATAATTTTAATAGGTATTTCTAAATATTCTTCTATATATTGAATATAATTTTTTAGGGACTGAGGCATAGAGTCAAAATCCTTAACCTTACTGATATCACCCCAAGATTGAAAGATTTTAAAATCATCTTCATTTAAAGAGAATGATTTTAAAGAGTCGCTATCATTAAAATTTATTTCTTCAAATGATTGGCCTTGGTAGCTTTTACAAATTTTGATTTCTTCTAAGTTATTCAATACATCTATTTTTGTAATGCAAAGCTCATTTACTTGATTAATTTGACAACTATATTTTAAAGAAACTAAATCCAACCAACCACATCGTCTTTTTCTTTTGGTCACTGTTCCATACTCTACCCCCGTTTCAGCGATATAGTCGCCAATTTGATCGAAAAGTTCTGAAGGAAATGGACCATTACCTACTCTAGTTGCATAAGCCTTGAAAATACCTACTGTCTGATAATCAACTTGTAAACCTGAGCCGATCATAATATTTGATGAAATGGTATTTGAGGATGTTACGAATGGGTAAGAGCCATGATCCAAATCTAACAAAGCGCCTTGAGCGCCTTCAAACAAAATTTTTTGTTGATTAAAATTTTTCTTAATAAAACTATTATCAACAATTAAAGAACCTACTTCCTTATAAAAACTATCAAGAATTGTCAGGTATTGATCAATATTTATTGCCTCTTCCTGATATGCATTCAAGACTGGGTCATAAAATTTTTTAATGCTTTCAAGTTTCTCTTTAATTTTATCTAAGCTTTTAAGGTCATATAATTTAATACTTTTTCTTCCAACTTTATCTTGGTAAGCAGGTCCTATACCTTTAGCGGTTGTACCGATCTTATCTTCTCCGGTAAGAATTGACTCATTAATTTTATCTAATTGTTTATGGTAGGGAAGTATCAAAGGAATGTTTGAAGATAGATAAATATTTGGATTGGATATTTTTTCACAAATTTGCTGATATTCTTTTAAAAAATGATCAGGATCAAGCACTATGCCCTGGCCAAGAAAACAAACTTTTCCTCTAATCACACCTGATGGAATTAAATTAAGTTTGTAAGTAACATCTTCAACTATAACTGTATGGCCAGCATTATTACCTCCTTGATAACGAGCAACTAAATCAAATTTTTCAGATAAATAGTCTACAATTTTTCCTTTGCCTTCATCACCCCATTGTAATCCAATCACAGCTTTGTTCATTAGATGGTCTCCACTAAGTTATCGACATTACAAGAAAAGCCAAAACCATCAATTTTTTTATTACTTTTCTTATATTGGTACCCGCCCCCCTGGGCTAAAATTTTTTTTGTTTTATCTGAGTACACATAGAAAAAAATATCTCGATGATAGTCTTTTGAGAAAAAGTTTTTTTCTAAATTAATTTTATAAGGAGCTTTTATTGCTTTATTAAATGAATTTACATATGTATTTATTTTATTAGTAGGGTTTTTTGAATTAAAAACAAAGTTAGATTTATTATTAATTTTAGGATCTGTAAAAATATAAATAAAATTATTCTTGAGTATCTTTTTTAGAAGTCTATCAAGAATTTTTATTACTTCTACAAATGACTCCATCTTAGGTCGATTAATAATTTCTAATCCATGTTGTCGGTATTGTTTAATACTCTTATTGACCAAGTCGGGTTTAAAAACATCCCCCATATAATATAAGAAATGTTCAGACTTAAAGTCATGTGTTAAAATTGTATTAATCACCTGGCCAGTTATATCTGAGCGAAGAACTATATCTGAGGAAAAATCTAATTTTTGGTTTTCGACTATTGATGTAAAAATACGAGAAAATCTTTGATCCTTAGCAAGTAAATTTGTGAAGTTATTGTCTAAATATTCATATTTACCGGCAGTTTGGGAATATTTAGTATCAAACGAATTAACAAGCATTTGCAATAATTTCAATAATATTTTTTTCTAATTTTCTTAGAGCTGTTACTTTTATATTTCTTGGCTGATATTGCAAGTTTACTCTCAATAAGGGTTCAGTGCCAGAGGGGCGAATTACAAAAAATAAATTTTTGGATTTTAAAAGAAAGTTTAAGTCTCTATAGATTTTAGCTTCATTTTGGAAAAATTTTTCACGATCAATTTTTTGATTAATTTCAACTACCTTTAATAAATTGAGGCCTTTTTTTAATTCAGATAGCTTTTTGTTTTCTTTTAAAATAATTGTTAGAACACGTAAGGCTGTCGACATTCCGTCTCCAATCAAAGCGTCTTCTTTAAAAATAAAATGGCCTGAAGGCTCCCCACCAAAATAATGACCGTTGGATTGAATTTCATTTAGAATATTTTTATCCCCTACTTTGACTCTTTTGAGTTTTAATCCAATATTTTTCAAAGATATATCAAGGCCAAAATTAGCTATTTCATTAGTAACAATAGTCGATCCTTTTTTTAGGGTTTTATTTTTTAGATAAAATTTAGCTAAAATAAATAATAACTCCTCTCCTAAAATAGGTTCACCTTTTTCATCGATAATAATAAGCCTATCGCCATCTCCATCTAAACATATCCCTATATCTGATTTTCTTTTTTTAACTAGTTTTGACGCCCTTTGGGGGAATAAGGAACCACATTTTTGATTAATATTAGTACCATTAGGCTTATCACCTAAAGTATCTAACTCTACTCCTATTTCAAATAACACCTCAGGTGCTACTTTATAAGCCGCTCCATTAGCGCAATCTAAAACAACTTTTAATTTTGTATAATCTAAATTTTTTAATATATTTTGTTTAAGTGCTTCTGAGTATCTTCCGATAGCATCTTTGAGTCTTACAGCCTTACCGTAGTTCGATGGTTTGATTTTAAAATTATCAAAATCATAATTAAAAAAGAAATCTTCTATTTTTCTTTCCTCTTCAGCTGTTATTTTGTAACCACTACCTGAGAAAAATTTTAACCCATTATCTTGATACGGATTGTGAGATGCTGTAATCATCACAGAAAAATCTGCCCTTAAAGATTTGCTTAGAATGGTTAGAGCCGGTGTTGGCAGTGGGCCTACCAAGACTACATTTACACCCATGGAAATAAATCCAGAAGTAAGCGCTGGTTCAAATATGTAGCCAGACAATCGCGTATCTTTATTAATAACAACTCTTGAGATTGAGTTTTTTTTCTTGAGAACAATTGATGCGGCTTTAGCTAATTTTAAAATATTCTCAGCAGTTAGAGGATATTTACCCACTTCACCACGAATACCATCAGTTCCAAAAAGTCTCATAGAGATAACTTCTTATTAGATATAGCTTTAGTTGGGAAGTGGAAAGTTTTGATCTTTTGTAAAAGAGGGTAAAGGTCCTTTATTTGAAGGACTTTTTTGCATATCATCGGAAGGCTTATCTATATCGTCAGAAAGATCTTCTCTTTTAGGCTTAATACCTTTTAACAAATTTTTAATTTCTTCTCCGGTTAAGGTTTCGTATTCCAAGAGTCCCTTGGCAATAATATGGAGATCTTTCATGTTCTCAGTGAGAATTTTTCTTGCTCTTGTTTCGGCTTCTTGAACCAATCGAATTACCTCTTGGTCAATAATACGGGCAGTTTCCTCAGAAATATTCTTTGACTGGGTTACTGAGTGTCCTAAAAATACTTCTTCTTGATTGCCAGTATAGCGAACTCTTCCTAATTTCTCGCTATAACCCATTTGGGTAACCATAGCTCTTGCTAAATTAGTAACTTGTTGTATGTCACCTGCTGCGCCTGAGCCAATTTTTTCAGGACCAAAAATAAGTTCTTCGGAGATACGTGCGGCGACTGTTACGACTAACTTATCCAAGTATTCATCTTTTCGATGAATAACTTTATCTTGCTCGGGAACGCTCATAACAAAACCCAAAGCGCGTCCTGTAGGGATAATAGAAGATTTATAAATAGGATCAGCATTTTTACAATTTAGATTTGCTAGAGCATGTCCAGCTTCATGATAAGCTATTACTTCTTTTTCAGAGTCAGAGATAATCTTAGATCTATTTTGAGTGCCAAGCATAACTTTATCTTTTGCATCTTCAAAATCATCCATAGTTACTATTTTTTTATTTTTTCTTGCTGCTATCAGTGCAGCTTCATTAACAATATTTGCTAAATCAGCTCCAGAAAACCCAGGGGTAGATCTTGCAATAGCGATAGTTTTAACAGATTTATCCATCTTTATTTTTTTGGTATGAACTTTTAAAATTTTATCGCGACCAATAATATCTGGGGCAGGAACAACTACTTGTCTATCAAATCTTCCTGGCCTTAAAAGTGCTGGGTCTAATACATCAGGCCTATTAGTTGCGGCTACAATAATGACACCTTCATTAGCCTCAAAACCATCCATTTCAACGAGAAGTTGATTTAAAGTTTGTTCCCGCTCATCATTACCACCACCTAATCCAGCGCCACGGTGTCTACCGACGGCATCAATTTCATCAATAAAAATTATGCAAGGTGCATTTTTTTTACCTTGCTCAAACATATCTCTCACTCTGCTTGCGCCCACACCTACAAACATTTCAACAAAGTCTGAACCCGAGATAGAGAAAAATGGTACGCCAGCTTCACCGGCAATCGCCCTAGCAAGTAATGTTTTACCTGTTCCTGGGGGTCCCACAAGAAGAGCGCCCTTAGGAATTTTTGCTCCTAATCTTTGAAATTTATGAGGGTCTTTCAAAAACGAAACTACTTCTTCTAACTCTTGCTTTGCTTCATCAATTCCAGCAACATCACCAAAAGTTACTCTTTGCTTATTCTCATTTAATAACTTTGCTTTAGATCGGCCAAAACCCAGAGCACCACCACCTTTGCCAGATTGCATTTGGCGCATAAAGAAAATCCATACTCCAATCAATAAGAGCATTGGGAACCAAGAAACAAAAATACTTAGTAAAGGATGCATCCCTGATTGTTCGGGCTTAGCATTTATGGCAACTTTATTTGCATTTAAAGTTTGAATTAAATTGGGGTCCCTCGGCGCATATGTAGAAAAGTTTATACCATCCATAGTTTGCCCATAAATATTATTTCCTTGGATTTCTACAGATTTAATTTCTCCATTTTCAGCTTTATCTAATAAGGTGGAATAAGTATATGTAACTGATGAATAATCAGTTTGTGAATTTTTAAAAACATTAAATAACCCTAATAATATCAAACTGATAATTATCCAGACAAATATGTTTTTTGAGAAATTTTTCATTAGTTTAGTATTAAAATATATATAGTTATCTTTGCTTACGTTTAAACCCTTATTTGAGATTTAAACATATTTTTTTATCAAAAGAAGCAATTTTTCCTCCGAAAACAGACCTTTTTATAAAAATATCTTTCTTAAAAGAGGAAATAATCTTAATAAAATTTAAGATATTTTCAAAACGAGGCTGTTTTTTTAAAAACAATCTAGAATTATAGTAAAAAGATTGAACAACCAAAATCTGAAGAGTTTTATTTAGATTCATTAATTGATTAACCTTAATTTCAAATTTTTGGTTGCTTATCTTAAAAAAGAAATTGGTATAAAATTTTTTTACAATTTCAATTTCATTCAAAGAAACAATTTCTCTTTCTATAACTTTAGCAGCATTGGAATTTAAAGAGAAATAATGACGAACTTTGTTTCTGGTATAATCTAATTCAAAATTAGATCGGTCTTCAAACCATAATAATTTATTTTTTTTTGCATAAGATCGAATTTTGTCTTTTGTAAAATAAACTAAAGGTCTGTGAATGTTTAAAGAGTCTATTTGTTCATTGAAAATATTTGAAAGTCCGAAAATATTTGAGGATTGAATTTTTCTGAGAAAGTAACTTTCTTTTAAATCATCAAAATGGTGACCAAGAAAAATTTCTTTTGTTTTTAGAGTTTTTGATAATTTTAGAAAATAAAGATGTCTTGCTTGACGAGCGTTTTTCTGAAAAGAATTTTTATTTTGACCTAAATTTATTTTATTTATGATTAGATTTTTTTTTGGAATTTTATAATGCTGTATAAATTGAAGAATTTCATATTTTCCCTCAGCTCTTTTTTGATGATCAAAAAAAACATAAAAAAGATTTTTAGATTTAAAAAAATCAGCTTGTAAAATTAAATAATATAAGACAGTACTATCTAAACCACAAGATAGGGAAATTAATACTTTTTGATTAGGTGAAAAATTTTTTTGAAGATAATTAAAAAAAAATTTTTTATTTAAATGCAATTTATTAATTGATAATTAGTCCGCATTCTTCCTCATCTTGAAGAGTTTTTGCGTCATCAATAATATTTGGGTTATTTAAATAATCATCAGAAAAAATGATATCTTCCATAATTAAACAACCATTTTCTTGATCGCCAATACCAAACAATGATTTTCCAAGCCAAAAATAATTTTCAGCTTTAAATCTTTCAATATTTTCAAAGTCTCGATGTCGGATTCCAAAAAATTTCACTGACTCAATAATATTGTTCTCAATGTAATTAGTTCGCCCCAATAGGTAGTATGCTTCTGCTAGCTTGTCTTGATCTTCAGAGCCTGATTCAATTATAAGCATTAAGTTCTCAATTGCTTTCTGGTTATCAAGGCTAGCTAAACTTTGCTTTGCTAATTGCAACTGTTCTTCTAAATCTATTATGGGTTTACTGAGATTAATCTCTCTCTCCTCAATTAGGGAGTCTAATTCAGATAAAGTAGCTAAATCCTCCTCTGAGGGTTCTGAATTGATAATTTTCTGATCATCTAAACTAGAAATTGAAAGCTTCCCTAAAGTCTGTTTTGGAAGATCTTCGACTGAATTGACTTCGTCCGCTTTGTTAACATCGGACTGAGTGATTGATAAATCTTGAGTCGATTGTTCTTCGTTTGATTTTTCTACAACAAGATTAGAGGAGCTTTCTTCGATATTTAAATTATTGGAGCTAGTTATTTTTTTATTTTGATCAAATTGTGGAGAAGTATAAAGTTGATATAAATTTGTTATATCATCTTTCATATCTATCATTTGCTTTTCAATAGAAATAAACTTTTCCAATAAAAGTTCTATTTGGCTATTGATTTTACTCAAATCTAGATTATTTGAGCTGCTAACAGTGTCGGATTTATTTTGATAAACAAATTTTTGCAAATCAATAATATCTTTTTTTACTCTTTCAAGATCTGTTTCAATTTTATTATGATTTTGAGAAAAGGAATTTGAACTAATAAAAATGAAAATTGTAATTAGTAATGATTTTACAATATACATTTTTGATTAAGGTGCTCAAATTATTGAGCACCTTCAAAGAATTAAAATTAATTTGTTACTATGGTAACACTACGTCTATTTTGGCTGTAAGCAGTTTCATCAGAGCCTACAACTTCAGGTCTTTCTTTTCCCCAACTAATATATTCCATTCTATTAGTATCAACGCCAGCTTGAGCTAAATAAGAATAAACAGCAAAAGCTCTCTTATCACCTAGAGCTAAGTTGTATTCTCTAGTTCCTCTTTCATCAGCATGACCTTCAATAGTAATATTAGTATCTGAATATTGCATTAACCAAGCGGCTTGAGCATCTAAAGTTGATTGAGCATCTACTGTAAGCTCAGAGCTATCAAACTCAAAAAATACTCTATCACCAACATTGACAATTAAATCTTCTTGGGTGCCAGAGTTGATAGAAGCATCTCCGCCTTGGTTTGTAGTAGCCGCACAAGAGGCTAAAAAAAAGCCAGTGGCGACTAAAAGTAGTAATTTTTTAAACATTATTATCTCCGCGTAAGTATTTATTAACTATAGTCCTGATACATAAAACACTGAATTTCTTAGAAATCAAGATAATAATTGCTAAGCAATAATTAGGAATATAAATAATTTATACTTTTGAAAGAAAAGTTTATAAAAGGGGTGACCATGCTGGGTCACTTCCATCTCTTGGGGTTGGGATGATTCTCTCGTTATAACCCGTAATATCGATGAAATGAATAGTTGTCTCGCCACCGGTTCCATCTAAATTAGATTTATTTTGACGATGAAATATTAAATATCTTCCGTTTGGTGACCAAGCAGGAGATTCAAGGGAAAAATCTCTGACAATAACTCTTTCGTTGTTTCCATCAGGATCCATAACTCCTATATGAAAATTACCTTGGGTTAACTTTGTAAAAGCTATTAAATCTCCCCTTGGTGACCAGACGGGATTGCCGTAAACCCCTTTGCCTTTTGAAATTCGTTTTGTGTTATTGCCCTCTTTATCCATAATATAAAGTTGAGGACTCCCCCCCCTATCAGAATTAAAGACTATTTTTTCACCATCAGGGGAAAAAGAAGGAGAAGTGTCAATACCAGAGTCACTAGTAAGTCTTTTAATATCCCTGGTATTCAGATCCATTAAATAAATTTCGGAATTTGCACTCTTTGAGTCAGAAAAAGACATGACCACACTTTTGCTATCAGGTGAAAATCTTGGTGCGAAAGTCATACCTGGAAAATCTCCAACTATCTCTCTTTCTCCTGTTTTTAGATTATATATATAAACTCGAGGTAAATTATCTTTGTATTCCATATAGGTAATAATTTGATTGTTTGGAGCAAATCTTGGGGTGAGCACAAGATTTCTTCCATCGGTTAAAAATTGATGACTATCTAGATGACCATCTTGATCCATAATAGCTAGCCTTTTAATTCTTTGATCTAGAGGTCCCACTTCAGATACATAAACTATCCTGGTATCAAAATAGCCTGTTTCCCCTGTAATTCTCTCATAAACTATATCGCTGACAGTGTGGCCCACTCTTCTAATTAGACTCTCATCGGGGATAGTAAGTTGAAGTTTTTCAATTTCTTTGGCATTAAACACATCATACAATCTCATTCGTAAGCGAATACCTTTGTCAGTCTTCATTACATCTGCGCTTAACAAAAATTGTGCTTTAATTAACTTCCAATCTTCAAACCTTGGGACTTTTTCTACCAGATTATCGGATTGAATATATAAGTCCTCATTGACAGTATAAAAGAGTCCTGAGTTAGTAAGATTATTAGATATAATTTCCCTTAGAGTATTGCCGTATCTGGAGGTATCCGCATCCTCACCAAATACTTGGGTTATCGCAATTGGAGTTGGTTCAACCTTCCCCTGAGCAATGGTTACTTCTAAAGCGGCATAAGAGTTATAAGTAATAAAGAAAAAAGCTAATAAATATTTAATCATTATATGTTTTTACTAAATTTCATGATTTTAATATTATTATATTAATTTTTTATTAATCAAACATCCAGCTGAAATCAAAGGTAAAATTAATTTCTTTCCATTGATCATATTTATCCTCTGGCAAAAGTAGTGGACTACAATCCGGATTGTTAACCGCACGCATAGCGGCCTCTGCAGCAGTTCTAAATGAGGGGTCATTTAATTTTTCTTTATTAACTACCAAGGCACTTTTTACAGTTCTGTCTGGGTTTACCTCAATAAATATGACTGGCTTAATTTCTTTAAGGTTTGCGACGCCTACATTTAAATTTAGACACGAGTGTAATTGCTGTCTAAGAAGATCAATTTCAGAAATGGTCATGGTAGCTGCTACTTTTTCAGTAAATACCTCTTCTTGCTTTACTTCTGATGTTTCTTGTACTTTTTTAAATTCTTGATCTGCATTTTCTAAATCTTTTAAAACTGTGCTTACGTTGAATGTTTTTTTATTTGGTTTTTTCTTCATCACAATTTCTAAATTATCATAAGGTTGTTCTATATCTCTTGGTTCGGGTTTTTCCTTTAACTGTATTTCAAAATCATTCTGAATAGGGGTTGGAGCATTTTCTTCTTTTTCAATAATCTTTTCCTCAAGAACTTCATCAATAACGAATTCATTGGCTTGATTAGAAGAATTATCTACTAAGATTTCCTCTACCTCGTTTATCTCTGGCTCCATTATTTCAGGGGCTATCTCTTTTACTGGTGGTTCGGGCTCAGATACCTCCGGTAATGTTTCTTCAATTGTCTCTTCTTGAAACGTTGGAATGATTTCGTTGATTTCCTCTTGAAATTCTGGGGCGGCCGTTTCTTCTTCAACAATAAACATTTCAATAGGAAGGATCATTGGAATATCACTGACTTCTTTTTGAAAAGTAAAATTAATCATTGGAATTAAGATCAATAGATGAATTAAAAAAGATAAAAACTGAAAAAATAAATCACCTTTTCTGTATGAAAGGTCTTCAAAAAATATAATTAATCTCCGAAAAGGATTATAAAGAGAGATTGTACTCACTTAACTAGGTTTTTTTGTAACAAGAGCTATCTTAAGAAAACCGGATGTATTCAATGCTCCTAAAACTTTCATTACCTCACCATAATTAATTGAAGTGTCCGCTCTGAGAAAGATACGAATATCATTATTAGAACCGGCAATAATCTTGACTTTGGAAATTAATTCATCAAAAGCAATTTGATCTTCACCTAAATAAATTTGATTATTTTCATTAATAGAAATCTCTAGGGGTTCTTTTTGAGCATCAAGAGAGTTAGATTCAACTTTGGGAAGGTTGACAGGTACCCCTACGGTCAGCAGTGGGGCAGTAACCATAAAAACAATGAGCAGGACTAACATCACATCTACCATCGGAGTGACGTTAATATTAGAGACTGGAAGATTTTTTTTTCTCATTTAGTTAACTTGACGAGAAATAATATTTATAAGGTCCTTTCCAAAGCTTTCTGCCTCAGATAGATATGTATCAATTTTTGAATTGATCATATTGTAGAATGCAGTGGAAGGGATGGCCACAAACAAACCAAGAGCTGTTACAAAAAGCGCCTCTGCTATCCCAGGTGCTACCACAGCTAAGTTAGTATTTTGAGCAATCGCAATCGCTTGAAAGCTATTCATGATTCCCCATACCGTTCCAAAGAGTCCGACAAATGGAGCCACCGAGCCAGAAGAAGCTAGAAAAGAAAGACCCTTATTGAGTCTAGTGTCTTCCACAGCAATCGAAAGATCTAAGGATGTATATAATCTTTGTATAAAAGAAGAGTCTATTTTATTTTTTTGTAAACGAGACTTTTCATACTCTCCCATGATGTTTCTAAAAATATTAGAATAACTCTCTTGATCGAAGTCTTCAATTTGCTGATATAATTCATCCAAAGAAATTCCTGACCAAAAATGATTTTCAAACTGTTTTGAAATTTTGGTCTGCTTGTTGATAAGTAAGATTTTTTGGATAATAGTTTTCCATGATTGAATAGAAAAAATTACAAGAAGGAAAATAACAATTTTTACAACCCAATCAGATTTCAAGAACATTCCAAACATAGAAAAATCAACTGATCCTTCTAATGCCGCTAAATTTACAACTTCTTCCATTATTTAATCCTCATTATTTTCAATTTCGATAGAATTTATTTTATTTTTCAGTTCTTTAGAAACCTCACTAAAGTCATCTGAATGTACCATTATCCAAAAACCAGGTCTATTTTTTTCACACAATGCAATCACTGGAGTTTTTTTTTCTTTATCAGCTAAAACTTTCGTTTCATCCCAAAGTTTGACAGCCGTGTGCTTTGCTCTTAATTTACATTCAATGAATAGATTCTCGTGAATAACATCTGAATGAGTAACTTTAGAGTTGATACCGCTCAAAGCATTACGGACGCCACCAAAAAACCTGGCTACTAATCGTTCCCTGTTCTTCCAAGCTTTATCAGGCACTTGAACTATCCAATAAGGAGCTATCAAAATCTAAGTTGGAGAAACAATTTTGAACGTCATCATTATCTTCTAAATCTTCATTTAATTTAATTAAGCGATTTAATTCATCTACTTTATCAATATTGACCGTCATGTTAGGTTTCCAAATAATTGATGCACTCTCAATTTCCATATTTCTCTCTCTCATTACCTTTTCCAATGAAGCTAAGTCTTCAAATTTGCAATATATATAAGTAACTCCATCATCAATGTTATAATCGTCTAAACCGTGGTCAAGTAGTTGCTCTAAAGTGGGATCATCTAAATTTCCTTGGATTTGAATTTCACCTACTTTGTCAAAATTAAAACTAACACTTCCTGTTTCTCCTAAATTTCCTCCATTTTTTGAAAAAATAGATCGAATTTCAGAAGCGGTTCTATTTTTATTATCCGTTAAAGCCTCAACTATAAAAGCTGTACCAAAAGGGCCATAGCCTTCATAGCGGACTTCGGTGTAGTCAGTGGTATCAGTATTGTTTTTATTTATTGCTCGATCAACATTATCTTTTGGCATATTCACACTACGAGCATTATTTATTGCTAATCGAAGTCGCGGGTTTGACTCAGGGTCGGTTCCCCCTATTTTTACGGCAATTTGAATTTCTTTTCCAATTTTGGCAAATTGTTTTGCTCTTTTCTTATCTTGAGCTCCTTTGCGATATTGAATATTTTTAAACTTGGAGTGACCTGCCATAACCTAAGATAGTAAATTACGATCTAAAACACCACCTATTTGAATCGATCGTATCGTACTTTTTTGTCCCTTATTCGAGCATATAATTGCTCCAGAAATTGTCGCTTCCCCTTCGGCGGGCTCTAATCGAGGGATATTTGATTCTGATCTCATTCTTTTGATAGCATTCTCTTTTTTCATTCCAATAACAGAATTATAATCACCAGTCATTCCTATATCTGTTTGAAAGCAAGTACCTTTATCTAGAACCCTTGCATCCATAGTGGGAATATGAACATGAGTGCCATAAATAGCTGTGAATTTTCCATCATAGTTTTGAGCAATACCATTTTTTTCTGAAGTCACCTCTGCATGGACTTCTAAAAAAGAGTAGTCGATTTGATGATCATTAATAATAGACAAAAGTTTTGTATCAATCGCCTCAAAGGGATTGCTTAAAGGTAAATCGATAAAAGATTTTCCATGCACTTGGGAGACCAGTATTCTCTCTCCATTAGAATGAGTAAAAATTTTATAGCCTTGACCAGGAGAGTCTTCTGTAAAATTCAGAGGTCTTATTATATTATGATCAGGGTTATCTTGCATGTAAGTGATAATTTCTTCTTTTTTCCAAGCATGATTACCTAAAGTAACAGCATTAGCGCCCCAACTAATGATATCTTCATAAATTTTTCCTGTGATGCCATAACCTCCAGCAGAATTTTCTCCATTGATGATTGTGAAATCAATGGAGAATTTCTTTTGGATTTTCTTTAAATTATTTTGAAGAGCATTTCTGCCTGAACGACCAACTACATCTCCAATGATTAAAAAATTCATACTTGATAAGTAATATTCTCTGTACAGATATAATCAACTTTTTCATCAAAGCTATCTTGAAATTGATAGGGTGTTTTCTGGTTTTCAAAAGCCGCAAGAATAGAAATAATTTTCTTTTTTTGTTTTAAGTGATTTAGAGTGCGATCGAAAAAACCTCCTCCATATCCGACACGATAGCCTTTCTCATTAAAAGCCGAACAGGAAGCAATGATAATATCTGGATCTCTTTCCTTGCTACTGGTAGGCTCCATAATACCCCCAAATCCTTTTTCCAGTTTTGAGGAGCCGGGAGAATAAAAAAAATATTTTAAGGGATGATGGTTATCGATCACTTTAGGGAGCAAGCAGGTTAATCCTCTTTTTTCTAATTCTGATACCATCAAAAGGACATCAACTTCATTTTTGTATGGATAAAACAATCCAATGCTCTGGGCCGATACAAAATTAGAAACTAATTTTAAAATACCATTATTAATTAATATTGAATGTTCCCGAAGAATAGCTGGTGACATCTCTTGGCGAATATTGAGATGATGTTTTCGAATATCTTTTTTATTCAATTGATAATTGATGATCTAATTTTTGAAAAATTTGCTCGATATCTAATTTTAGATTTTGATTTTCTTTTTGAAGTTCTTGAATGCGGCTTTCGTAAAAAAGTTTTTGGTTAAGCGAGTCTTGTAAGATTTTCTCTTTTCTTAAAATTTCCTCCATGGATTTTAAGTACGCGATTAGGGCCGATGTTAAAAAAGGGACATTTTCTTTTTTTTCATTATCAATCAGTTTGCTAATCGTCTGACCAATTTCTTTTACTCGCTCTACATTATGATCAGAACACTGAATCTTTAAAGGTCTGCCTCCTATACTTAAGGTCAGATTAGGCATCGATATCAATAGATCCTAGAAGGTCTTCTATTTTTGCTGTGGCTTTATCAATTAGTTCAGATTTTTCTGTGAGCTCCCTTTGCTGATGTTCCAATTGCTCTTTTAATTCCCGCTCTCTTCTTTCCAGGTAATTAACTTTTGCCTCAAGTTCCTCCCTCAGTTTTGTGAGTTCTTGATTGCTAGTTTTGTAGTTTTCCAATTTTAGGGCAATTTGTTCAATTTTTTGAAGTATTTGTTGTTGAAATTCGTTCATACTTTAATTATTAAGTATTACACAGAGTTATTCCATTGAAAAATTACACAGACCTTGCCAACTGCATTCGATTTTTATCCATAGAAGCCGTTGAAAAAGCAAAATCAGGTCATCCAGGAATGCCGATGGGAATGGCAGACATAGCCACTGTGCTCTTCCATGACTTTTTAATTCATAATCCCAAAGATCCAACTTGGAATCTTCGAGATCGATTCGTTCTTTCGAATGGTCATGGTTCAATGCTTCTATACTCCTTGCTTTATTTAACAGGATACAAAAAAATAACTCTCGATCAGATAAAAAACTTTAGACAATTAGGTGCCATTACAGCAGGGCACCCCGAGTATGAACCTGATGCGGGGATTGAAATAACCACGGGACCTCTGGGCCAGGGTATTTCCAATGGAGTGGGAATGGCTCTTGCCCTCAAAAAATATTGCCAAGAAAATAAATTTCAAAGAACACCAAAAGTTTATGTTTTTTGTGGTGATGGATGTTTAATGGAGGGAATAAGTCAAGAGGCTATCAGTCTTGCAGGGCACCTACAGCTAGATAATCTCATTTTAGTTTATGATAATAATAAAATAAGCATTGATGGTTCTACTGACTTATCTTTTAGCGATGATACCAATCTTCGTTTTCAATCTGTACATTGGGACGTCTATAATGGTAAAGGGCATGACCATCAGAATATCCAACAACTTTTTAAAAAATCACAGAATGCAAAAAAACCTACGCTCTTGAATTTCAAAACTATTATTGGTTTTGGATCTCCGAATAAATCAGCAAAAGCTTCATCTCATGGATCTCCTTTAGGCCAAGATGAAATACTACTTACAAAACAAAAACTACAATGGAGCGCAAAACCCTTTTCCATTCCATCCAATCTTTTATCTTTATGGAGAAAGTCAGCAGATAGGAATCAAAAACTATACAATCAATCCAAAAAATTGCTCAAGAATAATCAGAGCTCTATAGATAACTTTAAAAATCAATTTGATAAATTTTTTGACTCGATCGCTTCTGATTTTAAATCTTTTAACTCGCCGCAAGCTACAAGAAAATCATCCGAAAGTGTTTTGAATTATATTCATGCCTCTATGCCCATCTTAGGGGGATCAGCTGATTTAACTGGCTCCAATAATACCAAAGGTAAGAATATGGCAATTTTGAATCAAAATAATTTTCTAGGTCAGTATATCCATTACGGAGTGCGTGAACATGGGATGGCTGCAATCATGAATGGCATTGCCGCAACAAAATTATTTAAAACTTATTCTGGAACTTTTTTGAGTTTTGCGGATTATATGAAACCCAGTCTGCGATTAGCTGCGCTGATGCAAATTGATCCAATTCAGGTTTTCACGCATGATTCAATTGGTTTGGGAGAAGATGGGCCTACGCACCAGCCTATTGAACAACTAAATATGCTTCGTCTCATTCCTAACAGTTATGTCTTTCGTCCCTGTGATATGATGGAGACTATTGCCTGCTGGAAAGAAGCGTTGAAAATTTCAAATGCCCCTTCATTTATTTGCCTTTCTCGTCAAAATTTACCCCAAATATCAAATAAAAAAATCAATCTAAAAAGTTTTAAAGGTGCTTATGTGATTTATCAAACATCCAAAAATAATGATATTACCCTTCTAGCTACTGGCTCTGAAGTTTCCCTTGCTATAGAAACTGCCGACCTCCTTCAAAATGATAAAATTGCAGTCAAGGTTGTTTCCATGCCAAGTACATCCCTTTTTGATCAACAACCAGCATCGTTTCAAAAAAAATTATTACAGTCTAAATTGAATCAAGTGTTTGTCATTGAAGCTGGTTCAACAATGTACTGGAATAAATTTACGACAATAGAAAATATCTTTGGAATTGATGACTTCGGTGCTAGTGCGCCAGCCAAGGACGTTTACAATAAATTTGGACTAACTCCAAAAAAAATATCAACAACAATTAAAAAGAGGATTAAATAAAATATGACAAAGAAGAAAATCGCAATCAATGGTTTTGGGCGTATTGGTCGACTTGTTTTTCGTGCCTACCTAGAGCGAGCAAAAGAATTTAACGAAACATATGAAATTGCCTATATCAATGATTTAGCTGACATTGATTCTAACATTCATCTTTTAAAATACGATAGTGTTCACGGAGCCCTCAAACAAGAAATCAGCAAAATAGGTGATGATAAGTTTTCTGTGGGCGAAAACGAAATTACTGTTACCTCTGAACGCAATCCGATTGATCTCAAATGGGGAGATAAAGGAGTTGATATTATTTTAGAATGCACGGGTGTCTTTGCATCAAAAGAAAAAGCGATGGCTCACATTGAGAGTGGGGCAAAAAAGGTTATCGTTTCGGCCCCTTGTACTAATGCAGATTTTACTGTTGTCCAAGGCGTTAACCATCAAGAATTAAATAACGATCATGTGGTTATTTCAAACGCTTCATGCACAACAAACTGTCTATCTCCTGTAGCTTATGTAGTCGATAAAGAATTTGGAATTGAAAATGGTTACATGACTACAATTCATTCTTATACGGGTGATCAAAGTACTGTTGATACCTTCCATAAGGATTTAAGAAGAGCAAGAGCTGCGGCTCATAATATTATTCCAACAAGTACTGGGGCTGCAAAAGCTGTGGGGTTAGTCTTACCGCACCTAAAAGGAAAACTTGATGGGACCGCTATTCGCGTTCCAACTCCTAATGTTTCCTTGGTAGATTTTAAATTTAACACTAAAAACCCTATATCCGTCGCTGCGTTAAATGCGAAATTTGAGGAATATGCAAATGGCTCTTTAAAAGGAATACTGGGTGTAGACTCAGATCCCAAAGTTTCCAGTGATTATAATCATGACTCTCGAAGTTCTATTTTAGATTTAACCGAAACAACTGCTATTTCTGATACTTTTGGAAGAATTCTGACCTGGTATGATAATGAATGGGGTTTTTCTAATAGAATGCTTGAGACATCGCAACAGGTCTGTAAATTATAGGAGAAAAATATGAAAGTTACATCCATCACTAAAAAAATTATTTCTCATTACACACATGAAAATGTAGGTGTGCGCTCGAACTTAATGCGTATTCTGGGTCAGGGTAAGCTTGGTGGGACGGGTCGAATGATTATTCTCCCGGTGGATCAAGGATTTGAACACGGCCCTGATCGAAGTTTTGCGGTTAATCCCCCTGCCTATGATCCTAACTATCATCATCAACTTGCAATTGATGCTGGTTTATCTGCTTATGCAGCTCCTTTAGGTTTACTTCAAACAAGCTCTGATAGTTTCTATGGACAAATCCCGACTATTTTAAAAATTAATAGCTCCAATACTCTTGCGACTTCATTAGACCAGGCTGTGACAGGGAGCATTGACGATGCACTAAAATTAGGGTGCGCTGCCATTGGATTTACCATCTACCCCGGTTCTGATCATAACTTCTCTTTAATGGAGGAGTATCGAGAATTAAGCCACGAAGCAAAAGCAAAAGGTTTAGCTGTTGTCTTATGGGCTTATGCAAGAGGTGCTAATATCAGCAAAAAAGGTGAGACAGCAATGAATATTATCTCGTATGCCGCTCATATGTCTGCTTTACTCGGTGCAAATATTATCAAGGTAAAGTTACCAAGTGATTTTTTAGAAGAAGATCCAACTAAAGCTGCTTTTGAAAATAATAAAATTGCGATGAGCACTCTGCAACAAAGAGTAACACATATTAAAAAAGTTGCTTTTGAAGGAAAACGCCTCGTTGTTTTTTCTGGTGGAGACGCAAAAGATGATAGTGCTCTTATGGAAGAAATTAAAGCTATACATTTTGGTGGAGGTAATGGTTCGATTATCGGTCGTAATTGCTTTCAACGCACCAGAGAAGATTCACTAGTCCTTCTTGATCAAATGATCCAGATCTACAAATCCAAATGAAAATTAACGCAATCGATTTAAAAATAGGCAATATTATTCAACATAATAATGCCTTATGGCGCGTCACAAAGCTTTCGCATACACAACCCGGTAAAGGGGGCGCCTACATTCAAGCAGAGATGAAAAATATCACTACTCAATCCAAGTTGAATGAGCGTTTTCGTAGTGCCGAGTCCATTGAAAAGATCAGAGCGGAAGAAATTGATCACCAGTTTCTTTTTCGTAGCGGCGATGATTTCACATTTATGAATAATCAAACCTATGAACAAATCGTTTTAAACACCGATCAAGTTAATGAAGAAACAGCAAAATTTTTACAAGATGGCATGGAAGTTTCAATTGAGTTTTATGATGAAAAACCCATGACCGTTAACCCCCCTGAACAATTGGTAGTGGAAATTGCTGAAACGGAAGCGGTCGTCAAAGGACAAACGGCCTCCTCCTCTTATAAGCCCGCTCTTTTAACGAATGGGGTTCGAGTTACTGTGCCTCCTCATATTGAAACTGGCGATAAAATTAAAATTAACACGAAAGAATTAACTTACTTAGAAAAATCTAAGTAAGTCTTACATGGCCATCATCCCTCCCGTCATTGTTGTTATGGAAAAAGCATGCCGAAGTGCAGCTAAAGGATTGGTGCGCGATTTTGGAGAAATAGAAAAACTTCAAATTTCCAAAAAAGATAAAAATGATTTTGTCTCCTCAGCTGATTTAAAAGCTTCACAAACCATCAGTTATCATCTTGAAAAAGATCGACCTGATTTTCTTCAAATTGATGAGGAAAGTTATTCTGACCAAGACGCAGAAAAACTTCAAGGGGATCAACCCGTATTTGTATTTGACCCTTTAGATGGAACGAAAAATTTTATTCACGGCAATGGTTATTTTGCAGTTTCCATTGGATTAATGCACAAGAAAGAAATTATTGCCGGTGCTACTTATAATCCGATCCTCAATGAATTTTTTTGGGCGCATAAGGGCGAAGGGGCTTGGATTAATAACTCTCGTCTCCGCGTCTCTCAGC
>Ga0255763_1000223_pt1 | contig 61995 bp, 40 predicted proteins | sample 041ome_2_FD_179963 | JGI IMG/M metagenome (GOLD analysis project Ga0255763, IMG submission 179963) | Coastal salt marsh microbial communities from the Groves Creek Marsh, Skidaway Island, Georgia - 041406US metaG (version 2) | ecosystem: Environmental > Aquatic > Marine > Intertidal zone > Salt...
AAACCGTTGATTGCAACCTTGATCTTGTCCGCGGCGACAACGGTGTTGTTGACGGCAGCCTGCGTGTTGTGATTGATGGAACGATGAAAGATGGGTCAGTTTCATCTCACGTTTAAAAAAAAAAAATGGTGTGGCAAAAGCAAAAGCAAGAACAAGAAGAGAGTGGCATTTTTTTTGCTTTTTTTCTCCTCGCTCACCAAGGGGCAACATATCCACTCGATTTCTTCTTCCCTCGGGATCGATCTCTCTCTGCTCTTTCTTTCTCGTTCTCTCTCTCTCTCTCTCTTCCCTCCTCGCGGACGAAGAGCGCCCGAGAAAAGTTCTCTGAAATAACGCAGCCCTCCCTCCCTCCCTCCGGTGGGTTCTTTCGACGCGCGCGCGTTTCGAGAGAGAGAGAGAGAGAGAGAGGCGAGAATGAATTCTCCGTCACCCGATCGTTATCTCGTTGAAGGCTCTCTCTGCCACTCTCTCGCACATTCTCACGCACGCGACGGAGGAGCGCAACCAAAAAAAAACAAATTCTTACGAGTAAACAAAAACGAACGATACACGCGTACCTTGGCGACGGTGCGGTTCTTGAATTGGCCGGAAACAGCCGAGAACTGCGTGAGTTGGGTGGTCTGTGAAGAGAAACAGAGGTCAGCGTCTTCGCGTGGGACGGGAACGAGCGCGTTTCCGAACCGGGGCGAAGAAAAAAAGAAATCGCGAGGTGTGCATAACGAGAGCGATTACACGTCAATTTTTACCCGCGTTTTTTTTTTCTCTTCCTTTAAAAAAATTGCTCCCAAAAACGGAAGCGCGCGAACGGCGAGCGCACGAAACGACGACGGATTTACATCCCGCGAGTATGAATGCGTACCGTGGCAGTGAAAGAAGCCATTTTTGATTCGTGTAAAATGTGCGGTATAAAGTGAAGACGAATCGCGTCGCAGGCCAAAGAGCGTTTGCGATTTTTTTTTTGTTCGCCTTAGCCATCGTCGTCTCAAAGATATCTGAAAAAGTCAAAGCGGAGCCTCACACGGGTCTCTCTCTCTCAAAAAAAAAGGAGATCCCCCCGCCGCGAGATAATAAAAGGAAGGTCGTGCCTCCCTCAAAGACAAAACCAAAAAAAAGTTTGGGCCCATACACGCAGCAGCAAAGCAGCCCGCGCGAGAAAGTTTTCGCACGTCGCAAAGGAGCACTTTTTTTTTTCAACTCGTCGGGAATATACCCACAAAAAGCTGTAAACGCTTCGACAGAGTCTCCCCCCTTTTCGCGCTTCTCCTGGTGCTCGCAATTTTATCTCTCTCTCTGTGTGTGTGCGCGCGATTCTCTCTTTTGTTGTTTTTGTCGTCGTTTGTCGTCGCGTTCCGCCGCAGAGAGAGAGAGAGAGAGAGAGAGATGAACGCGAACGAGAAGAAGATGAACGACGCGGTTTTGTTGACCTCTCGTCGTCGTGAAAAGGACGAAAACGAGGACGAAGAAGGCGCGAGGACGAGGAGGCAAACGAGGAAAACGACGACGGAGGAAGAAAAAGTGAGGCTTATGGAAGCGCACGTCGAGGACACGCGGGCAACCTCGGAGGCGTTGATTCAATGGTGCGACGAGACGACGTTGGAAAGATTTTTACGTGCGGACAAAGGAAACTTGGAAAAAGCGAAAGCTCGATTGAAATCGACGTTGCTTTGGCGACGAGACGAGATGAATTCATTTTGTAAGTGCTGCTTCGAGGACGATTCGAGAAGTCATTACATGCACGTCGTCGGACGGACGAAGAATGGGAGACCGGTGGTGTTTTCTGATATCGGTCTGGCGAGGAACTCGAAACCGAAAGATAACGAAGCGCACGCGACGTTTTGCATGGAACAGGTGGAAAAGTGTTTGCCAAAGTACCCGGACGACACGTACGTGTGGGTGTCGGATTTTCACAAGTTTGGACGGCAACATCTTAATCCTTCGGTTGCGAAGAAAGTGTTGGGCTTGTTCGCGAGGCATTATCCCGAACGCATGGGTGCGATGGTGTTCGTAGAAGCGCCGAAGATTTTCAACATTCTGTACAAGATTTGCGAAAAGTTTGTCGATCCGACGACGATGGCAAAGTTAAGATTCGTGAGAGGACCGACTGGATTAGGCGGTGGAAAGGAGTTTCGATCGTTGTTAGAAGACGGGTATTGCGACAAAGACACGTTCGAGTGGATCGAACGAGAGATGATGGAAAATCGTTTGCACTGGGATAAAGTGAGCGAGGAAAAGTCGTGGACGAAATCTCACGCGAGGAACGACGGCAAGTATTACTACTCGAATCCAGAGCACGACATTAGAGGTTCAAACGCGTTCATCCAAGAACCATTTTGTTTAGAAATGCACGCGTTTTGTAAAAAACACGTGAACATGAGGACGTGTTTGCCGCTTGGGGACAATAGAAGAGTACCGGTAGGATTAGTAGCAGAAGAAGAAGAAGAAGATGAAGAAGAGTTTGCATTGAGCAAAATTATTGAGAGAGGCGACTCGGTCTCGTCGATGGCAACGCCGAACATCGCGCTCGAAAAGATGAAGATAATCGAGGGCGAAGAGGAAGAAGAGGAAGAATTTCACGACTGCAGAGAAAAGTTTAAGAAGAATAACGTCGTGAAAGCAGTCATCAAGAAGCTTTCGCCGTCGAAGAACAGACGAAGAAGTAGTAGAATTGCTGCAATGAATAGGAACGTTTACTAGCTTTAGTGTAGTGGTTTTAGATCTCATATGAGTAGTGTATTTATCGCATTTGCTTCTAAAGCAACCCAAGCTGACGCATCTTAAACTTACTCATTGGTTTCGTTTCTTTCTCGCTGTTGTCTTCACTCGGTGAACGCGCTCCTCCGTCTCTACCTTCTCCTTCCCTCTCGAACCCTCTTTCTATGACGGGCATGCCCGCATCTAACCCAGCGTGTATTTGGATTCGTTTTTGACTATTGCTAGCGCTATGGTCCTGACTACTCGTACTTCTACTACTACTTGCTACGTTAGTACTCTTCACTCCCTCTGGGCTGACCTCTTCTTCTTCTTCGGCTTCTCCTCCGTCCTCTTCCTCTTGTTCTTCCAATCGTTCCATTTCCTCAATCTTCAACAACCAGCTCTCCAACTCTCCTTTCGCTTTCTTCCTATCTTCTCGGTCTCTCTCGATTTCCTTTTCGTTTCGCATTTGCATCACCTCGTCTTCTCTTTCTTCTCCTTCTTCGTTCGCGGCTGCGGTCTCGTCTATTTCCAACACGTCCACAATCTCGCCGTCTCTCGGCGTGAGCACCGTCTTCCTCCCATTCGGACCTTCGATGACTCTAGACTTTGGTTCTTCCTCTTCGCCACTCCTCGTTCCACCACCACCGTAACTCCCTCCGTTCAGACTTTCAAACTTTTCGGACAAAACTCGCATCGTCTCTCGATGTTCAATTTCGCTCGTCCTCAACTCCTGTTCCGCTCGAAGCAATTTCTCCCTCGCAAAAACTTGTCTCTTTCTCAGCATCGCGCGCGTTTGCTCTCGAGTGCGTTCCGCGTACAGCTGGTCCTCGCTGCTAGATAATTTAATCAGTAACTCATCGCAGTTTGTGATTTTCCCCTCGATGAACGCGACGGACGTGAACGGCGCCATGACTACTTGGCCGTTCTCGAGCGACGAGACGACGTCCAACAGTTCGCTCTGTTCGCGGTCGAAGCGCGAGAGCGTGTCGAAGATGTGTTTTTTCTCTCGCACGGAAGAGAGGGAGAGTCGAGCGATGTGCGCGAGCGTCGCCGGGTCGTTCAGCGACGCGTTTTCGTCGTTCATTTCGATCGATTGATTCAGTCGGAGGAGCGATATACGGCGACGAATTGTGAAGAGCATTTGCGAGAAAACCTTTTGACAAACAAACGAACGAGATACGAGAAAAGAGAACGAGTCGCACAACAACTGCTGAATATTTTCACGTGTGTAGATTGGACATTTTTTATAAACGCGTGTAAAAGCTATCGCATATACTCTCTTCAACTCCCTACGCTACCGAATCACTTAGCGCCGAGCAACTTCAACATTACGGCGTTTTGAGCGTGCATTCGATTTTCGGCTTGTTGCCAGACGACGGAGTAATCGGCTTCCATGACCTCGTCGGTGCACTCGGTGCCTCTTTCGGCCGGGAGGCAGTGCATGAAAATCGCATTCGGCGTCTTTCGCATGACGTCTCCCGTGACGCAGAAACCGGCGAAATCTTTTTTACGCTGCGCGGCTTCATCTTTTTGGCCCATGGATGCCCAGACGTCGGTGTAGACGGCGTCGGCCCCGGCGATGTCGTTCAAGTCGTGGCTGATGACGCATTTGCCGACTCCAGAGTTGTTGCATCGATCAATCGTCGCTTGATCTGGCGTGTAGTCTTCAGGGCACAAACACACGAATTCAAACGGTAATACAGTTGCTAATCGAATCCAAGAGTGGACGATGTTATTTCCGTCGCCAACGTACACGATTTTTTTACCCTCGATGGACCCCAAACGTTCCGTGATGGTCATCGCGTCCGCCAAGATTTGACACGGATGGTTATAATCCGATAAGCCGTTCACCACAGGGACCGAACCAAACTTGGCTAAATCTTCCACGTCTTTATGCGCGAACACTCTCGCCATGATGATGTCGTTATACCTGGACAAAACTCTCGTGATATCTCTCGTCTCTTCTCTCTTCCCTAGCGAGATATCGTCCGGGCCTAAATACACCGCGTGACCGCCCAACAAATGAAAGCCAGTTTCAAAAGAAACTCTCGTTCGTAAACTTTGCTTCGCAAAAATCATCGCCAACGTCTTCCCTTCGAACGGTCTGTACGATCGGTCTCCGGACTGCAATCTCTTCTTCTCCGATATCGCGATTTCCAACAACTCGTTGATTTCCTCTCTCGTGAAATCATCCAAGTGAATGAAATGTTTCTTCGCCGGCGGTGGGTTTGCCTCCGTCGGGAACGCTGAGGTTTTGATCGATTCTCTTCTTTTCGTCGTCATCGTTGTTGTTGTTCGCGCGACAACGTCCACGTCGTCGTCGCTACCGCGAGAAGATCGTATCCGTTGTCGAGACGTTTGCTTCAAATTGGAAGCTTTTTTACTCGTTCGCCTCGTTGGGGATGAGACCGGAGAATGCGCGTTGTGCCTCGTCGCCATAAAAGATGATGTCATCATTAGTGGTAGTATTACACGCGTGCCAAATTAAGTCTTCTTATTCTTTGTATTCTCGATGCAGATGTGTGCGTGTGTTATACAGAAACAGAGAAACAGAGAGAGAGAGAGAGCGTCCAAAAGTCGGTGAGTGTTGTTCCGAAAAGTGGGTGCTATTCCCTTCTTCTGTTTCCCTTTTTTTGAGGGTTTTGGGGTTTAGGGTTTAACAAAAACCCTAAACACAAATGCACTCGCTTTGCTCCTCAAATTTTCGTCAGTCAGTCAGAGCGCTTTTGTGTATATATATCATCATTATTTCCCAGGGAATCGCCGCCGCCGTCGTCGCGTCGTCGTCGTCGTCGTCGTCGTCGTCGTCGTCGTTTTCCTCCTCTTCTGGTTTCGCGTCTTTTTCGCATCGGTCGTTCTCGTCGCGAAGAACTTTCTCTCGTTCTCCGAAGAACAACGACAGAAGTTCCGTTTCGGTAACGAACGCGGCAAACATGTCGACGAAACGAGAAGAAGAAGAAGAAGAAAACGAACGACGACAAAAAGCCATCGAAGCTACCGTGTCGAAATTCACGGACGACTCGGTGCCGACGTTGACGGTGAGAGACGTTTTAAACATCGACCGCGAGAAAACGAACGTGGTGTTTTTAGATTGCCGTGAAAAAGAGGAACGAGAGGTTTCTGTTATTCCGGGCGCGGTGAGCGCGAGCGACTTTTCCGCGGCCGACGGAGAACGCGATGGTGGCAAAGAAACCATCGTGATAGCGTATTGTACCATCGGCTATCGATCTCAAAAGAAAGTGATGGAGCTGAAAAAAAACTACCCGAAGTTAAAAGCGTACAACTTGAAAGGTTCGATAGTCGCTTGGACGCACGAACCGGACGCGCCTAAACTCGTGCTTCCGTCCGGAGAGGAAACCAACAGAGTGCACACGTACGGGAAAACGTGGGCGTTACAAAGGACCGATTACATCAGCATCGTCCATAAAGTTCCGTTTTTGAACGTCGTGAAGGGGTTATTCGCCAGGAATAAAAAATAGTACGCGCGCGCTCGTATGGTACTTCTTTCTGTTGTACAACACCCTGAATTAAAATCTAGAGGACAAAATAGTCCCTTTTAACGAGATCTTCATTCTTTCACGCGTATTCGCGTCTTTCTCTGTCTCTGCCTCGCGATACTGCGTCAACCGGGCGATACACACACGGAACCGCGAGAGGAACTCTCGACGCACGGCGCGTATTGTAATTGACGCATAAACGATGGGCGTTTCTGGGAGCAAACAGCACGGTCGAGTGCCGAAAGCATCGAAATTATCCGACGTGTACGGAGAGGACGAAGATGCTTCTTCGAGGACGAAAGAGAGGTACGAGAAACTCGCGAGCGCCTTCAAAACGCAGTTCGCGGGAGAAAGCCCGCGCACGATCGCGCGATCGCCCGGACGGGTGAATTTGATTGGTGAACATATTGATTACGAGGGGTACTCTGTGTTACCGATGGCGATTGGTTTGGACGTTATCGTCGCCGTCGCGGTCGTTATGAAAGGAGAAGGAGAGGAGACGGAGAAGGCGACGCTCTCGATTGCGAACGTGGACGGCAAGAAGTACACGGCGAAAGAGTTTCCGTTCGATCACGCGCAAGAGGTGGACGTGAAAAGTCACCACTGGACGAATTACGTATTGTGTGGGTTCAAAGGTATTTTTGATCAGTTGAAGAAACAGAACAGGTTAGAGTCGGTTCTGGAAAGCGCGTTCATGAGGAGAGTGAAGAAGGTGATGGTGATGGTGGACGGGAGGGTGCCGTTAGGGAGCGGTTTATCCTCTTCGTCCGCGTTGAACTGCGCCGTGACGGTGGCGTTGATGGAAGCGTTCGAGTTGACTTTTACGAAAGGGGAGTTGTCCGAGTTGACGTGTTTATCTGAACGGTATTCTGGCACGCAAAGTGGAGGAATGGATCAAGCGATTTCCATCATGGGCGAGAAAGATTTGGCAAAGAGGATCGATTTCAACCCGATTGGTGCTGTGGACGTGCCTTTGCCGAAAAATTTAACGTTTTTGATTGGCAACAGTTGCGCGGTGAGTAAAAAAGCTGAATCGGCTCACAAACATTATAATTTACGCGTCGTCGAGTGCCGATTAGCGGCGATTTTAATGGCAAAGCACTACGGCGAAGATGTCGAAAAGGCCAAGACGAGAGTGACGTTGAGAGAGGTCGCGGATCTGTATTGCAATAAAGGCGATTTGTGGACAGCTTTGGGCGCGGCGAGAAAAGCGCTCAACGAGGGAAGTTACACGAGGAAGCAGCTGGAAATCGACGAAGGTCTTGGCGATTTACGGAAAATTTTCGATTGCGAAAACAACGAAGCGTTCAACGTCGTTCTGCAAAAGAACGATGCGTTTAAACTCAGAGATCGAGCTCGACACGTATTTTCCGAAGCGAGAAGAGTCCGCGAGTTTCAAAAGATTTGCGAAGGCCAATCGCCACAATTTGCGATTTCTGGTCCGATTTACGAATCGTGGTGCAAGGCGATCGGCTTGGAACCCGACGTCGGCGTCGCTTCGGACGATCCAACTAAAGATTTCGCCCATCCGATGTACGGGATGGTCAAAGAAGACGCCCTCGCAAAACTCATGCATCTTTCGCACGATAGTTGTAAAACGCAGTACGAGTGTTCATGTGACGAATTGGATGAATTAGTGGACGCGTTCATGAGCGCAGGCGCGCTCGGTGCGCGCTTAACCGGTGCCGGATGGGGCGGGTGCGTCGTGGCGGTGTGCGAAAGCAACCTAGCGGAGGAAATTTTAGCGGCTGTCAAGAAGAATTTTTACGAAAAACGATTCCAATCCGGAGTAGCAAACAAAGCCGACGAGGCGAGTTTACTGTTCAAAACTGCACCGAGCGCCGGCGCGGCTATTTTGCACTACGACGACGAGAAAGGCGTGATCGTTTAATCTAGTAAAATGACATTAATTTCAACGACGACTGTACAGCATATTTACAACAACACGTTTACTTTACGCAACGAGCGCTTCCTTTTGATACATATTTCGCAACTGCCCACACGCAGCCGCCGCTTCCAAACCTCTCGTTTGCCTCACGCTCGTTGGGACATTGTTTTCCTCTAATATCTTTCGAAACTGATCGATTGCCTGTTTCGTTGGTCTCTTGAAATCGGAATCATCCACCGGATTGTACGGAATCAAATTCACGTGACTGGCTAAGTTCTTCTTGAATAACACGCTCGCCAACTCCTTGGCGTGTTCTTTCTGGTCGTTAACGCCTGCCAACAGCGTGTATTCAAACGTAACTCTTCTGCCGGTGGCGTTAAAATACGCCACGCAATCGTTCAAAATATCCTCGAATGAATACGCTCTCGCGCTTGGGATAATTTCCTCTCTGATTTTTTGATTCGGCGCGTGTAAACTCACCGCCAACACGCACTGCATCTCGTAACTCGCAAGTTTCTCCAAAGCTCCAAAAACGCCCACGGTCGATATCGATATGTGCCGCATGCCAATTCCAATCTCTTTGTTCAGAAGTTCTGCCGCTTTCACCACGTTTGGCACATTCAACATCGGCTCTCCCATCCCCATGAATACAACGTTACTCACCCTTCTCCCTCCGAACTCCTCCTCGATGGCCATGACCTGATCGACAATCTCCCGCGCAGTCAAATTCCTATAAAACCCACCTTTCCCAGTCGCGCAAAACTCGCATCTCATCGGACACCCAACCTGGCTGCTCACGCAACACGTCAATCGATTCTTTCCGTATTCGTTGCTAGGAATACCAACTGTCTCGACTATCCTGTTATCGTCCAACTTCATCAAAAGTTTCGTCGTCCCGTCCGAGGCTGACTTTTTCGCGTACACCTCGTTTCTCCCAATCGTAACTCCGAGACCATCCCAGCTTTCTCTCAAATCTTTCGGCAACTGCGTCATTTCCATGATTGATTTCACGCGGTGCTTATATATAAAATCTTTGATTTGTTTCCCTCGAAACTTTTGCGTCCCGTTGCGCTCAGCGAAGACTTTCAACTCGTTTTCCGTCATGCCCAACAAAGTCAAATTCTCGTTCGATTTTGAAGAGGCAGTCAAGGACGCCTTCTCGTTCGCATCTTTTTGCGCCGTTTTCACGATTTCCATGTCTTTTTGGTTCCATCTCCCGGATTTAATCCCCGGATTTCTCGGGACCGAGACGACGTCGTAATCAAACTCGTTCGGGAAATCTTCTTCCTCGCTTCTCGCGCTCGCCGTGGCGGCTGCTCTTATGTGCTTCTCGCCTCTTCTTCTTCTGCTGCTCGAGAGAGAAGAAGAAGAGAGAGAAAAAGAAGAAGAAGACGCGAAAGAAGTGCTGAGCGCGGTAAACATTCTCCGCGCGCGTTCTTTATGTGATGTGGTGCGCGAATGCGTTCGTGTCGCGTTTGCTTTTCGTGTGAAGAATTGGATGCCTAATTTTCTCCTTTTTTCTTTCTCGCTAAACTACACGCACTCTACGTACTACAACGAAAATGTTCCTACGCGATGATAAAAAAATCTAAATGCCGGTTCCGTGCCACCCTTTACCGAACGCGGGATTCTTCCACGCCTCGCGAGTCGACGATGAAGTTTCCACCGCTTCTCTCTCGACCAATTTCTCGTACGTTTGCAATTTATCCAACGCGTCTTTTGCCACTTCGCGCAACCCGTCCCTGGTTACCGTCTTCTTCTTGCTCGCTTCTCGCAAACCTTCGTCGAATAATTTCAAGGCGTATAAAACGTCGATTGATGGAGGCGCGCTCGGATCATTCACGCACGAGTATATCAGGCACAGTTTATCGTCCGCGTTGTTGAAATCTGGCGTGAGGAAGTTTGAAATAACTTCCGACTTTTTCGGCGCCAGTTTCCATAAATCCTCCTCGCCTCGCGCGAAATCGGATTTGATGCCGCTGTTCAAGTATTTGTTCGCACCTAACGCGATTTCCCAAAAGTTCCCCAATTCGTTTTCGTGCAACGCTTTCCGAATGCTCTCGAGCTCGGATTTCGAGACAATTCCGGAAAACTGTCGCAAATCGAACTCGTCTTCGCTGACTTCGTTTTCTTCGACGTCGTCGCCCAAACTCGAGACTATTGCACTCAACTCTCGTTCGACTCGTTTCAATCGTTTCTTATACGTTTCGAGCGGTTGTAAACTCGCGCTTGGATTTCCTCCGATTCGAGCGTCATCCTCTGACGACTCTTTTTCTTCTTCTTCTTCCGAAGCGCGGGCGAACGTATTCGCGTCGTCGTTCATCGTCCGCAGCATCGCGAGCGACAGAGAAGAGAGAAGAAAAAACTCTCTTCTCTTTTTCTTCCCGAGGTGATGTTTTACCGAACTTTTGTCGTCATCATTAAAACTTCTTCGATGGGTACCATTATCTATCCCAAAACTCCCATCGAGTGTGCACGAAACGGCGACACTTGGTTTCTTCGCGGTACTGCTCGACGACGTGGACGGTTTGGAGAAGACTCGCTCCAAAGCGCGTAGGGGTGTTGTCGATGCAGACATTTCTTCTTTATTAAAAAGAAATTGTGTGGCGAATTCTCCCACTCTAAAAACTCAAGAAGTTCTCAGCGCTCGAACTCGTCGAAACTGGCGTCGATTGGCGCTGTTCCTCTTAAACTTTGTCTCGTATAAAAGGCGGAGGTTTGATTCGGCGTCTTTGATTTGTTTATCTCGCACGCGAATTTCTTTGGTGCGCATGGCGAGAATATCGGCGTGGAGATCGTTGCGGAAGTATGGCGTTGGCGTATCTTTAACGTCGCAGGCGCGAGGATCGGACAGGCGGGCAAAATAGAAGAGGTCACCGTCGAATATCTTTTCTTTGTTTCTGTCTTCATCATCGACGTTTTCTGGGTCGGAACTGTACTCGGAGAGCGTCGGTAGTGCATCGTCGTCATCTGTCTCACACTCGTTCAAGTCGAGGATGGCGGCGAAACGGCTTCGAACGCGATGGCCTCGGAACGCGGCTTGAATACACGTCGCGTATTTTCCCAGTCGTTTCATCTCGACGTACGAGCGGAAAGATTTTTGTATAATTTGACTCGCTCTCTCGCGTTTACGTATCCATCGTGCTGCACACGCCTGCACCATGCGAATCTTTCGTTTAAGAATGGTATACTGGCGCATGGTTATAAATCGTCTGACGTGCGTTTGGATGAGAGTCGCCGCAGCCGCTTCCATTTTCTCCTTCTCGAGTTTTCTCCTGCGTAAGTACGCGCGGAATGCATTTTGAATGCTCATGGACGCGTTCGTACGCGATCGCATGAACAGATAGAGTTTCCACCGACGCTGTATTCGGACGACCATCTTAGTTTTGTGCTTGAGTCGAACTCTCTCCAAGAAACCCTTCGCATGTCGTTGCATCGCCAACGAAGCAACCACTCGCCGATGAAACCATTTTCTCGAATACTTTGCGATTATACGTTGCGCGTTATTCCTAGCCTTCATTTGCACATATTCCATCTCTCGCTCATTCTTCCTCAACATGTTTACCACTTCTCGCTTTGCTCTATCCTCTCGCTCTTTGCGTACAATCGCGCCCAGTGCCGAAAGCTCGTGGCTGGCGAGGTTTTGTACTTCTTCTTCTCCTTGTTCTTCTTCTTCTTCTTCATTGCAATCATCCGTTACCTCGTCTGACGCTTTTTCGAATATCGAGTACTCTTTATTGATCACAGCATTTTCACTGACTTCTTTTTCGTAACTTTGCTCCTCTTTTCGCTCGTCGCTTACCTGATGCTCTCGCTCCAGCTCCAACTCCAACTTTCCTTCTTCCCCTTCGCATTCACCTTCGCCTTCTTCGGCTGCAAACACTGTCGACCACTTCTCGCGGAACACGCGCAATTCTTCGTCCACCATCGCTAAGGCTTCGCACTCTTTCGAGCACATGGATGATGTCAAGAATACGTCTTCTCGATCGTCGTCGTCGTCGTCGTCGTCGTCATCACGTTCGAGATCTTCCTGTTATTTTTTTCTGTGAGTCAAACATTTTTGGGGAAGAAAAAACAAGCGTTTACCAACTCTAGAAGAACCGCGGCGTCCGCATCGAACACGGACGAGTCGCTCCTTTCGCTCTCGTCCGAAGACGACGACGAGAACTCTCGCGCGCGCATGTCTACGCGTGGGTTTGGAGTTATCACGGCACGATGACTCTAAAGCGCGCGCATGATTTTGTGGTGATTATTTTTTGCGCATCAGACATGCAGGCGCGAAACGAGAGAGCGAAAGAATATACGAATTTACATTATTCTTTGCATGAATACTACAACACGCGCTAGTTCGTTTCTAAATCGACGTATTTAATCGTCGGCTCGAGTTCGACTATTTCTTTCTCTATGCGATCGACTTCGTCACCAACGGATATGATGACTCTTCTACCGTACCCTACTAGAGCGTCGTCAATGACTTTCGTGTCGTTTTCCAATACGCCCCGTTTGAACTCCTCGCGAAAAGCCTCGCGGTTGTTGTCTCTGTCCAAGAAGCGGTTGACGATGGCAGTGCCGTCGAACTCGAGCTCGGCGGCGTAGCGAAAGGTGCCCGGTCCGAGTTCTTCGGATTTGGCGAGGTAGACTTCGGAGACGACGGGGTCTTTGCGCATCTTTTCGTTCAAGAGAGACATTTTGTCTTGGCCTAAGGATTTACCGAGAAGCATGAGTCTGTTGGAGTTGATCAAGTACATCGCGGTGACGCCGAGTAAACCACCGATACAAACGGAACCAACGGCATCGAACGCGTGAACACCGGTAACTTTTGAGGCGAGAATTGCGGCGCTGGCGATGGCGCATCCTGCAACCGCCGCGGCGTCTTCTGCTAAAACAGACACCGACGTAGGATCCCTTCCGGATTTGATGAACTGCGTCATGGTCATCCCTCTATCTATGGCGTTTAGCTTCAACGCGTCGTACGCCACGTACGCGGAATATGCTTCCAGCGCTAAACTTGCGCCAAGAATAGCCAACGCAATCTCTGGTTTCTCTGCTGCTTGAGGCCCTCCCGTCGCCGTTAGCGCGTTCACGCCGTGCGATATGGACAACCCGGATCCTAAGAAGAACACGCCGGTTGCGGAAATCAACGACCACACGAACCGTTCCCGGTGATATCCGTAATTATGTGTCGCATCGGGTTTTCTCTTCGAAGAGACGATTCCGTACCTCAACAGAGCCTGGTTCGCGATATCTGCTACCGAGTGCACGCTCTCCGCCAACATGGACGGCGACCCGGACACCGCATACCCGCCCAACTTACACATCAAAATAGCCGTGTTGGCGCTAATCGCCGTCGACACCGCCTTCAACGACCGCTCGTCATTTTTCGATTCGTACTGCTCGACTTGCACATTCGGCTTCAATTCCGTCGGTGGTGCGTCTTCAAACAACTCCTGGTCGTTTAAAGCGAACGTCTTCGAGACGCCTTTTTTCCGAAACGCCCTTCGCTTGGATTTGGTCTCTAACGAAGTCGTTGGTGCTTTTGTCGTCGTCGAAGAAGAAGAAGACGAAGAAGAAGTCGACGTTTTAGGCGTCGCTCCAGACGTTTCTCCGGCAGAAGAAGAAGAAGAAAAAGGAGAAGACGCGAAACTTTTCCCGAAGCGCTCGTTCCCTTCCAAACGACGCCGATAATCGCGCAAAGAGCGACAGTAATCTCCCCCGGCGTAACGTTTCCTCGTCTCGGCGTCAGAGAGAGCAGAAGAAGAAGAAGAACCATCATTACCGACGAAACCGGAGCAGGAAGAGGAGGAAAGCGCGCGCGCGAAAGCAAAAACACCACCTTCAACACCATCGATGAAGAAGCCGACGTTGTTACTGCCGCTGCAGGACGCTCCGAGTCCGCTCATCGCGCGTTTGCGAAGCGATTGTTGGAGCATATTCGCGTTGTTTTTTGTATTTCGCTTCTTGTGCAAAAAAAAATGGAATTTTTCAAAAAAAAAAAACGCCATTTCGATTTTCCAAAACGAACGAAGAAAATCTAAAAATACTCACTCTCTCTCTCCTGCGTGGGGAAAAAGAATATGTTCCGCGCTGGCTCTTCACGAAAAACCGAACGCAGATAAATAAAGCAGAGAAGAATGCGCGAAGCCGCGCGAAGGTTGGAGCGAGCGCACGCGGAACATCGTCGCGGCGATGCTTTTTTCGCTTCGAAAGCAGACGAGAGAAGAGGAAAGGAGAAAGGAGAAGACTGGGAGGTTTTGGAGGAGAACGTGGTGGTGACGACGACGACGACGAATAAGGATGAGGGAGCGGAAGAGAAGAGTCGCAGCGCTGCGATCGATGCGTTCATGATAACGCGATTGCGAGATGTGAGCGCCATTCGAGCGTTCTTCTCGGGACCGAACTGTCCTCCGTTGGTGAGCGTGAAGATTATCAACTGCAAGAACGTGAAACGGTTACCGAGCGGGTGTTTCGAGAGATGCGAGAAGACGCTGAGAGAGTTGTGGGTGTGCGAGTGCGGCTTGAAAAAGTTTGACGGGTTAAAAGGACTGGAGTTTGAGAGTTTGGAGGTGTTGGGATTGTATGGAAATGAAATTGAGGAGGTAGAGAGTCTCTTTTGTTGTCGTCCCGGTGACGGCCAAGAAAGCGAGGCGAGGAAAAAGCCGCCGTTCAGAAACTTGAAGCGTTTAATGCTGAACGAGAACAAGATACGCGAAATTGGAGAGAGTTTTAATCACATCCATGCATTGGAGCGCGTCGATCTGAGCGAAAATTTGATCACTGGGGAAGAATGGCTTTTTAAAAAGAGTGGGAACATGAGAGACGAAGACGCTCGAAATATGGAGTGGTTTCGACGAGTCACGGAGCTCAATTTGGCCGCAAACCCGATGAGTAATGACGCTATCGTACATGTCATTGCTGAATATACCAAGAAGATCTTTGATATTCGGTTCAGAGACGGCATATCTGGCGCGTGTCCCATTGCGCGGGGGGTCTGCGATACGACCACATTCGATTCAAGCGATACCGCGTATTCCAGATATGCCTCAATGTGCGTGGCGTCGTTTGCAGAGAGTTTGCGATTCCTTGACGGGTATGAACTAACGTCATCACTTCGCGAACGCTTACTCGAACAACACGATAAGCGCCGCGCACTATATTATGCAACACATGACGAAAATATAGGCGATTGTTTCCGAGGAGCTACCATAGTACCTCTTTTCTTGGACGAACGCGCAATAATTATCCATTCGGAGGGGGAAGAGTTAGCGCACGACGAAACGGAGAAGGATAACGTACAGATTCGCGTTGTGGTTGAAGACGGCATGTCAATTGTCTCGCGAGGTGAAGGAGTGACACGCTGCGACTCTCTTTTTCGCGAAATTCCATCCCGTGTGCGCTCAGAAACGCTAGTATCTTTGAAAATACGATGCTGTTCTCTCGGCTCTCTCGAAGGTTTAAAGTGGTGCACTAATCTGCACAGCTTGGATGCCAGTTCGAACCGGATAGGTAAGCTCAACTCTGCCTGGTTTACCGGACTCAGTCGACTGACATATTTAGATTTATCCGACAACGATATAGCAAATATAGATCGCGATTCCATGCTGTGTGTCCATGACAAGTGCCCGAATTTACGCCATCTTCGCTTGGCTCGAAATCAAATACGGACACTGATGGAAGTACAGAATCTCTTGGAGAGCATAACGGATAAAACGTTTGCATACGCACAAATAGATAAAGCGAAGAGCGCCGAAAATACACAGAGTAAATCGTTTTTAAAGTACATGGATTTACGCGGGAACGTTGTCACTAACTCTGAAAATTATCGAGAGTGTGCTGCATATTTTGCGCCTTCCCTCGATTTGCTTGATGGCGAGGAGGTTCGTGAAATATGGCGACGTAAAGGACGATTTCTATTTCAAGGTCGCTTGACGACGGAAATGATCAAATATAAGTTAGCAGGGAATACAAATGATAGCTTCACCCTTGATTTATCGGAAATGCATGTGCGAAGATTGGACGAGGAATCTATCTCCGGCGAGGCGATGGCATCCGCAAAAATAATAAATTTGGAACAGAACCAGCTCGCAGACGTATCGGTGCTTTCAAAATTGAAGCATCTGCGTAGACTCTCAGTGTCTAGAAATGCGCTTCGTTTCGCACTCGTTCGAGAGACGTTTATGAATGAAAATATAGGCAAAGACTCCTCTGTCCATGAAGGAAAAAATGAAGAAAGATGTAGGGGTTGCTACGAACAGTCTTTCCCTCAATTGAAAGAGCTGGACGTGCGATATAATCGCATAGACTCGCGGAGACTCTTACGATTACAACTCCAGAAACTTCAACTCTTATCTTTCGTCGATGTCTCGAACAACCGGCTACAAAATCTCGATGGATTGAAAAATTTGCCCCACCTTCGAAAAATACGAGCGGACGAGAACCCGCTGCGGCAGTTTAACGAAAGCACCTTCCTCGGTTTTGACGCGCTCGAATCGCTCTCGATAAAGCGATGTGGCCTGCGATCTTTCGCACACTTGAGCGCGTTATCAAACGTTAAATCTTTGCGATTGGATGGTAACCGAGTGAAGGATAAAGCGTTGGCATTTAAGCAACTCGCAGGCGTGCAAGGATTGAAAAAGCTGAGTTTACGGGGATGTAAGTTTGCGTCTGCGTATTTTGACGAAGCCGTGTTTGCCATAGATACATTAGAATCTCTTGATGGTATCGAAGTAACGCACGGAGACCGCGAACGCATTCGAGAAGATTTGGAAGAACGCAGAGCTCGCGAGTTGGAAATAAAGTTCCAAGAGGCAACATTGAAACGCGTGCACGTGCAAGTTGTCCAGCAAATTGGATTAGGGGATCATCGTCACCACGTCTTCCCCCTCCGAACGCCTCAAAGAATGCTCACTTCCGCAATACGTTAATTAAGAAAGAGTTTTGTTGTAATTTATACCGTCTATTGTTACATTTTGTTATATTTAAACAACAATCACCTACTGTACTACATTCTGATAATATTCTCTCCGATTCCAAACTAAGGAACTACGTTCAAAGTTTCGTTTAAAGTCTTCGCTAACGCGTTGTAGTCGTCGCTAATTTTTTGCAATTGAGCATGCATCTCTTCCGTGGCTTCTTCGGTACCATCGAGTTCTCGAGAAAGTTTATCATTTTCTTGACGCAAGAGTTCATTCTCTAATCGGAGTTCTTCTAGGAGTTCTAAGTCTTCGTCGCGTTTGCTGGTATTGATTGCGGTGTTATTCTCATCCTTTTCCATGTTCAGCTTTGCTTGCACGAAGTCTCGAACACCTAAAGGAGACTGGTCCGCCGGTTCCCTGACCGAACGCGCAAGCGCTTCAAACGCCGCGCGTTTCGTATCATCATCGATCCCTTGATTCACGAGATCATCCGAACTACCGAAATCTCGCATTGCAGAGGAAGATTTGTTACTAAAAAGCTTGACTTGATTGATTTCCTCGAGTAATTCGCTCTGTTTCGCGCGCGCCTCGAGTAACTCTCGGTCTCGTTCTCTCAATAGCGCATCTAATCGATCGACGTGTGTTCTCAAGTCGCTCATTTGTTTCGAATTCGCATCATACATGACACTGAGATCGTTTGACCTTCTCATATGCGCAGACAACTCTTTCTCTAACTTTTCCTTTTCCTCCAGTGCCTCTTCCAGGGATCGCTTGAGCGTCTCAAATTCCTCGCCGTCGGCTGCAAAGCCATTGTTTTCATCGGCATATCTCTTGGACGCTTCTCTCGCGAGACGCAAGTCTTCGACGGCGCCTTGAAGCTGAACGCGCAATTCCGATTCTCTCGCCGCGGATCTCTTGGATTTGTTCTCAGCTTGTTTAGCGAACGAAGCTGCTGAAGCTGCACGATTTTCTGCCTCTTCCACGCGTTCTCGCAAATCTTTTGTCTCTTCTATAATTTCTCGCATGCGACGTTGCTGCTCAACGACGACAGACTCTGAATGCGCGAGCGATTTTGCCAAATTCCTCGCCGCGTTGAGCGTTTGTGACTCGGAGTCTTTCGTGCTTTTCGCGTCCGCATTTGGTTTGATGTTTTCGAGCTCGTTTGAAAGCTGTGCGTTGGTTGCGTTGGCCGCTTCCAACCGACTCGTCAAGCGTTCGTTATCTTCACTGAGAGCATCGACTCGCTCCTTCAAAAGCTTCAATCGCTTAGAGTCATCTTCATTTGTCATAGAAAAGTCGTATTCTCGCGCGCGCGTGGACGCTAACAAACCTTCGAGTTCCTCGGCGCGATTTGATTCTAACTTTGCCCTTAAACTCAACCGATCCCGTTCTTGAGAGGATTCCTCCAACTTGTTGCGTAACGTGCGGAATTCGGATTCCACTTCCGCGTGCTGCTTCCGGTATCTTTCATTTTGTCGCTTCAAGTCTTCGCACGTCTTGGTTACCTCTTCCAGTTGCTCTGAGAGAGATCCTAACCCATTTGGAGCGAAATCTCCTCCGCTTTTACCGCCTTTTCGCGTTTGCGTCGACGCAGTGGAAGATGACATTTCCTCCACCTCTTTCGTGAGCTGTGCAACTCTGCGTTCCAAATTTCTTGCTTCTGCGCTTAAGGCTCTGTTCTCAGAATCTAAAATTCTCGATCGTTCTTTCGCTGCTCTCAAACCATCTTCAGTTTGTTGCAACGCCTTCTCTAACTTTTGGTTATCGCTCGATGTTGCCGATAATTCTCTCACGGCTATTTTATGTTCTCCCTCGAGTTCTCTGTACGCCCTGGCAACATCCTCGAGTTCTTTTGCGGTTGAAACTGAATTTACTTCTATGTTTTCTAAAGCTCTCTCGGCGTGTCGCAAATCTTTCCAAGCACGATCACGTTCCGCGCACGCTCGAAGGTAATCGTCGTTTACGCTTTGTTGCTCTCTCGTCATTGCGACTAAATCTTCCGCGACGAAACGCAGCTCTTCTCGATGTTGTTTGGTTTCTTCTCTCGCGCTCTTCGCATCCTCTAAAGCATCCGCAAGCGAACGATCTAGTTGATGTGCCTTATCGATTTCTTGCTGACGCAGCTTTTCAACCGCACTCCTTTCACGAATGGCTTTTGCTTCGGATGATTTGGCAATGTTGCATTCGTTTACAACGGCTTGAAGTCGCGCCTCAGATTCCGCCAAGGCTTCTGTTAATGCGTCGCACTCTTGCTGTAAACGATCACGTTCAATTTCGAGCGCTTTAGCGAGATGATCTGCCTCCGTGTTTTTCCCATTTTTTCGCAAAAGTTCAGAAGAAATGAAGGACGTTCTCGGTGCAGTGTGGCCATTTTGTTGAGCCTCTGTGATTTTATGCAGCTCTTCTTCTGCCTTCTTTGCTCTCATCTCCGCATCTTTCAACGTTTCATGCGAACGCTTAAACTTCTCACCTAAATCCACGCGCTGCGCGTCTAATCCATCGATTGTCGATTTCAACCGATCGATGTCTTCTCGCAAGGACTTGTTTTCCTCTCTGGACGTTTTCAGAGCAATCTCGTACCCTTCCACGTCTCCGTGCGCATCAAAAGCCTCCCTCGACTCTAACGTCATCGTCAACTGTTCGTTCGCGCGCGCGAGATGGTCTCTTTCAGCAGCGTATCGATTTGCTAACCGCTTTTGCTGCTCCATTTCCTCTCGCATCGCGTTGAGCTCTTCCTCGTGAGTTTCCTCCGCTCTGTTCGTCGATGAAGTGGCAGCTTTCAAAGCTCGATCACCCCGTTCTCTCTCCTCTAACTTATCTGTCAACTCGTCTATCCTCTCAAACAACGTCTCTACCAACTCATCTTTCGTCTTCCCGTCCCTCGCTTGCGCTTTCAAAAGCTCCATTGCCTCTCTCGACTTGGCACTTTCGCCAGCTTTCTCCCTCGCGTCCAACAGTTCCGCCGATAAAAGCTTCGTTGCATCGCGCTCGGCAATCAACGCTTCCGCCAGCTGTTTTTACGTGCGAATAATAATGCGATACGTGTGTGTGTGTCAGCGCGTGCTCGCGATGCGAGAATCGGCAGAGTTTAAATTATCTTTCGCGTCCTCGTCGTCGCCGACGAAAAGAGAGAAAGAACGAAGAGCAGCGCTTCGCTTCGACAAAAATCGAAAATCCCAACCGGGAAGAACGCATCGCGAGCGAGAGAAGAAAATAAAAACAAATTTCGCTTTAATAGCGGCGCACCTCCGCAACCATCGGCACCCACTGACTGGGGAGCTGCCCTCTGAATCCGAGCTCTTCCAACGTATCCGCCAACGTTTGATTTCGATCCATCGTTCGGGTGTGTTCCTATTTATTTTATTTTAAAAAAAAAGTTTTCGTTGCGCTGTGTCGTCGTCGTTTCGGATCCGAGAGACGCGCGCGCGATTCTTCACGTATAACGCGCGGAATGCGTGAGTTATAAAAAAAATGTCCCCACTCTCGCTCTCTGTGTGTGTATATTTCTTCGTTTGAACCGAGTTGTGTGGTAACGCGCGTTTTCTCCGCGCGCGCGCGACGACTCTGTTCTCTCTTTTTGCAGCAAATAAGTGGTCGAAGATTATATGGAGAAAATATCTCTGTTTTCGACATTCGAAAGGGCGGGAAAAAAATGTGTGCGTGATGGCATTTTTTCTGGCTTCGATAATATTACAACTCAAACGGCGCGGGAAAGATAGCGTCGCGTCTTTCGCACCCGGTACCCGCGAAATACGCTCTGAATGCGCACAGCCGCGCCGAATCTGTCTATGTGTTCCAACTCCTTCTCTCGTCGCAAGCGAGTGTCTAAAGTCAACGCGTGATTGCCGAGCTTGGCGTGGAGGAGCGCGTCGAGACACTCGCCGAAAGGGACGCCGCGGTTCGGTCGGCGGAGGTAGTGAAGTTCGGCGAAGATGCGGCGGCGCCATTTGGAGACAGAGGAGAGGTATCGGAGACGCAACGCGTCGGTTTTGAATTTCTTTTCGTTGTTCTTGCGGTCGTATTTTTTGTCGTCGTCGTCGTCGTCGTCGTCGAGAGCAGTTATTTTTGAGAGCGGTTCTGGGAGGCGGCGGAGGAGAGGCCAGATTTTATGGAAACCGATGAAGCCGGTAGCGTTCGGGTCGAAGGTGGACCAGACGGTTTGAAAGTCTTCGAGATTTTTGGTGGAAACGATGGAAGATTCGCGAAGGACACCAAATGTGACGTGGTCGAGGATAGCGGCGACGAAGAGGTTGGTGAAGATGTAGCCCATGGCGACGACGTAGGTGACGAAATAGAACGTCGCGCCGTTACCAAAACCGCAGTTATCAATGTCATCTCCTGCGTGATTTTTCGAGCAATGCGGCTCGTCGATTTGTAAATCATACATAAATTGTCGCCAGCCTTCACCGGTCATGACTTGGAAGAGAAGGAGGAAAGAGTTGATGAAACTGGAAAAGTTGGCGTCTTTGTTCAAGCTTTCGCCGTATTTTACGTTGAAAAAGACTTGCGTACCGACGGCGGCGTAGAGGAACATCCAGATGAGCATGACCCCGATAACGGAGAGAATGGATGGAACCGCGAGAATCATCGTTCGGGAGACCCGTCTTAAGGCGGTCGCGTGCCTAAAGATCCGAAACGTGCGAAGGAACCGAAACGGTCGTCCTATTTGCGCGCGGACGCCGGAGGGGTTGGCAGGGAAGAGCGTAGCCGCAGATCCGCATGATAGGAAGAGTTCAAAACAATTCCAAGGGTCTTTGAAGAAGTGAAGTGGATGTGGAAGTGCGACGATGAGACGCACGAGTGACTCGAGGAGATAAATGGACACGAAAATAGCGTCTCCAATGTTCCACGCGTATTCCCAAGAGGCGTTGGCGTCGAAGTGAACCGTGGCTAAGAGCACCATATTCAGCGATAGCAAGAACAAGATGACTTTTTTAAACGTCTTTGAGTGTATAGCGTCGTAACATCTTCTCCGCGCAGAACCCTCGACTGGCTTCATTTCTACTCGCATAGGTTTCAGAGACATGGCAACACCGTGCATATCTCTCCATAATTTTTGCCGTTCCGTGAGTAGCTTCAAACCGCTGGAAATACCAAACCTATCGATGAAAACACCGATAATCGTTCGAATCATCATGAACGAACCACATAAGATGAACGCGATGAAGAATAAACACGCGGGCCAGTTTGTGTTTTTACTGTCGCCGATATCCATAGCGTGGTGCATAATATCGATCCATCCGTCCAGCGAGGCAGTTTCAAACAACGTCAATAACGCCGAACCGATCCAATCAAAGTCATATTTCGGAGTATTCCAGTACGTATCGTCGCGTAAATCGCACGAGTACTGGTCAATATCGAGTTTCTGTGTAACGTACGTTGACGATGACACGCTTTGCCTAACATCTAATATTTGTTCGCAGAAGCCAAACTTACCTCCAAATATGCGCACGCCGACGATTGCAAATGCAAGGAAAATAGCAAACGTGAGTTTAATAACGGACCCAATCGAAGGTAACGTCTGTGCAACTGATATTACGAGCCTTTGCATTTTTACGTTTCTCGACAGCACGCGAAACATTCGTAACGAGACCAATACGTTAATGGCTCGCTGAAAATACCAGTTCCATATGGATGAAAACACGATTGGACCGGCGACGATGATGACGTCCACGCACAAGACGAAAGCATCGAGAATGTTCCACATGGACGAAAAATATGCAGTTGGTGTAAAAATCAATCCATGAGAAATAATTTTAATCATGAAGTCAAGTAAGAAGTACCCAGCAACCAGAGCATTGGCTGCGTCCAAGAAAAACTGATGTGGATTCACCTCTGTCACTGGGTCGGCGCCGAGAACTGCGGCTATTGATATGACCACGAATAAATACGATATTCTTTCATACCATTTTTTCAGCAGCCACCGCTGAAATATCCGTCGGAGTTTATTCTCTTGAGATATCACTCGAAGAGATTTGTTCGTAAAATACGCCGGCAGCGCGTGAAAGTGTTCTTCTTCGTGGAAAATATCAAAATAGTCATCGTCTTCCTCGTCGTACAAGTTCGCATTCATATTTTCAACCATCGATGTTTTCTTTCCACTTTCTGAAAACGAGGAGGACGGCAAACTCTGCAACCGTAACTTCTCCGTATCTTTTGGTTCTTCGTTTGGTGTATTGACTCTCGTATCGAAAACAGAACGTCGTCTTATTGCGTTCATACGCTTCATCGGATGGCTTTCTTTGAAACGCTCGAGTTGCTGTTGTTGTCGCTGCAAAGTAGCGCATCTGGTGGTCAATTTCTGCGCATGCGATCTCTTACCAGCGCGTAATTTTTGAAAATTACGCTCAGATGATATCGCATTTTCTATCGCAACCGATATGCGCAGAGCTCTTCGTGCTCGACTCGCTAACCATGGAGAAATTTCGTGTTCCTCGTCAATGTTCCAGAAACGAACGCGTTTCTTGAAGACAAACCATACCCTAATTTTCTCTAATCGGTCGACAAACGAGCCTGAACGCATGCGTCTCTCAACCTCTCGCTTCACGATTTCGCGCCTTTGCATGTTGTTCTTTTCGTAATCTCTCAATTCCAAGTTCTCGAGGATCACTGCGATGATTAAATTCAAGATGACGTAGTTGACGAGAACGTAAAAGGTGACAAAGTACGGCGTCGCGAGCCAAGTGACGCGGCGATAGTGATACAACATTGCAACCCAGCCTTCCCCGGTGGAGACGGTAAATATCGCCAATAATGCGTTAGGATATGTTTCAAAATTTTCGCGCGGGTACTCGATCGTCGGCGAGTCGCTATATGCTCTGTCGTCGCGTCTCCTTAACGCATCTGTGGCGTATTTTGGGAAGAGCTGCATACCTAGCAACGCGTACGTCGCTAACACGACGCCATAGAAACAGAGCAAACTCAACATCGTGCCGAGACTTTTAAATACGCGAGCAAGTGTATCGTTACCGCCGCTACTGCTCGTCCGTGAAGTAGTAGTGCCATCTTCGTCGCATTTTTTCCTCGATGGACCTTTTTTGCTGCTTTTGCTCTTCTCTTCAATGCCGGCGGAAGGATGGTCGAATAATCGAACGACGCGCAAGGCCACCAGATTCGGGCCTTTGTGTTCTGCTCCTGCCGCCGTCGCGGAAAGTACCAGAAAGTCCCATATCAAGCTCAACTCTCCTGGTTTCAAAGACTGCTTTAAACTGAATATTCGTCCTAAGATGCCTCTCGCCGCGAACAAGCGCAAACCGCACTCGCAATAGAACACCGCCAGGAAATAATAATCTAAACCATCAAGAAAACGTTTCGTCGTGTCGGGCTGATAGCTCTTATACGCACACATGGAGCATATGTTCAAAACGATCAACACGCGAGAAATCAAATCAAATATTGGGTTCGAAACGATTTCTCTGACTCGGTCGCGTTTGTTGCGCGCAACCCCGGATTTAATCTTGCGAGTCGGTAGTTTCTTTCCATTCTCGACGTCGATTGGCGTTAAAGCGTATTCATCATTATCGTCGTCGTCGCTGTTTGTGTACGCGCTCAAACGTCCTCTCTCAGATCTAGACCGCTCGAGTGCTATTTTGGCAATATCGACGAACGTGTCTTTCTTCTCTCCTTCTCCGTGGTGATGCTTGAAGAAACGCAAGGCGTTTTTCAGACGCGTAAACCTCGCGAACCCTTTCACAAACTCTTCTTCTTCTTCTTCTCCTTCGCGTGTCGTCGATGAAGATCTTTCTCGAGCATTTCTATGCCTTAACATTGCAACGTGTTCGCGCCTTAAGCGTAAGAAGACACCACTCACAGCGGCGACAAACACGGAGACGATGAAATAGGTACCGACGATGATGAGAGTGATGTAATACGCCGCGGACGCTCGGAATTCACTATTCACCGTCGCGTACATGCTTTCCGGCCACTCTTCGAGAGTTATACACGTAAACATCGACGTCATCGCGGCAAAGAAATCATCGAACGATTGCTTACCAAAGCGCGGATTCCCAGCCTTATCAGAACATAACATATTTTTGAACGTCGACTCGTGTTCGATAAAGGTGGACGAGTAGGATAATCCGAGAGCGTTCGATACCAAAGTTTCATTCAATATCGGACTCGAGTATAACTGTTCGAGCGCTACGGCGTCGTCTATAGATTCACCGCGATAGTCTGGGTCAAGAAAGTACGCGCCAGGACAAACGAATCCTTTCCCATCGATTGTATTTTCCACGTCTCCGCAGAAAAAAGGCGTCGTGGCGTTGTGCGTTCCTACTTTTGCCGCTTCCAGCGAATCCGCAATCACGCATCGCCTCCGAAAACTCCCACCGAATGTAGAGACACCCATCAGAGCGTAAAACATTAAAAAAACGCAAGAAACACCAATAACGTCTCTCAGCAAAGGAATCGAAGCCGATAGCGCTTCCATGATGACAATCACCGAAGAAGCGAACGAAAACGAACGCAACGCCAATGTCGCTCGAAACACGCGCAAATGACCCAACCGTAACCGCGGCAACACAGGGAACACGTCCGGTGTAAAATCATAACACTCGCTCGCCACAGACATCCACGAAACAAGCACGATAAAGCAATCCAACCTGTTATACGCGTTCGACGTCAAATACGCGTGCCTCGATCCGAAAACGCCCAACGCGTACATCTTCAACGCCATCTCGCACGTGTAAAAAATGAGAATGGCAAAATCAATCGCCCAAAGCGGTTTGCGAATCAGCCTTTGAAAACCACCGTCCTCGTCGTCGTCCTCGTCGTCGCTGCTCTGCGCCAAAAGTACCGCCAACACCGCAAAGTGCGCGCACACGACCGCGAACAGCGCGCACTCAAACGTCCTCGAAAACACGACGCGAAAAACTTTCCTTCTCCTCTCGTTTTTACTCTCGCACGTCGCCGTCGTGCCGAATTTCGATCGAAGTGGTCTCGCGTTTGCCGCGGTTATCGTCGAGAGCACTTTGACGACCGCCTCGCGAAATTTCCGCAGAGGCGGCGGCGTCGCCGATACCGCATCTGACGTCGTCGTCGTCGTCGCATCCATCGTCGCATCATCGTCGTCGTCCTTCATCTTTTCTTTTCTTTTCTTTGCAAATGCGACATGCGTTTGTGGTCTAAAAATAAATTTTGGCGTTTTGACCTCGAAAAGTTTTGACTTTTCTTCTCTCTCTCTCTCGGGAAAAACACAAGAAAGAAGGTTCGTCGTTTCAAATTCCCAAACAACAAACTCTCCGTTTACGTGACTCTTCTCTCTTTCCGTCTAGGCCGTTTTTGCCCGTCCGAGAACGAACGAACGAACGAACGCACGAGTGTGTGTGTGAGAGATATCGTGCGAGATCGCCGCAGAAAAAAAGAATACGCGCGAACGGAGAATAAAGAGAAGAGAAATACAGAGAGAAAACATTTCGGCGGCCGAAGAGAGAGAGAGAGAGAGAGAAGAGAGATCGCGTCGCATTAACGAGAAGAGAAATGCGTCGCACTTCTCATCGAAACCGCGCGGCGGTGGTGTGGGCGTCGACGGTGAGGATGCCGAGGGAAACGCTGGCGAGAATCGCGCGGGAACAAAGATCCTCCTCCGCCGCGAAGATTGAGTTTCGAGTGTTACCACCGGTGGTTCGGACGTCGTCGAAGTCGTCTCTCGAGGAGAGAGACGACGACGAAGAAGAGGAGCGCCGGCGGCGAGAGAAGATGATGGTTATATCCGTGGTGAAAGTCGCGACGAAGAAAAACGAAAAAGGAGAAGAAATAGAGGAAGAAGAAATAGCGAGATTTGAATCGAGAGAGAACGAACTCGTTCCGGGAGATTTGTGCGAGGTTGAAGAGAGGGCGAACGGCGCGGACGCTTCGGCGACGGTTGTGGCGAAACTGGCGAGGAAGTTCCACCCGACGAGAGACGAAACCGCGAAGAATCAAGCCGGCGCGAAGTGTAAGACGAGAACCGATATGCTCGTTCAGAAGAAGAATGAAAAGTTTAACACGAAATTACTCGGGAATTGCGAGAGGAGACCGGAGGAGGACGCGACGGCGACGACGACGACTACGACGACGTTGAAAGTAGTGAGCGAAGCGTTGAAGGCAGCCAAGGCGGCGGACGCTACTAACAACGAAGCGCTGACATTGCTCACAAACACGACGACGACGACGACGGCGACGGCGACTGTAAATGGTGGGAGAATAAGTGCAGAAGAACTCGAACGAATGGCAGCGAGACGCATATCGTTGGTACGCGCGACTATTCTTTTAGCAGAGTCGAAAAATAGCGAGAGTTTAGTCGTTGCGACCACTAGCAAAGCAGTAGAAAAAGAACAAGTCAGTCAGAAACCACTCGCGTCTGCGGCCATGAATAGCGAAGCAGTCTGCCGAGAGTGCATTTTCTCGTTACTCCACGAACGGAAACTCTCGAAGGACGCGTTGCGCGAAGCCATCGTGAGAGGATTCGAAAGCGCGACAAAGCTCAATCGCAAAAGACAATTTAGGGAACAGATTTTAGAAACGCCTTTGCGAGACACGTTTGAACGCGCTTTGAAAGAGGTGGCAAATTTTCGAGCACCGGGAAGGTATGAATTAAAACGCGAACGCGTAGAAGAAGGGAGACGAGCGAACGCGAGCGCCTCGTTGTGGATCGCCCAAGAGGAAGACGTGAACGCGAACGCGCCGATTGTAGTGAATAGAAAGCGAGCTAGGGTAGAAGAAGTAGACGACGATGATGACGACAGAGGAGTGGTGACAAAGAGTAAAAACAATGTGCTCACGCCACCGTTACTTTTGGAATCTCGGAATCGCGAAAAGGAAGAAGCGGAAAGAAAGAAGCGATCGAAGCAAGGATGCCCGCAAGCTGTTTCTCCCGTGTATCAACCGGAAGAGCTCGTGCAGCGAGGAACTCTGAAGGAGAAGAGTAATGGTAGCAGCAGTAGCGAAGACGACGACGATGAAGACGATGATGTTTCAGAATCAGACGACGACAGCGACGATTCGAGCAGTTCGTCGGATTCCGATTCCGATTCCTCGGACAGCGACTCGGAAGATTCGGAAACAGACTCCTCCGACTCTGAATCGGAAGAATCAGATGATTTTAACGGCGTTCGAGAGAGAGCATCGTCGGCGCGAAAAAAGCCTTCCGTCGCATTCCTCGCGGACGACCAGGATACCGAGTGGCAAAATTTCGAATCTAAGGACGGTAAATCCGTCCTTAAAGTCTTCAGACGCATCGGTCGCAACAAAATTCGTCCGATTACCGAGGCTCACCTCGCCGCTTGGAACGCCGCGTTCAAAGAGTACTGGTCCGTTCGCCGTCGCTTACGCAAACACGGCGAAAAAATAAACCTCTGCGAAGAGCGCGTCGAGGCGTTCGAAAACTACTCGTCCAAAAAAGAAAAGAAACGTAACAAAAAGAAGTACGAAAAAGCCAAATCTGATTTAGCTCGTCTCCAGGCGCCCGAGTCGCGAGCGATTCGCGTTCGCATGCGTAGAGTCCTCGACGAAATCGACAACGCGTTTGGCGGTAAAACCAGATTGAAGATTGAATCGTTCGCGCGAAAACAACAGCAAAAGGAGAAATCGAGAGACTTGCGGGAGAAGAGAAGAGGAAAGAAGTCGAAGAAGGGATAATATAACACGGTGTTTCTGAAAAGAGTAAGTCGTTGTAAAAATCTTGTGTACCATCATCGTTCATCCATCGTCATCGTCATTCTCTTTTTCTTCAAAAAGTGCACATAAAACAAAAAAAGATTATCCAAAAGTCGGCACTTCTCGCGCGTAAACTCATCACGCACGCACACACACGCAAATGCCAGTTCCAATATCCGTGACTGGATTTAAAAACACCGCGGGCGACCAAAACGTCCAAGCCGAAGTGGCGGAGACCGCGTCGGCGAGCGATTGGTTCTCGCGCATGAAAGGTGGCGACGACGCGACGAACTCGGGAAACGACGTCGATGACGCGACGACGACGGCGACGAAAGCGACGCTGAACGACATGGACGTGGACGAACCGACGACGACGACGACGACGACGACGACGCAGACATCGACGCACGATGAAAACGGCCAAGTGTGGGGGATTGCCGTGAACGATTTAGACTTCTCGTACCCTGGCATCGATGGCGCGCCGATTCCAGGCTCAGAACCACTCATTAAAGGGATGAACTTGCACTTGAAACCTGGGTCGTGTTGTTTACTCTTGGGAGCGAACGGCGCCGGAAAGACGACGTTGTTAAAAATTATGGGCGGAAAACACATGGTACCGAGAGAAAAAGTATTGATATTAGGACGAGAGGCGTTTTATGATACCAGTTTAACGTCTTCGGGAGATTTGAGTTACATAGGCGGGAACTGGCAGAGAGACGTCGCGTTCGCCGGGTATAACATTCCGTTGGCGGGAGATTTCCCGGCGAGTAAGATGTTGGATGGAATCAAAGGCGTGGATCCGGCGAGAAAGAAGCGAATTATCGAAGCGTTGGACGTGGACGTGGAATGGAGAATGCACCAGGTGAGCGACGGGCAACGTAGACGCGTGCAGTTGGCGTGGGGGTTGATGCACGAGTTTAAAGTTTTGTTGTTGGATGAGATTACGGTGGATTTAGATGTTCTCGGGAGAGCCGAGTTGATGAAGTTTTTGAGGCAAGAGTGCGAGGAAAGGCAGTGCACAATCTTATACGCCACTCACATCTTCGATGGGTTGGAGAAATTCGCCAGTCACGTCGCGTTCGTCGCGGGTGGGAAGTTGCAGTTCTGTAAAGAGATGGACTCGATTCCGGCGTTGAAATCGAGGAAACCGGGAGCGTTGCTGAAAGAGGTGGAAGTTTGGTTGAGAGAAGACGCGAAGTTGAGACCGAGAAAGAAAAAAACGGTGAGAAAGTCGTTAGAACAAGCCAGAAACAACGGTTGGGGCGAAGGGCGACTCGGGTCGACTTTGGCGAAAGGAGAGGAGTTGCGAAACGGCATTTCGCAGATCAAAAACGCCAGCAACGCCGTCATGAGATGTTAGAGCTTTTCATTGTACACTTTTTAGACTTTTTCGATATATACGTATTTAATCAAAACTAATCACTACACTAGCGGTCATTTATCTACTTCTAATAAAAGCAATGCTATCTATTTATTTATCTATCGAATTATCGCGCTGTTGTTACATTTGTTCGCACTCTTTTACTTACAAGAAGCCTGCGATTTTTTTCTTCTTTTTCTTTTTCTTCTCCTCCTTCTTGTCGCGTTTCTTCTCTTTTTTCTTCTCTGCGGCGAATGTTTTCTTTGGCCGTGAAACTTTCTCTGGAACTGGAAAGGGTGTTTGAGACATCACTGGAACCGCGCGAGGAGGATCGACTTGCATTTTCTTCGCCGTCGCGTTGACCGAAGGTGGCTTTACTTTTTCCTCCGTCTTCTTCGTGATACTCTTCTTCTTCTTCTTCCGAGGTAAGTCTTCCTCTCCCGGCGAAAGAGGTGGGAAGGTAAGAGTCGGTTTCGTCTTCCGTGGTGCCCCTTCTTCGCGAGGACGACGATCATCCAAATTACCAATCATGAGTTCGATTTGTCTCGTCTTGTCATCGTCCTCGTCTTCATCTTCGTCGTCGATGACTAAAGTCGTACCCCAACCGTTTTCGCGCAAGTTTCGTAAGCGTTTCATAACGTCGGCGGAATCGATGGACTTGTATCGTTCCATCTCGATGGACTTGATTTTGTTCACGGCCTGTCGCATAACGCCCTCGTCTCTCAAGTTTTCCTTCGCGCGGCGATTGATGGTTTCCCAATATTCATTTCGTTCGTCCCTCTTCGATTGGATGTGTTTCGGGTAGTCTGCAGAATCGCCTTCTTCGCCGACGAGGGAGATGAAATTATAGGACATTGGCGCAGTAATCGTTTTTTGCTTCGAGTTCCAATTCAATATCTTCGTGCGACTTTTCGCTTCACCTGCTCTGACGAGTTCACTAAACGGTCTCGATTTGATTTTATGGCTCTCCCACAAATGCGTCCTCATCGCTTCGATTCGATTCGTAATATTGCACGCAAACTCGCACTGTTCGCCGTTGTCGTCAAAAATGGGACAAACGCTCATGTTCCCACCAAAAATCATCTCGTTCTCACCGGTTTCCGTGTTGAGTCGATACACGTGGCCTTGCCCTTTCCCTCGTCTCACTTCGTTCCAACCATCATCTTCGAGCGTCTGTATCTTTCCATGCTTTCGTAACTCTCTCAAGTCTTCGTCCACTTTTAGTTTTTTTGCCAAATCGAACGCTTCGGCGGCTTTGCGAATCATTTGAGCACCACGCGCAACATAGGCGTCTTCGTCTTCCTCTTCCGCATTATTCTCCTCCTCTCGCTTCCAGGCCGCGTCAATTGCAACGTGCTTTGACGACCCGTTGTAGACGTACGGAAGCAATTCTTCGTCCTCGTCAAGTTGTCTCGAAATATCAAAAGGCTCGCGTCGCCTCACTTTCCCGTGGGAGTGCGCGTCAAAACTTTCGTGCATCTTCCTCCGCATGTGGCCAAACGATAGCGGTAAATTAGAGCTCGCGAGGCCACGAGTAACACCTTTTGCAGTGGTCTCCACGTCTTCAAAGTTCTGAACGTATACAGTGCCAGTCGCTTCTTCCGACCACGCAAAAAATGGCAAGATCTCTTTCTCTCTCGCTTCCCCCGGGTAAAATTGAAATCCACCCCATGGAGGATCCGCGGATCGCGGTACGAGTCGAACGCCAGCAGACAAGGCAGACATTGTGAATGACTGTGATTGCGTATTATTTACGCCTTTCGTCTCAAACGCCATCGCGTCGCCGGTTTCATTGGCCACGGCGAGAATTGTCACGTAAGAATCGTCGATATTGACATTCGCATCAAACGCCATTCGAAAGTCGTCTCGGACTTCAACCGAAGAAGGTGAAGAAGCCATGCCGTGTTTCCACGAAAATACCGGGTCAATGGGAGAATATTTTCGAACATCGTACAACTTGACCGAATTTCGAGTTCCGACGGCGAATAGAAACGTGCCTGTCAGTATGTTTGAAGCGCATTGGATGCGTTCGTCTCGAGTACTCGAGGAAGTACCGGCAGTTATAGATGTACCCCCGGCACCGCGAGTGTTTGCAACTTCCGGTCGTCGTTCGTCGATGACTTGAACACGATTCGAGTTACAGTGTAGCATCGTTCGCGGGTGCATAGCCTCGTAGCACCCGTACCATTGCCTCACGACTGCCGCGCTATCGCTATTCACCCCAATTGAAACCGTGTCCCATTTCACCCATCCTCTCTCACCGGGCCTGTATGTTTGCACCGTTCCCGCTTCTGTCGCGACTCTCAAACAACAATCGGCAAAATTCTCGCACGCGCTTTGATTCGTAAAGCTCATATCTGTCGGCAACGCCGCAACATCGTTACGTCTATCAATCATCGGCGTCGTAGAAAACTCGCGCCGAAACGTTCTTCCGCTCTCGTTTGTTTTCGACACCGACACGCCGCAAAAATCTCTCGTCGCGACCATTTTCATCTGCCCTCTCCCGTCCTCCTCTTCGATGCCTTGCACGTCGAACGTTCTCTGGTACGCGTTCTCTCTCTCCACCATCTCTCTGATTCCATCCGAGTAAACGCTCACGGCCCTTCCTTTCGCGTCCCGCGTCACCACCGTCCCGTCTCTAAAAATCTTCAAACAGTTCGCCGCGTCCTCTCTCCTCGTTCGCGCGCGCACCATCTCTTCCTCATTCTCCGCGCGTTCAATCGTTCGCAAACACTCCACCGGTATTCCCGCGACCACGTGCCGGAACTGATTTTCCTCCCGCGAGCGCGCGTCCGGAAGCTTATATCTTTCCTCCCTTTTCACTCTGTTCGTTTCCTTCACCGAGTGCACGTTTTGTGCTCGAATCATCCTTCTCGCTCTCGCGCTCTTGATGTCCTCTTCCTCGTCTTCCGGGCACCGCGAAACCACCACCGGTCGTCCGTGCGCTCGAACGACAGCGACGGCGGCATCGTTCGCTACTTCCGACCAAGACGAATGCGACGGCGGCACCACCAAACTCCGCTTCGCTCTCGGAAAGACGGAGGACTCGCCGCCCCCGTTTGAAGAGGAAAAAGGACCTCTTTCGAACGGGTAGAACACCCCTCCGGTGTACCCGAACGAGATCTCGCGAAACTCCAGAGCAGGAGGAGGACAGAGAAGATTTCTGCTGCCGTTGTTGCTGTTCTCCGTCGTCATCGTCGGCACCGAGTCATGTCGTTGTTCCTTTCCTTTTTGTTGTTTGTCGCGTTGAGTGTCGCGGGTGTGTATGTTTTTCGTTCGTTCGCGCTTTCGAAATGGAGGAAAAACCGTTGAAAAAATTGGAAAAGTTCTCCACAACAATATCTATCATATCTAACGATGAGTAACAACAACAATAACACCACCACGACCGCTAATAATAAGAAAAAGAGAACGTGTCTGTGCTTCCACGGCTTTTCGCAAAACGGCGTCGTGTTTCGGCAGCGCACCGGTTCCGCGAGAACGAAGAAGTTGAAAAGAGAGTACGATTTCGTGTTTGTGGATGCGCCGCATCGCGTGGATGGCGTTTTCGATGACGACGATGAAAAGGAGGAGGGTAAAAAAGAAGAGAGCAACAACGACGGTAGTAAAAACGTAAGAAAAAGAACAGAAGAAGAAAAAGGAGGCGGAGACGCGCGGTCGTGGTGGCTCGCCGGTGAAAACGTGGAAAGTGGCGTCTCGAAAGCGAGCGATGGGACGTGGGTGCGACCGGCGAAGAGTCAGAAGATTGTGTCTTGGGAGGAAAGCGCGAAGGCCATCGAAGACGCGGTGAAGGAGAACGAAGGACGCGTGGACGCGTTCGTTGGGTTCTCGCAAGGCGCCACATTAATTGCAATCTTGAAACGAGTGAAACCCGAGATATTTGCGGGCGTGAAAAGAGTTGTCAGCGTAGCCGGGTTCGATCCGCTAGACGCGCGGTTTTACGATTCCGAGGCGAAAATCGACGTCCCGTCCATGCACGTGCACGGAAAGAACGACGCTCTGGTCACGCGAGACCGATCCGATCGCTTGCGAGAGCAATTTTACGACGCGGACAAAGCGATCGTATTCGAACACGACGGTGGACACGGCGTGCCAACCTCGAAGGAGTTCAGAGAGGCGTTCGAAAAGTTTCTCTCGATACCGCCGGACGAGCGAGACTGATTTAAAACGCGCGAGCGCGCGAGCGCCTCTAATAAAGAAAGCGAAAAAGATAGAGATGGAGAGAGAAGCGACTGGGATTGATGATGATGATGATGCCGCCGCCGCGCAATAGCACACGCAGAAGAGTAGCGACCAAGCTTGCATTATTTAGCGGATAATTATAAAAAGAAGTAGACGATCGATTGAGTTAATACCATTTTTCGCGTTTTCTTTGGTCTCCTGTATCCTCACAAATCGTATCGGATATAATATCACACGCGCACTATTTATCTCACGCATAACAACATGTCTTTCGTTCTCCGCGCGTCGTCCTCGTCGTTAGCGTCCTCTTCAACGCTCGCTTCTTCTTCTTCTTCTTCTTCTTCGTCGTCGTCGTCTCTCAGAAGCAGAAGCGTTCGCGTCGTCGGGAAGAGAAGAAACGCGTCGTCGTCGTCGTCGCGACGATTTGTTTCGGTACGAGCGACCGGAGAAGAAGGAGAAGAAGGAGAAGAAGTCGTCGCCATCGAAACAGAAGAACAAACGGAAGAAAGGAAAGAAGAAGAGCTGAGCGTGCAAACCCAAACCCCGGGCGATGTTCTTCGTCAGCAAAAAGAAGCCAAAGCGGACGAAGGGAACAACATCTTCGCCGGCGCGAGCGAGGAGATTGGTTTAATCGAATGGCCAACTGCAGGGAAAGCGATGCAAACCACGGGGGTCGTGATCTTAGGGATCGTTTTATCGGCGGTGTTTTTACTGGTCGTGAACGAGGTTTTGAGCACTCTGAGCGGGAAGATCTTTAATTAATACTGTTTCTGTTTTTATTGTTGTTATTGTTGTTGTTGTTGTTGTCGCGAGTCTGTTGGCGGGGCGCGCTTTAGGCTGCGCGGGAGAGAAAGAAACCCGCGCGCCGACGCGGAGGACGAGACTGTAGTTATAATACGATTTTCATATTAAGCATAATGGTACGGTATATATAACATAAAAAATAATTACGCGCCATCGACGAATTTCGCGCACGCGGAGTATATCTTTTGCATGAACGCGGCTTCTTGGTCTAATCCCGCGGCTTTCGCCGTGTTGATGTTCGTCATGAGAAGCGCCATCAAGTTCATATCCAACTCGTCGTTGTCAACCATTTCCAAAATCATCGCTTTTTTATCCTTCGCAGTCAACAGTTTCATCATTCTTTCCTTCGGTTGTAACATAGCTCTGGTAGTTTGATCGACGAAACCGACAAAGTTCGAGGTGACCGTGTTCAACGCGTCGATTTTACCTTTCATCTCTTCGCTCACCGAATCGTCTTCCATTTGACTCTTCAAGTACGCAAAGAACTCCTCGTTCAACTTCGGTCTATTTCGCACGATTTCAAATTCCATCTCGTTAAACTCAGTTTCGAAAAAGTACGTCACCAACTCCGCCGGCGACGTCGGCTCCGGCCTCGCCTCTCTCGCCTCTTCCAACTCCTTCCGTTTCTTCTTCCACTCTTCTTTCAACTTTTCCTTCTCCTTCTCCAACGCAGCCGCGTCTCGCTTCGCCAAATGTCTATCGATGAGCATATCGTTCTCATCCGAAACCTCACCCAACAACCCATCTGGATCGTAATTAAGCTCTAATGCGTCCGGGTTGCTCGATTTAATTGGTTTCTGCCCGGCGCTCATCAAGTTCCCTTGCGCGTCGATTAAACCTTTTTGTTGAAGCTGTTGCGCTCCGGAACCTTCTAAAGAGATGCGTTGCCCGCCTAGACGTTGTTGCAAGATGGCTAAATCTTGCGCGGAAACTTCCCCGCTCGATTGTCCCGCCATCCCACCGCCGACGCCTCCAGAAAACGCCCCTTGGCCGTTCTTCCCGAACTTTTGCTCGAACGACGACCCGGCTCTGATTTCCGTCTTTGAACGGCGACGCGGATTTTGGGAAGAGACGTGTCGTCGTCTCATCGTCTTTTTCACCATCGTCGTCGCCGCAACAACATTTTGTCCACCGCGCGACGTCGCCGCTTTAAAGCGCATCGAGGAAAAGCTGCCGGACGAAGCGCACGTAAACAACATCGAACTGCTCATATCGTTTTGCGTGTTTGTTTTTGCGTGCGTATAAAGAGATAGATGTGGATGGAAAAGACTCTCCAACAAATTCTTCTTGTGGCGGTTTGGGGAAAGAAATTTTATCCAAAACTCGTATTTCGTGATTGATGTGGAAAAAGACACGAAAAAGGTGTTCACAATACGCGAAGATATCCAAAGCGCTATTACTATTATTATGTATTTACACACGTATTTTACAATCTCTCGTCCTCGATCTCGGTTGTTCGATCTGGTGGTCACCGCCAATCGGCAGATCTGTACAGAAGCGATCCTTGTCCGTTGCACCTGCCGCAGACGAGTTTACCCGGGACGCAGGTTTCGCACACGGGACATCGGACGAGCAGCGCTTGGTCTTCTTCTTCTTTTTTTTTGTTAGAATCACCACTTTTGTCAGAAGTGGTCTTCCAACCGAACGGAAGAGAAAACAAACTTTGCGTTTTCCTCTTCGCGGGGACGTACCCGACTTTATCGGCGACGGAGATTGCTTTCACCCCCCCGCCGCCCCCGGCGTTACCCCCGCTTTCCCACCCAGAAGTGCGCCTGGTACAATTGTAGCACGGGATTTTCCCCGTGCCTAAGCACGCGTCGCATCGCTTTTTCGTCAAGTCCCCTTGTTGAAGCGGCTTCGGCTTCGGAGAAGAAGAGGTGCGTCTACTCGTCGTTCGTTTTTTGTTGTTCTCGCCGTCGTTGTTGAATAAAAAAGCTCCTACTCGCGGAGTCGTCGTCGTCTTCGTCTTCGCTTCTCTCTCGCTTCTTCTGATATTCCTCCTTCGAACGAAAAAGAGAGACTTTGAAGTGTTGCCGGAGGAGAAGAATTCACCTTCTCTGCGCTCGCTCGTCGTCGTCGTCCTCGTCGTCGCTCTCGTCGCGAGCGCGGCGGAGAGTTGCATCTCTTCTCTCCTTTCTTCTTCTTCTTCTTCTTCTTCTTCTGAAGAGATTTGTTGTTTTTCCCTCGAAAACTTCAGAGTTTTCCACATCATCATCGACACATTTTACATATATATATTTACACACACACACACACACTGTTGCGTTCAGAAAGAAAGAGCGAGAAAGGGACGACGACGCCGCGGGCATCATGTGCACGGTGGATAAGGTGCGTCGATGCTTTTCTTTCTCTTTGCGGCGCGCGTACTGCGTGTGTGAGAGATTTCTTCAAAGCGTTTTGGTGCATCTTTTGAAATTTTACTCTTCACACGCGTTTTTTTGTATTTCTTTCGCGGCGCTGACCGATGTTTTCTCTCTCTTTTCTCTCTGCGCGCGCGCGCTCTTGGTCGTCGATGCGATGTACAAACAGTTACTGATTAAAGGCATCCGCGCGTTCGCGCCGGATCACGATCACGTGATAACCTTCCCGAAACCGTTGACACTCATCGTCGGTTCCAATGGTGCCGGGAAAACCACCATCATCGAGTGCTTAAAAATGGGCAGCACGGGCGAGCTGCCGCCGAGCGCGCGGTCGGGGCAGGCATTCATACACGACCCAAAAGTCGCGGACGCGACGGAGGTGAAGGCACAGATTAAGCTGAGGTTTCAGAACAGCATAGGGAAACCGTTCGTGGTCATACGGAGTTTTCAGTTGGTACAGAAATCGGGCGGGAAGTTGGAGAAGAAAGATTTGGACCAGATTATTCAGATGGTGGACGAGAACACCGGGGAGAAAGTATCGCTGACGAAGAAGTGCGCGGATATAAACGCGGAGGTGCCGATATTAATGGGCGTGAGCAAAGCGATATTGGAGAACGTGGTGTTTGTGCACCAGGAAGATTCAAATTGGCCTTTAGGGGAAGGCGCGGTGTTGAAGAAGAAGTTCGACGACATCTTCTCGGCGACAAAGTATACGAAGGCGTTGGAACAAATACGGAAGCTGAGAGTAGAACAAGTCGGAGAAATAAAAGATGCGAAAGGAAAATGCGAGACGTTGAGAGTGAGGAAAGATCACGCGATTAAGTTAACCGCAACGAGAGACGATAACGAACAGAAAGCGCGAGCATTGGAGGCTGAAATCGCAAACGTGGACGAAAACATCGAGAAGGCGATGAAATCGGTAGAGGATATGACGGGCGCTTTAGCTGGAGCGAGGCGATTGGCGGAGGAAAAATTATCTGTAGAGAGTAAATTATCGGCGGTAAAAGCGGAAAACGAAAGAAAAGTAGAACGAATTGATAACGTGTATACGGAATCCTTGGAAGAGTTGGAAGGATTGCGAGAACAGTTCACGGCGAAGTTCGCCACGATGAAAGAAGAGTTGGCGCAGTTACAGTCCGAGGTGAAGGAGTTGCACATGCAATCGGACGCTCTGAAAGATAAAAAGGACTCGGAGTTTCAAAAAGTGGGCAGACTGCAAGCAGAAGCCGAGCAACACTTGAAGCGATTGGAGAAGCGCGTAGAACACGCGAAGCAAGTGGCGCGAGAGAATGCCGAGATTGGCCAGGCGATTTGTAACGCCATTTTGAACATGAGCGACGACGGAGAAGACAACGACGACGAGGAGGAGGACGACGATGACGAAATGGTCGAGGCGACGCAAAACGAAAGCGCGAGAAACAACACGCAACGACCGTCCAAATCCGAAAGAGAGAGCACCATGAAACTCTTTCGAAAAGCGTTAGGAGAGCGTCTGCAAGTTTTACAGGACGCGGCGAAAAACGCGAGAGAAAAAAGGCAAAACGCGCATGCCGAAGCGACGAACGCCATCGTCAACGTCGACATGAAAATAAAACGAAGCGAAGAAAAGATTAAAGACAAGCAAAAGCTCAGAGAAGAGTTGCGAGCAAACATCGATGCCATAACGAAAGATTTGACGCAATCGGCCACCGTCGTCGCCGTCGACGAGTACAAGAAGAACGAACAAGAAGCGAAAGAGATTTTCGATAAACGGTCGAAGGAAGTCGAACTCGCCGGCGACGGGAAAACGGAAATGTCCGAAATAGAAAGCGAGATAGAATCTATCGATAAGAAACTCCAAGCGTTGAGGAGCGAACAAGAAGAGGCGGCCCGAGCCGGCGAAACGCAAGTAAAGATTCGTTTAAAACGCGATGAAATCGCCGCAAAGAAGGAAGCTTTGAGTTCTATTTTGAATTCGAGAAAAGATCGTCTCGAGGCGGCGTTTCGAGGCGCGCAAGGCGTCCCGGAACCGCTGTTGTTGTCGGACGAAGTTAAAAAAATCGAAAAGGAACGGCGCGAAGCGGCCATGCTCGCCGAACGCGAATTGGCCTCGTCCAAGACGATGACAGAATCTAGACGCCGCGAAGTCGATGCGGCGGAAACAACTTTGAATAACTGGAAAGACGACGCGCGAGTGTGTGAAGAGCAGGCCTCGGACGCACCAACTGTTGTTCTCCTGGGCGATAAAGGTTTATTGGGTGTAGAAGATGCCATGCACAAAATCAACGAGGACATCAAGGAAGCGCAAAAGACTATGGAATACATGAGAGCCGGTAACGTCTTGCTCACGGATTATCTTCAAAAAGCAATCGCCAACACCGCGTGTCCGATGTGCACTCGCGGTTTTCCAAACGTTAAAGAGATGTCCGCCTTTGAAAAAAGGTTGCGAACTATAATAGACGCGGCACCCGATCAGTTGGAGATCAACGAGAGAAAGATTACCGAATGCGAGGCGAAACGCGAAAAATTATTAGGATTGACGTCCATCACCGCACGGTATAGAGAGTTGAAAGAGAAACGTATTCCGGCCGCGGAAGACGATTACGTGAAAGCGCGAGATACTCTCGATGAAGCGTGCGTCACGGAGAGAGGATTCGAACGAGCCCTCGAGGAGGCGAAGAAGGCGAGAGATACCGTCGTTGCTGTCGTTGAAGATGCGGCAACAATTTCTCGCCACGCACAAGAATTGAACACCTTGGAAACGCAATTGAGAATGATGCCAGGAGGCATGACGACGGGAAGAGATGCTGAGATTCGATCCATAACCGCCATCGCGGGTGATTTAGACGTGGAACAAGCGAACCGCGACAACAAAGAGAACCAGTTGAAAGTACTTCGACGAAAGAAGGAAAGAACGGACAACGAACTCGCACAGTTGGATAGGAATTGGCGAGACGCTAAAGATGCTCTGGCAGACGCGGAACGAAACCAGTTGAAAACGATTTCGCTCAGAGAAGAGAAGAAAAAGTTGGAACGAGACCAAGATCAAGCGACGAAAGATATCGAAACGCTCGAACGAGAGTTACCTCCGTTGGAAGACGAGAAGAAGAAACTCGAACGCGAGCGCGAAGAACGCGTCAAAGTTGAAAAAGACAACGAAGACGCCGTGGACGATAAGACGCGCACGTTGCAAAAGTCCATCGATTTCTTCGATTCCTTAAACGACCCGATTCAAAAGTACATCGAATCGAACGCGAGACAAACCTTAAAAGAGATTCAAAAATCTTTCGAGTCCGCGGATGTGAAAATCGACGCGACTTTGAAAAAGCTTGCGACGAAACAAAAAGAATACAAATCGAAGGAGAAGAGCGTGAACAAGCAAAGCGAAATCCAGAGAACTTTGGAAGATAACATCGCGTTACAGCGCGGTAAAAAAGAAGAAAAAGAACTCGAGATGCGAATAAAAGAGTTGCAAGAAACCGCGTCGAAATTTGGAAACGTAAAAGATTTAGGCGAGGAGTTGAAACGCCGGGAAAAGGTGTACAACCAATTGGAGGTGACGAAAGCAGAAGCCGCTGGGCAAGTAAAGACGCACCGCGAGATTGCTCGAAGTAGCGAGAAAGAACTCAACTCCGCGGAATACAAAAATATCGATTCTCGGTTATCGAAGGAAACCATTCGTTTCCAAACGTTGGAAATGGTAAACAGCGATTTAAATCGATATTACACTGCGCTCGATAAAGCGTTGATGGCATTTCACTCATCGAAAATGGGAGACATCAATAAAGTCGTCAAAGAGCTCTGGCAAAGAACCTACCGGGGTCAAGATATAGATTACATCCAAATCCGCTCGGATGCCGAGAAGCAAGAAGGCAAAACCGGTGGGAAGAGTTCCTACAACTACCGCGTCGTCATGATTTGCAACGGCGCCGAGTTGGACATGCGCGGTCGATGCTCCGCCGGGCAAAAAGTCTTGGCATGCCTCATCATCCGCTTGGCATTAGCAGAAACATTCTGTCTTAACTGTGGTATCCTAGCTTTGGACGAACCGACGACGAACTTGGATACCCCGAACGCGGAAAGTTTAGCTCGCTCGCTGATTGATATCATGCACTCGCGCAGAGAGCAGGAAAACTTCCAGCTCATCGTGATTACTCACGACGTGGAGTTTGCACACATGCTCGGTCAACGTCAACAAGCCGATTACTATTGGCGCGTGACGAAGGACGAAAATCAACACAGTTGCGTAGAAAGAGAAGATATTTACGAGTAAACGTACAGTACAAGAGAGAGTGCGCGCGTGCGAGAGAGAGACACAATAAACGGCAAACAGTAGCAAACATTAGGTAAAAAGTAGAAGTATACAAATGAGAAACATGCGCGCGCGCAAATAAATGTACAACAACATCATCATCAACAATTTACTATTACACTACTAATATTACATAATCACGCACATGTCGCATGTTCGGGAAAAGAAACCTTTCTTCTTTGGGATAATCAAAATCTCTCGTCCGTCCTTCGTTCGCTTGTACTTCAACTGTAACAAGTCGTTGTATTTCGCCTGCGTCACGTAAACGTCAAACCTGGTCATCGCGTGACTCAGCATATCGTTCCACCACCTCTCATGCTCTTCTAAATACATCGATCTTATTTCTTCAGCTTTACTTTCCTCTTTGCTCACCGGTACGCTCACCCTCGGATCGTTCTCGATCCTCACAAGCGCTCTCGCCAACGTCGTCTCGCTCTCAAACACGCTCTCTACCTGCGGAGTCTCCCCTGTCGGATCGAGCTTAGCCCGCGCGTTCTGTATCTCCTCGGATTTCTTCAACTCTTCTCTCTTCTTGAATTGGGGTACCCCGCCTCGCCAATAAAATACGTTTTTACACACCTTATTCCTCTCGTAACAATGTCTTTGCGTTTTCGTCCTCTCCGCGAGCACTTTAAACACATCTTTCCCTTTGATCCGTTGTGTATCCACGATAACCACGTGAAACGGGTCGCTATTGTCTGGTTTATGCCAAATCTGTTTATATATCGGATACATTTTTGGTTGTTTATTCGCCTCGAAATTCGTCCTTCGCAACCGGTGCGCCTTCGCCTGTTTGTACCCAACTTGCACCGCCTCGTCGCAAATCTCCAACAAGTCCGCCAGAGTGATTCTCGGCTGCGTCGTAAACTCGCTCATGCTCTCGCCCTCGAAAAATTCCAACTGCCGCACGACTTCTTGCACCGACAACGCCACCACCATCAAATCCGCCAGAGTAGAAAACAGAGGTTCGTTTCCAATCCTCTTCTTCTCGTCGGTTTCGTGTTGGAGATTCCGGATTTCGGCATCCGAGCAAAACGAGAGCTGCCAAAACGGTGGGTCTTTCGCGTCTCTCTCTTCTTCTTCTTCTTCTTCTTCTTCTTCTTCTTCTTCTTCTTCTTCTTCTCCTTCTTCGGGTAAAGCGGTCGAAGACGACGGGGCATCGGCTGCCGCAGAGGAGCGCGGGTCTTCTTCTTCTTCTTCTTCTTCTTTTTCCATTTTTTTTTTCAACGCGAAGAATGAAGAAAAATAACCACGCGACACAAAAAGTTTAACAACCAAAACAACCAAAACAACCAAAACACGCATCATGTCGTCGGATGCCAAAGCAATTTTCGAGGCGATTCAGTTCGCCCAAGGCAAGAAAGGGATGCCCGCGAAGGACGATCCCGGGTATTGGGACGATGCCGTCGGACGGGTGAGTGCTTTTTATTACGTATTTGTATTCGGGAGGGTCGCGCGATGATTGCCGCCCCTCTCGATCACCTAAAATGAAAGAATTTTCGATTCGATTCGCGCGTCTTTCCTTCTCTCTTAAGATCTCTAAAATCGCGTCCAAGGGAAAAAAGAAGGATGTATCTTTGCGCGGGTTTTCTCGAGCTCGACGTTTTGTTATTTAAGCGCGTTCTCTCCGACGACGAGAAAGACGACGGCGCGCTCGCGGCTATGAAAATTAATTGCTTCTTTTTTAACTAACTCTTGCTCTCTCAAAAATGACATAAAAACAGTGCGTGCTGAACGAACTCGCGGAATTCCCGGGCGTCTCGATTTCGAATGCATCGGGAAATTCTCAAGACGCCACGATAACAGTTTTGGAACCGCAATTTTTGGAAAGCAGAAGAAAACGGGATTTTGCGGCTCGTCTGTCCATGTTTCCGAAAGAGAAGAGGCCGAAAGTGAGAATGGTCGGGAACGAAAGCGGAGAGTTTCGCGAGGGGTCTTTGAAAGACGACGAGAAGACGCGAGATGATTACGCGGCGGACGTGAAACGGCTGTCGAGTAAAATTGAAGAGCTCGTGAAAAGAGGGAAAGTACCGAGCGAGAAAGAAATGCATAACTTTTCCCTGGCGGCGGCAAATTGGCAAGTTTGGACCGTCATCTGCGTAGAGCGCAAGTTGGATCGGGCGTGTCAAAAAGGAGGCGAGAACTATAAAAAAATTCGAGAAATCGCGTCGGATACGATCGATTCTGCGATCGCTATTCTTGAACAGGCAACTGGAAAGTACAAAAATTCGCCCGCAGAAGCGAAAGTGGGTCTGTATCGACACGGGGCAAGGTTGTTAAGGCAAGTGGCTACGATTCAGGAGCGATACAAATTCTCGCAGAGCGAATGGAAGAAAATTTCGAAACCGCTGAACGATCCCAACGATGGGGGGCCCATGGGTGGTGAAGGTGGCATTGTTGGTGCCGCCTGTAACAACGTCGCCAACTTATACTATTGGAAAAACTTGAATCCACCGACAAAGGAAGGCGAGGCGATGTATGGCGGCGACGGCGCGAACTTTGCGGTGGCGAGATTTTGGTTGGAAAAAGGCGCGAAAGCTGGAGACAGAAACGCGATGAAGTCTCTAGGCGGGATCAAAATGCGCGCGCAAATGGCCGGACTTGGTATCACTGTCGTCGACAAAGGCATGGACGAGGAAACAGGTTTACCGATAGGATATTTCAGCGATGAAAAACCCGACGAGAGCAGTTTGGAGTACTGCGAATCCGCCATCAACACCACAAAGCTCATGGACGAGATGCTCGGTAAGACAATGAAGAGGAAGGTGAAGAGACAAATGGCGCGACCAGCTAAAGATCGAGACCCGAAAGCGGGTGCTAAAGGTGAATATGTTTCCAAAAAGTGCATCGTGGACGGGTTAGTCTCTAAACCGCACTTGAACGGCGAAGAGTGCGTCCCGTCCAAATGGTCGGACGAGAAACAACGCTACGGCGTGTATGATTTCAACTCTGCCGGGTTGTGGATTAAGCCCGTAAACATCATTCCAAAATCCGAATACTATACATACATAACCGACGAGGATGATGATGACGACGACGACGACGGCTATTCCGACTACTCCGACGACGAAAACGATGAAGATCGCTCCGAGAAGCTCAAAAAAGCCAACTTAACCTCCGGAGGGAAAAACGCGCGAGACATGCAAAGCTTGAAATATTTCAAAGAGTGAGAGAACATATCGTTTGTTATTTTGTTGTTGCGGTTGTCGTTGACTTGTCGTGTTGTTATATCAAGATACATATTCAGTATTTTCTACCAATCTTCCTCTAGCTCCCTTCGTCCTTTACCTTTGCTCTCCGTTTTTGCGATTTTTCGTGTGCTGCATAAGCTGTATCGATTCGTCATTTTTTCTTCCCTCTCTCCTGGAAGAACCCGGATATATACACACACAGAAAGAAGCTGCTTCGAAGCTCGGTAGCGTTCGGGGTACACACACACACAGATAGAGAAAGAGATATAAAATAAAAAGATGTCTCAATCGACATCCTTACCTCCGATCGATAAATCGAAACGCGACGCTCATCACGGCAACCAAAACGAATTGCAAGCGGTCGGTTTACAGAAATTCCACGACTTTTTCAAATCGAAAGCGACGTCCATACCGTTCGATTCCTCTTCGGTGGAAATGCCCGGAGTAGTGGGCAAAACGGTAGACATTCGCGTCGGGCCGAACTTTGAGTTGCACCCGTTGTTGGAAACGGCGATGCCGTTGGAAAAACCGAAATTAGGGAAATTCGATCTCGAGCTTTGGCAGAAAGCGTTGGATTTTGGGAAACAAAAATACGATACGTTTGAACTGTCGGAGAAAGAGAAAGGATTGGTAGCTTTAGTCATACGACAGAAAAGACAAGCAGAACTGCAAGCGAAACAACAGGCGGAGTTACAGGCGAAACAGCAAGCGATGGGGTTGAGCGCGGCGGCGGCGGCGACGCCGACGCGGACGGCGGCGCAGCAACAGCCGAAACAACTCACGAAAGAAGAGGAAGAGGCGGAGAGGAAACGATTAAAACGAGAGAAGAAAGCGAGAAAGGCGGAGAAGAGAGAGCGTAAAAGGGTTAAACGCGAGAATCCAAACATGGAAGGCGGCGGTGGAGAAAACACGAAAACTGGGGACACGACGACTTCGATGGGGACGAAGACCACCGCCGGTCCCACCGCCGGAACGTATTCCACAAAGTCTTAGAAAAAGAAAGAATCGAAGAACAGTATAGATTGGATAGCCAAAAATATCACTCCGCGCGTTTTAGTAAGTGTAGTAGTATTAGTACAAACAACAGAGAGCGTATAAACAGACTGTAATCTCTCTATATCTTACTCTCTCTGCGATTCAAAATTGTTTCTCTCTCTCTCTCTCTGCTCGAAGCTGTCACACGTCTCTCGGACGCTCAGTGTCTTCTCTTATTCCCACTGCCGCAAATGGGAATCTGCGGACGAGTGGTCAGATTCGTCGCCACGGTCAAACTCGCCGACGAAGACGACGAGGAAGAAGAAGACTTCTTCCTCTTCAAGCTCAGCTTCTCCTTGAGTTTACCCATCACTCCTCGCAGTCCTCCTTTAGTACCCGCCTCTCCCGCTTTCTCGGAACCACCACCACCGGAGAGTTGTTCTTCCACTTTCGACGCGGTCTGATCTACTTTATCCTTGATCACCTCCGCGGCTTTTTGCACCGACGACGCGGAAACGACGACTCCGGCGTCCTCCTCGGATTGTTGTTTTTGGAGTTGCTTCTGCTCTCGATTCGACATGGTGATGCGCGCGAGGAAAGTGGAGATGTATATTTTTATATCTGATGTGAGATGTCATTTATTTTTTTAGATACGAAAAGACGTTAAAAACCCAGACGAAAAACCCAAATAAAAAGCACCATCAAATCGACGCGATATACACACACACACAAACACAAACACGACACAGACACAGAGACAACGCTAAATGTCCTCCTCGTTGACGAGTTGTGCTCTGCTCTCTGTTTGTTGCGTCGGTGGAAGAAGTACGAGCAGTGGCGCGGCGTCGACGAGTGGTTGTGACGCTCGTTATCTTCGTCAAAATCATCATCGGTTCAGAGATTGGAAGAGTCACTTTTTGACGAGCGGTAGCGGCGGCGGCGGCAACGGCGGCGGCGACGACAACAGCGCGAGCAGAGGTGCGAGGAGAGGGAGAAGAGAAGGAAAAGGAAGAAGAGCGTCGACGACGGCAGCGCTCGCGTTTTCTCGAAGCAGCAGCAGCGGACGAAGAAAAATGATGTCCTCCTCACCGAATGCTGGTAACAACAAAACCTATTGGACGCCGTGGGAACTCTACGGGAACGGGTCCTCGAACAAAGCGAAGAGCGAGAACAGAAACTTTACGGCGACGATGAGACCGAACGCGGCGTCGTCGTCCACGGACGAGGAGATTTCTAACTACCTGCCCGGGTTTAAAGATTGCCCGCGGAACTTGAAAGTCGCGTACCAAGGCGAACCGGGCGCGTATTCGGAAGCCGCGGCGTTGACGGCGTACCCTGACGCCGAGCCGTTCCCGTGCGCAGTGTTTGAAGAAGCGTACGAGGCGACCGAGTCGATGAAGTCCGATCGCTCGGTTTTACCGTTTGAAAACTCTTTGGGCGGAAGCATTCATAAAAACTACGATTTGATTCTCACGCACGATTTACACGTCGTCGGCGAGGTGAATTTTAAAGTCAATCACTGTTTGATGGCGTTACCGGGGACGAAAAAGGAAAATTTGACGAGGGCAATGTCGCATCCGCAAGCCTTAGCGCAATGCGACGATTATTTAACGCGATTAGGAGTCGTCAAGGAATCTGCGGAGGACACCGCGGGATCGGCGAAGAAAATCCAAGACGAAAAGTTGGAAAACGTCGCCGCGGTCGCTTCGGAACGCGCGGCGATGTTATACGGCATGGAAATTTTAGATTCGAAAATCCAGGACGATTCGAGTAACGTGACTCGCTTCCTCGCCTTGGCTCGAGAACCGCTCCCTCCGAAAGAAGGCGTGCCGTACAAAACTTCCATAGTCTTCGCGAACAAAGACGGTCCGGGATCGCTTTTCAAAGCCTTAGCCTGCTTCGCGTTACGCGACATCAACTTGACGAAAATCGAATCCAGACCTCTGAAAACCGCGCCACTGGCAGAAGGTTTGCAAGAATCCATGCAGTTCCAGTATTTATTTTACGTCGACTTCGAGGCGAGCATGGCGGAAGACCGCGCGAAAAACGCGCTCAGGAATTTGCAAGAGCAAACTAGCTTTTTGAGAGTGCTCGGGAGTTACCCGAAGGATGTTAGTAAGTTTTGATAAATTATAATTCTAATGATACTAATGATAACAATACTACGACTCACGCGAGTTCCCATTTGTGCGATGCTCGCGAGCGCGATTGCGAGGACAACAACAAGAAGACGTTTACCCGCCGCGAAAGTTGAAAACAACTCTTCTGAGATTTTTTCAATCCTTCACTTCGAAGCACCCATCGAGTAACGCACCATTCGGTCCTTATTAGCGCGAGGAGGTTTATCCGCGTCGTCGTCTTCGCTCGTTCGTCTCGTTAACGCGACGACGAGGACGACGAGGACGACGAAACACTTGAAAACAACGATGACTGCTGCCGCTGATGCTGCTGCTAAAACTCCGGAAACTCCGCCGGACGTGGACAATAACCAATACTTGGAAGACTTGAGAAGCGAGAAATCTCTCGCGTGGGTTTCGATGCAAAACGAACGGACGCTGGAGAAACTCTTCTCCGATAGATCCGTCGAGAGTGAAAAATTGCACGCGGAGTTGCTCGAAGTGTTCGACGATAAGAACAGGGTCCCTCACGTGCGCGTGCGAGGTGCTTTTTTGTATAACTTCTGGCAGGATGCAACCAACGTGAAAGGCATTTGGAGAAGGACCACGTGGGAAGAGTACAAAAAAAAGGAGCCGAATTGGGAAACCGTGCTCGATATCGACGCGTTAGCGAAAGAAGAGGGTAAAAGTTGGGTCTATAAAGGCGCGAACTTTTTGTGTTACGGTCCCGGGGAGTATCACAGAGCGGATAGATGTTTGATATCGCTTAGCGACGGCGGCACGGACGCCTGCGAAGTTCGCGAGTTTGACGTGACGGAGAAAAAGTTCGTTACGGAAAATCCGTTTTACATCCCGGATTCAAAACATAGCGTGTGTTGGGTAGATCGAGATACTTTATGGGTAGGGTACGATCACGGCGAAGGAACTATGAGTAGTTGTGGTTATCCGTTAACGACGAGGAAATGGTCCAGAGGTACGAAATTGGAAGATGCGACGGAGATTTTTAGAGGAGAGCCGACCGATGTGGCCGCGGGGGGATCGTTTTATTACGATAAGGACGAAAAGTACGCCATGTTTTATCGGATGATTACATTTAATGACATCGAGTATTCGTATTGGTTCGACGGCGATAAAGAGTTGACGAAAATTACGTGGATTGCGCCAGATTGTCGAGTCCAAACGTTTAAGAAGAAAGTGTTGATAACGCCGAAACAAGATTGGTCGTTTGGCGGGAAAGTGTATAAAGGGGGAAGTCTTCTGTCGTGTGACTTCGAAACGTTCATAAAAGAAGGTCATTTAGATGCGGCGTTCCTCGGTGCTGGCTCGCGAGGTATTGGCGAAAAACCGAAATGCGACATTCAAATATTGTACGAACCGGCGAACTCTCGTTGCACGTACGACGGTACGACTGACTCGAGAGATTACTTGTACGTATCTAGCTTAGAGAACTTACAATCGAAAATTACCGTCTACCGATTCGACGACGCGACGAATGTCTTTGTCTTGGAAGGCGCGTACGAGGCTGAAAATTGTCAAACATTCTCTGTTGGTGGCGCAGAACCAAACTCAAGTAACGCTTTGTTTTGCTCTTCGAGTGGTTTCTTGAATCCGTCGACCTATTTGTACAGCGAAGAAGGTGGATTGAAAGGCATACAAAATGCGCAATCGCTAAAATCAAACACCTCGTGGTTCGACACCGAAGGCATGACTGTAACTTTGAACGAAGCGACATCCAAGGACGGCACGAAAGTGCCATACTTTTTGGTACGAGCGAAAGGTAACGACGAGAACAGTGGACCAAAGCCAACCGTCTTGAACGGGTACGGTGGATTTGAGATTACGAGTTTACCGTCGTATTCTGGAAGTACGGGGAAGGCTTTTTTGAATCACGGCATGAATTTTGCGCTAGCGTGTATTCGCGGCGGCGGCGAGTTTGGGCCAGAGTGGAGCTATTGTGCCAAGAAAGAAAACAGGTGGAAATCGTTCGAAGATTTCAACGCGGTCGCGGAGGATTTAGTTAAAATTGGTGCGACGACGCCACAGCAATTAGGTTGCATCGGCGGTTCGAACGGCGGTTTATTGACCGGCGCCATGGCGACGCACTTCCCTGAATCCTTTGGTGCGATTGTCAGTCAGTGCCCGTTACTCGACATGGAACGATACGTCTACTTAACCAGCGGTTCGAGTTGGATCGACGAATACGGCGACCCGAGAATTGAAGGCTTGAAACCGAAAATACTCGCTTGGTCGCCGTACCATCAAATCTCGGAACACTCTGTGGCGAAAATGCCGCCGACGTTGTTCACGTGCAGCACCGCGGACGACAGAGTCCACCCGTCGCACGCGAGACGGTTCGTCGAAAAGGCGCACAAAGTTGCTAAAGACGAAGTGAAAGCGAAAGATACCATCTTGTACCATGAAATGACGGAGGGCGGGCACGCTGGCGCGGCGGATAATAAAAATCGAGCGAAAATTAAAACGATTGAATATACGTTCTTACGAACGAAACTGTGTAACGCGCAACCATAGATGAGATAGAGAGAGAAAAATCGTTTGTGTACATATCACGTGTGCATGTATAGATAGATAGTATAATTTACAACAGTGTCCATATCATTCAATTAGGCTAAGTTCAGCGTTTCCGCCAAAGCCGAGGCGTCCAAACCCGCGCCGTCCGCGGCAGCTCTAAACGCCGCAGCGTGCGTTGGGCCGACGTTTTTCCTTTCCACCAACTCTTTCAATCGCACCATGACGCGTTCTCGTCGTCGTTCGTCCAACTCGACGTCCTCGATAGTTGAAATCCCCCAAACGGCGTAGGCTAATGCTTGCGCGTCGAGATTGTTCGATTCGCCATCGAACAAACGCACCATCAGTTTTTCGCAATCCTCCGGCGACGGTTCGAAACATATTCTACCACATGCCCACAACGCGCCCGCGCAACCAGCTTTAGAAACCCTTCTTCTTCGGTTTTCGTCTTTATTCTCGGTCGTCTTCTCAATCGCCGCGCGATCGGCGCAAGCAGAAATTAACGTTTGAAATGCGTCTGATTCGCCGTGCACGGGAGAGCCGACGACGCCCACCGCCCAGGCGGCGTGCGTCAAAGCGACGCCGTCTAAGGAATCAGATTCCTTTGCGATACGTTCGAGCAAGTTTTCCAAGTACGTTTCCGGTAATTTCGCGTTTAAAGTTGCCGAAGACCAGCATATGTTAGCGCACTGGTAAGCAGAAAACGTTTCCATCACCACTTCGCTTCGACGCAAAAGCGAGGTGATCACCGCTCGATCGCCGCCGTTACTTTTCGCATTACCACCTTCATCCACGCTGTCGTCTTCGCTGTAATCGACAGAGTCTTTCAAAGCTCCCACGCCGCCACTAAACAGTCGAGCCCACTTTGCGTAAGCCCACAATGCGTTCGCGACATCCGGCGCCCGAAACTCTTCTTCGATCTCGCACACCCTTCGTTGCGCCGCGGCGAGCAATCTCGATCTCGGCTCGAATCCTAAAGCCGCTAAAGCCCACAAAATTGTCGACAAGCACTTGGCGTCGGCGTATTTCATTTGCAAAGCGGATCGTTTGGAAATGGCAGAGAGCAACGATTTCACTCTCGTCGGGTTGTCGGAAAATAACCTGGCTAAAGCCCACGAGACGTTGGAAAGACCCAACGGAGACATTTCTGGAATTTTCGCTTCGCACATCTCCAATAACGCTTGGAATCGTGGATCGGCTAAGAGTTCTTTCTTCGTAGATACGGGTCTGTACCCTCCCTCTTCGTTTTCTGCTGTTGTTGCTGCTGATGCTGCGTCGTTTGAACCTAAATTATTCACCGTCGTCGTCGTCGATTTCACCGTTCGCGACTTTGTGACTCTTCTCTTCCTCTCGCTGCTAGTATTGCTCCCGAAATTCGGTTGCGTAATCACCCTCGCCAATCGGTGTAAAGCCGTGCTCGCGTTGACTTTATTAAAAATATCGTATTGCTCTTCCACTCGATTCAAAATGAATCCCGCGTCCGTGGCATCCATCAAGTCTCCTTGCAAATCCTTCGCCCGATCCAACAACCTCACGCTCAGCGCCGCGCGCATCCTATACTCGCTCGGTAACGCCAACTTCGCGTACGACCACTTCCGTCTCTCCAAACCTAACTTATCAAGCTTATTCGCGTGCGTCTCTACGCAATCCAACAACACAGAAAACCTGTTATCCGCCAAAACAAACTTTGCCTCTTTCCTCCTCAACCTCCCGGCTCTCGTCGTCAGCGACACCGCTATTCTGTGCAGCGCTTGTATGCTATTGTTCGGGCTAAACTGATCAGATTTCTCCTCAACAACCTCTAATATCGACCTCGCGTCGTTCAATCTCGAAAGCTGACTCGTTATTTCCGACTGAACGAGTTTCAAGTTTGGGTTTTGCTGCTGTCGTTGCGCCGAAGACGTTGACTCTTTTTGTTTTTCAAAGTCTCGTCTCGAAGCCGCCACGTCCTCTTCTTCCTCGTAATTTTGCCTCTGCCGGTGTTGCGATGTTCCTCCGACGATTATCGAAAACGCTCGCAATCGAGACGAAGCCGCGCGAGAAGAAGAAGACGCTCTCCTTCGCGCGTTGTTGTTTCCTCCTCTCAACGCGCGCATCGCGTCGCCGTCCTCCTTCGCCCCGCGCAACAAAAAACTCGCCGCCACAAAATGATGCGGACGACGCCGCCCGTTCGCCGCCGTCAGCGGCGCTCCTGCGCCCAAAAAACGAGAAGAGCTCGCGGTGCATCTCCTCCCCGAAAAAGAACGAGAAGACGACGACGCGATCATCATATGTGCTTTTCTCTCTCTCTCTTCTCTCTCTTCTCTCTTTACCGCAGAGAAAGAAGTAGAGCACACGCGAGCGTATAGGGCAATTTTTTTTTATTTTTTTCTGAAGAGGAAGAAGAAGAAGAGGAGAAGGAGGTTAAATTTTTTTTTTTTTCGTCGTCGTCGGTCCTTTTTTTTTCTTCTTCTTCTTCTTCTTCTTCTTCTTCTTCTTCTTCTTTAAACGAATTTTGTTTTTCCGCATCGTCGCCAAAAATAAGTATAGTCTCTCCCCACACAGGGTCGCTTCTTCGTTCGTGTGCGTGTGGAAAACAAGAGAGAGAGCGAGCGACAGGAAGAAGGAGAAGAAGAAGAAGAAGAAGAAGAGGAGGAAGAATTAAAGAGAGAGAGAGAAGAAAAAGTTTTCCACACGAGCGTTGGTAAAGAATGGAGCCACAACAACAACAACCGGAATTAGAGGACGCATCGGTGCAACAAAAAACAAACGTCTCGGCTTTGTTTGAGACGAGTTTTAAGAAAACGACGACGACGACGAACAAAGACGGGGAGAGAGATGGCAACAACAACAACAACAACAACAAGAACGCGGATGGTGAGAAAGAACTGCCGCCGTCGATGACGCCGGAGGATATTTTAGGCCACGAGGGCATCACGGAGACGGATTTGTATCGCTTCTTGGAGGATTTAGACGAGATGGCGCCGACTATTCCGGATCAGTACACCAATTCGGTGTTGAAAACGGTCGGCGTTTCTGAACCAGACGTGCGAGTGACGCGTTTAATTTCTTTAGCCGCGCAAAAGTTTATGCAACAGATCGCGGACGATTGCTTTAAAGTTCAAGCGAACAAACTCGCCGCGTTGCCGAAAGACGAAAAGCTGAGGAAGATCAACCAGAGAGTCGTGCTGACGACGGAGACGTTGGGAGAGGTGTTGAGCGAATACGGCGTGAGCGTGAAGAAGCCGAGCTTGTTCGTCGGTAGCGGGGAAGACGAGGAGATGGAAGCCGAGGAGGTGGAGATACAAGAAGGCGAGGGAGACGGCGACGCGAAATAAAAAATGTAATATAAAACACACCACACGCAAATCGAAACATAACATTGAATAAAACCGCCGGCTCTAGGTGCGTTTACATCGTTACAAAAAACAACTCCTCTCGCATCTTTCTCCGCGCACCGTTACCCACCACGATCCAGTTTCTCTCTCTCTCTCTGCGCGTATTATTATTTATATTCTTCTTGATGTACAAATTTTTTATCCAGCTTTGCTCTGTTGAAAGTTCACCGCAAAAATGGGAATAGAAACACCAACCCCGACGACGGCCGCGACTGCCATCCCGTATATCAATTTCGGCGAGGAGATGTCCCTGATCGAGTACATTTCTTTCGCGTGGATGTATTCTGTTTTTTTGAGAGAGAGAGAGTCAGTCGCGAGCGTCGGAAGAGAGAGAGACGGAGAGAGATCGTCGTCGTCGGGGTAAAAACGATTTAGAATTTGAGACGAGAGATGGCAAATACCTGGATCACCCGGGTTACCTCTCGCCGGCGCGGACGTTCGTAACCCTCTCGTCATCGATGACGACGTGGTCGTCGTTCGTGCCGCCAAGCGGCGCAAGGCTACGATTGCAGACATTTTTTATAGCGATGAATAATATACTATTATTGCGCTCAAAAACGAACGATTTAGTGGCGAAAAGTGAAGTGTGCTGGAAGAGTTTTTCCTCATATTTAGAGAAGCAAATGATGTCGTCGCGTCGTAAAAGAAACGAGCGACAATCATGAGCGGCGTTTTTGGCGACACCATCAAACGCAACAAGAGCAGCAAAGGATTACAGTTCCTCCGTCTCGGCGTCCCGTTCTTATCGTTCGCCGTGTTCGGCTCGTTCGGGCTTTCGAAATTGGTTCAAGGCCGATTGGAAATCAAAGACGCGAAGCAAGAGGTGAACGACTTTCGCGCGCCCGCGCAGACGCAACGGAAACGGGAGAGACGGAGGAGAGAAGACGCGAGGAGAGAGGAGATGATAGAGAGGGCGAACTTGGAGGAGTACGAGTTGAAAGAAGTGCCCCGGCCGAAAGGGAGTTGGTGGTAAAAGAGAGAGAGAGAGAGTTTTTATCACACGGAGAGAGAGAGATGTGTTATTTGTTCGTTAACCTCGCGCGCGTAATCGAGTTGTTGTAATACTACTAGTTTCATACGTATAGAGCGTTTATTTAGTGAGTTTATTTAAGCGTCTTTCAACGATGGCATGCGAGAGATGACGGTGGAGATGATCTCGGTGGAAATCAGGAACCCGTACGGGTCGGTCAAGCGCACGGCTTTGATTTTGTTCGTCTTCTCGTCTCGCGTTATTTCGTATAGCTTTGTCTCGTCGTCGTCGTTGCTTTCGTCGTTTGTAGTTTCTTGGACGAAGCGCAACGCGTCAAACAACTCTTGGACGACTTTCGCTCCGAACGAACGTTCGAGTTCTTGAACGTCCACGCCTCGCGCGGTGCGAAAACCGAGCATAATCCGCTCTAGAATTGCATCCGCGACTTCGTCTAACACTTCCTCGTCCGTGCAGTCTTTTCGCAACTGCGAATACGCCTCTTCGCTGCCGAAGGAGTTTTGCTCGAAATCTTGGACGAAACCGTAATACTGTTTCATCCCTCTCGGTCGCGCTAGACGTTCGTTATCGATGCGACTGGTGGCGGATAAACCGAACGCGTACCATGAGCCGTTTATGGCGTCCCAATAGTTTTTGTTGTGTTTGCATTCGTGTTCTGCGCCTTTGGCGAAGGAGGAGATTTCGTACCGGTGAAAGCCGCCGCGCGCGGTTAGGATTTCAGATGCCAACTTGTACTGCTCGGCGACGACCGTTTCGGACGGGAGAGGTAACCTGTCCCCAAGTTTATACGCTACTTTTTTATTTTGCTTTTCCTTCTCCAGCTTCTTTCTCTGTTTTAAGCTGTACTCGTCGTCCGTTTCTCGTCTGATTTCTTCCATCCGCTCTTCGAACGTTTTCGCTTTCGCGTCCGCTCTCTTCATCTCCTCCGTGCGCTTGTCTCGATTTTTGAAGGCGTCCGTCAGAAGTAGTGCGTCGTCAGCCTCGTCGTCGCCATCGTCGTCGTCGTTTCCGTACCATTTCCCAAAAGCTGTTTTCTCTTCGACTTGTAAATCGTACGCGGACACGTGCGGTGCCTCACACTCGATTGCTTCGTACAGACCTTTCTCCCATGTCTCCAACGTCGACCCAGGCAAACCACTGATTAAATCGATCGACCACGTCTCGATTGCATTTGATTTACCACCACCACCGCTGCTAAATTTACTATTGCTACTACTACTACTACTACTACTGCCACTACTACTACTTCTCCTACCGTTCCCTAGCAACGCGTGCACATGCTCGATGCTCTCGTAAATCTCCAAAACCCCGTGCGTTCTCCCGCACGCTTGCAAAACCCTCTCGTCAAAACTCTGCGCACCCAACGATATTCGATTGACGCCCAACCCGACGAAACTTCGCAAAGTCTCTCGCGTAAACGTCCCCGGGTCGCACTCCATGGATATCTCCGCCTGAGACCAATCGATTCCGAACGCGTTCTCCAAGCTCGCGAGCAAGCGTTCCATCTGTTTCGCCGACATCAGCGACGGCGTCCCTCCTCCAAAGAATATAGTCTCCAACTTTTCCCCGTTCGCTTTCGCTCTCGACGCCGTCCTGTCGTACGTCCCGCGCAGCCGTCCTTGGTGCGTGATTTCCCGGCACACGAAATCCGTGTACGCGTCCATCGCGTCCAAAATTTTCTCAGACTTTTGGTGATTCCCACCCACAATCTGCGTCGCGAAATCGCAATAGTGGCACTTCTGCTTGCAAAACGGAAGATGCACGTACGCGCTCCGTATCGGCGTCAGCGTCGTCGCTTTCGGCGCGTACAGTTTCGACTGGAAGCGTTTTGATTCTTCTTTTTCTTCGTCGTCTCCCTCGTTCCTCTTCCTCGACGACGACGACACCGAAGAAGAAGTAACGGAAATGGAACGAAGACTTTCCCGGTGTTGTTGAAAAGAGTGTGGACGAGAGCGAGAGCGAAAGAGAATATTTTGAAGCGCCGAAGAAGAAGAAGAAGAAGAACACGACGCCTTCGTCGCGATCGTCATCATGGTAGTAAAATCGCCTTCGTCGTCAACCACCGCCGCCCCGCCGCCTTTCTACTTTGTTCTTTTTTTTTTTTGCGTTCGTTGGACTTTTTTTTGTGATGTGGAAAACTTTTCCCGACAAATTTCAACACGCGATTTAAAAAGAGAGAGACAGAGAGAGCGCGGGAATAAGAAGCGCGCGCGCACACGCACGAACACACACACACACAGAGAGAGAGAGAGAAACGCGGAATAGTACTAACACTAAACAGTCGCTCTTGGAGTGAAAGAAGAAGAAGAAGAAGAAGAATTACAAAAAAAGCACATGAGCGGAGTTTTTTGAAAAACGTTGTTTGTTTGTTGTGAAAAGAATGAATGCGGACGAGGATTCCATGATGATGATGATGACGGACGAGGACGAGGAGGAACCGTTCTACCGCGACGAGGTGATCACGTACGTGGATCAGAAGGCGCTGCTGCGGAAACAGAAGTACGCGACGGAAGATGATAAGCGACGAGAACAACAACAGCAACAACTAGAACAGAGTCCGATGCCAACCACGGCGAGGAAAAAATTTCAAAAGAACGAGAGGAGAGGGAAACAGCAACGGCAACAGCGGCAAGAGCAACAAAAGCATCAGCAACAGCGGATGTTGGCGAACGAAGGATTCCAAGGGTTTCAAGATTCCGGCGGGTTTGGGTTGTGGGGAAGTGGACACGAGAGTTTGGAAGCGACTGCGACGATGTCTACCGCGACTACTACGACGACGAATAACAATAACAACAACAACAACGGTATGGCCGTCGCGGCGACCACGACGCCGATGGCGAAGAATACGAACAACAGTAATAATAATAATAATAATAACAGCAGTGGTATTGGTTTGGATAAATTCGAGAGGAGGACATCGCCGCGCGCGCTCAAGGCTGGCTCGATAGTCACGAGAACAGCACCGAATGATAATACTGCGAGCGCAGTTGGTGTTCGGAGGAGCCCGAGGAAGCACAAAGGAAGTATGGATGGACCGTCGACGCAGATGATGTCTTCGCCATCCGGCGACACGGTGAACAAGACTAACAAGAAGAAACAGACGACAACTACCAACGCTCAATCGACGGCAGGAACTACTAAGGGACCCACAAATAATCAAAGGAAAAGAGGCGCGAACGACACGAATGCAACGACGGCGCCTTTGTCGAAAAGAGGTAAAATTACGACGACCAAAACCACTGCTGCCCGAGGAGGAAGACAAAGCCAACAACAGGCGAACGTGCGCAAGTCGGCTTTAGTCATGACCTCTACGCAGCAGCCGTCGAGCAATCGCGGGACTTTACCAACATCGATGCAAAGAACGCAGCAAAACAAACCGACGAAACAAACGACCGGAAGAACAGGGAGAAAAGATAGCGTCACCATCAATAACAATAACACCGCACCAAAGGCGTTACCACTGACAACAGTGGGTGCTAGTCAAGGAGGAACACTACTTCCTCGAGCGACGTCAAAGATGCCAACCTCGACGCGAGATAAAGTATTAGGCGTGGTTAAACCAGCTCCGGTCATAGAAAAAGTTAGATACGACAGCAAAAAGAACAGCAGCTTGGACGGTACGCAGTCGTCCTTGGGTAACGGCACGGAGGAAATAGAGGACGACATTGAAGACGACATCATCGACAGCGGAGACGACGAGGGTGGCGCTGAGGATGAAACCGACATGGATGTCATCGCGCTGCCTAAGAATGCCGTGACAACAACTCAGAAGAATAACGCGGGCAACAATAGCGTCGATGATGGTGCGCCCCCGATGTCGCAGCAGCAGACCCGAAAACAAGGAGAAGCGCAAGTTAAAGAAGAAAAAGAAAAGAAGAAAGTCACTTCTTTTCTACCAAAGCTCGCGTCGCCGACGAATGACTTGTTCTTGGATGGTGGCGGAGGTAGGAAGTCTAAAAGAGGCACTGAATTCACGGGAAGCGGTCCGAAAGCGCGTCTCAAACGCGCGTTGCAAAAGTTGAGAAACAACAAACAGCGGTTCGAGGAAAACGTAAAGAAAAATCGATTAGAGTACGACGAAGGATCCTCTCGAGAAAACGGCGTTACGTTTCACGTGCGTTCAGTAACCATGGAGAGAGGTATTTTCAGATGTTTTGGGTACGCGAAACCAATGACTAAGAAAAAGACTGAAGCTGAAGTCATCGGCGACATTTTAGAGGAGGAGGAGAACGAGCAAAATTTAGGCGAGGACGAAGATGATTTCGTGAAGAGAAAAGAAAAGAAAGAACTCCACGACCTTTTGAACGATAACGGAGAATACGACGTCACCGTCTTATTCACCAAAGATTTACAAAAAGAACTGAACGTTTCCATCGGAAACAGAGTTGAAATTTTCCAACCTTTTCATGAAGTCCTCGCCCGCAACGCGTTTGGCGAAACTGCGCGATGCATCGTTAGAGCTGATTTTTGTCGCGTACTCGATGCCAATTAGATTAGACACAGATAGAGAGAACAGATAGAGAAACATACATAATAAACGCGCCATAGAGATGTAAAGTAATGCATACAAAAATAGAAATACACGCAAAGGCAGCTACAAATAAAACTAAAAACCGCCGAGAAACTCTTCGGCAACCGCTCTCCCTCTCGAGGACACCGATAACTTCTGTTCGCTAATCTCCCCATCCACCGACTTCAAAAAGTCCACCATAAATCCCACTAAACTCGAATTCACAAACTGTTTCTTGTGCTTCGCCGTGACGAGAAAACTCAAATCAAATTCATCGCTAATCGCTTTCTTCCGCACGATCGAAAACTGCTCCGCTCTCTGGTGCATGAATCGACTCAATTGCTTCGTCAAGATGGCATCTAGTTCGTCTGAATGTTTCAACTTCACGGAGAGACGGAAACTGTTCGTCGAACTCTCCACGAGTATAACTTCACTGTTGTTGTTATTATTATTATCATTCGCTATTTTATTACCCAAAATTCCGCCTCCAATCGTTCGTTCAATCCGTACTTCGGGGTACATCTGCTCGGGAAATTTGTCTTGCATTTCCACGAAAGGTGTTGGAATCCTCCACGAAGAAGAATGCGTTTGTCCTTCTTCTTCTTCTTCTTCGTCTCCATTATTATTACTACCGCTACCGTTCGCATTCTCGTCGTCTTCGTCTGTTTCAATCTTCGCCAAGGCGTCCGTTAACGTCTCGCGTATCTTCGCGTAGTGGTGTTCTCGAGTCGTCATATCCTTTCTTCTTCTTTTTTTTTTGCGGACAAATCCAAAACGAAATTCGTCAAATCCGATATGCAGCCTCAACGTTACTCCGAACAACGACAACAACAACAACAACGCGTGATCTATGCCCAACCGGGAGACGCAGTCGTCGTCTGCGAGGAGCAATATTTTGGCCCAGTTTCCTTGCTTTCTTGCCTTGGTTTAGGTTTATTCTTTGGACCTTTCGGTTTACTCGTGTGTTGTTGCCCGTGCGATCGACGACGCACCGGTTTGGTGCACGAACAACAACAGATGGTCGTCGACGCGAACGGGAACGTGATTCCGATCGTTGTTGCCGGTGAAACGACGACGACGATGTACGGACGACGCGCACCGCGAGCGCAAGCGATGGAACCGATGATGCCGGAGAGGAGAACGGCGGCACCGCCGCCGACGGTGACCGGGATGCCGACGACGGGCGCACCGGTTCTCCCGGAAGGGACCAACGCGCATTACTATCCGAAAGTTTGAAGGAAAAAGACAAGGCGAGCGCACGCGCGCGCACAAAGTGTAATACTAGTTTTTCTTTGTTTTGTTAGAGCTTTAGCCACGCGCGCGCGCGCGGAGAAAAAGGCCCGCGCATTATCTGTTTGTTTGTACTAGTTGTAAATCTATATATGGTAAATCATTGAAAGATGTCATCGCGTGTACGCGTAAAACGCCGCGCGTAAACGCGTGAATACCGTTATTTGAACACGAAGAGGTTGCCTTTTCGAAAAAAAGAGGAATAAAAAAATCCAAATCTATCCTCATTTTTCACCACACTCTTCTCTTCTCAAAAGCGATAAAAGGATCCCACTCGACGAAGTCGCGATTGAAGATAGAAAGAGAGAGCGCTCGTCGCGATGAGGGGCGCGTTTTTTTCTTCCTTTACGCTGCTCTCGTCGCTTTTATTGTTGTTGCTGCTCTTTGTGAATGCTCGGGAAATGCCTTCTTCTTCTCGTTCTTTTTCCCAAGAGACGCGCGGCGTTTTGGAGATACCACCGATATCTCCTTTAAACCCGTCGAAAGATTTCTCCAGAGCGGAAGCGTTGCGATTTCGCAGACTCTCTGGCGCGGCCTATTGCGAGCACGGGTTGCAGAATTGGACGTGCGAGTTTTGCGATCAGCAAACTCTGGTGGATGTGACCGTGTTTGAATCGGAGAAGCGGTTCGTGAAAGGTTTCGTCGGGTACGACGAAACGAGGCGACGAGCGGTGCTGTCGTTTCGCGGGACGGAACCGAAATCGTTCGAGAATTGGTTAGAGAATTTGGATGCCACGCATGCGGGGTTTCCGGTGGCTGATTTTGAAGGGAAAGGGCGAGTGCACGCGGGTTTTCTGGATGCGTACGTGCAGATTCGATTGAACTTGACGTACGCCATCGCGAGGTTGAGCGAAAAATATGCCGGTAGTAGTAGTAGTAGTAGTAGTAGTAGTAGTAGTAGTAGCAGCAGCAACAGCAACAGCAGCAGCAAAAGTAGCAGCAAAAGCAGCGCCACCTATAATAAGAATGTAGCGTTTCCGATTGAAATCACCGGACATTCACTGGGCGGAGCCCTGGCGACGATAGCGGCGATGGATTTGGAAAGCGGCAATCACGTTCCTGACCGGAACCACATCATACCGAGGAACGTGGACGTGAAGAGCGTATATACGTTTGGATCCCCGCGAGTTGGCGATGGCGTGTTCGCGGAGATTTACGCGGAGCGATTAGGTTTCAAAACGTACAGATTAACGCACGGAAGAGACGTCGTGCCCTCGGTGCCGAGTACTCTTCTCGGATTTCACCACGTCCCGACCGAGGTGTACGAAGACCGAAACGGAAACATCACCATCGGCGATGGAAGCGGCGAATGGAAAGGCGGTGAAGACCACGTTTGGAGACGTTACAGTGTGAGTGATCATTTGTATTATTTAGGAGAATATATTTGCGGGTGCAACTC
>Ga0255763_1000237_pt1 | contig 59992 bp, 62 predicted proteins | sample 041ome_2_FD_179963 | JGI IMG/M metagenome (GOLD analysis project Ga0255763, IMG submission 179963) | Coastal salt marsh microbial communities from the Groves Creek Marsh, Skidaway Island, Georgia - 041406US metaG (version 2) | ecosystem: Environmental > Aquatic > Marine > Intertidal zone > Salt...
TCAACCTCTTTAATGACTTCTACAGGCGGTTTTTCTTTTTCCGCCTGTAGAAGTTCTTTCAAGTTTTCTATCTCAGTATTTCTTTCCGAGATAATATTTTGAAGTTTCTCATTCTCCTTACTTACGTAGGAGCTTCTAGCTTGTAAAGTAACGACTTCTATAGAAGCCTCATTATATTTTTTTGCTAGCATATTAATATATTCATTAACTAGCTCTTCATTAAACTGTTTACCAGAATCCATAATGTATCCTCAAAATTTAAATTAAATAATATTAGTAATTAGTAAGAACCGCCATCAAGAGCGTTAGTCCAATCAGGAGTACCACCGTTTGAGTACAAGATGTAACCATCAGTACCTGCAGCAGTAGCCTGAAGTGCGCCAGTTCCGTTACCGTAAAGAATACCGTTGCTAGTAAATGTACCTGCGCCAGTACCACCGTCTGCAACAGCAATATCTGCTGTCAAGCCTGAAACAGTACCACCAGTAATTGAACCAGTTACGTCACCAGTTACGTTACCAGTTACGGCACCTTCAATGTTAGCAACCAAAGTACCAACAGTAATTGTAAGGCTACCAGTAGATGCACCTGTAGCAGTAGTAGTACCCATGGTGAATTTGTCTTCTGACTCATCCCAACCCATGAAAGCGTTGTCGCCTGTGCTACCACGTTCAATAACAAGACCTGAATCGTTAGAAGCTGCACCTGTGCCGTTACCAAGTTCTAACAGTGTATCAGCAACAACAGTGTTAGTTGTAGAAATAGTAGTAGTTGTACCGTTTACAGTCAGGTCACCGGTGATAGTAGCGTTACCGCCAACAGAAAGGTTACCAGAAGAGCCGAGTGTAGTGAAAGAGCCAGCTGCTGCTGTAGATCCACCGATTACAGTACCATCAATAGCACCGCCGTTGACATCTACAGTTGTGAAAGTAGAAGTACCGGTAGAAGTTACGTCACCTGCAAGATCAGCAGTGACATCTGCGAAAGTTACGCTGTCACCAGTACCTACTGACTGACCAATAGCAAAAGATACATTGTTATTAGAAACAGTAGTATCTACACCAGTGCCGCCAGCAAAAGTAAGAGTTTCGCCACCAGCTACTGTATCAGTAGTACCGCTATCAGCTGCAACATCAAATGAAGTAGCGATTGCAGCAGTTGTAACACCAGTTACAAGGCCTTTTGCGTTTACTGTTACAACAGGAACAGCAGTAGTAGAACCATATGAACCTACATCACTGTTTACAGTTGCAAGAGTAGTTGAAATAGTTGCAGTATCGCCACCGTCCTGGAATGTAGCTGAACCACTAGCATCACCACTGATTGCAACAGTTACCGCGCTTGATAAACCATCTGCATCAGTAGCAGTGTCAGCATTACCAGTAAGGGCTGCTGTGATAGTGCCTGCACTGAAGTTGCCAGAGCCATCACGTTCTACAATAGTGCTTGCTGTGTTTGAATCAGTAGCTGCGTCAATAGCATCAGTGTAAAACTTACCACCAATTGCGTGAATTTCCGGAGTGCTGCCGTCTGAGCCAAGAGACTCAATGTAAAGTTTAGCGGCCGCGCCCGAACCACTCTGATCTTGTGCGTATGCTAATTCGCCTTCTGCAAGTGCTGCCGTAGTTGGAGCAGTTGAACCGGAAGAGCGTTTAATTTGAATAACTGTTGCCATGTTACTTCCTCTTTTTGGATTTAAAAAATACTAATTGTTATTATTAAAATGTACCGCCATCTAATGTTGTAATACTTGTCGAATCTATTGCTAACCCGGAGACAGGAGTCGCTTCCCATTTCCCACTTGATTCGTTATACGTAAACGTATATCCATCTTGTGCGCCTGTCAAATCCACGTTCGCCAAACCTTCTAAATTGGTGGCTGTCTGAACTCTAGAGTTGCCAGTAACTACTTTAGTAGCTCTAGAAGAATTATTTGGTATTGTTACCTTAAGTGCCATCAGCGTGTTACCTCAGGAGTTACTGTGACTATACCCTCTAATACTCTAATTGTTTCACTGCCATCATCAATTTCAATATCGTACACATAGCGCCCAGCTCTAAGTGCTGAAGTTTGTGTGGCCGACAAGCTAATAGTAATTTCGCCTTCTAGATCTATAGTAGATGTAGTAAAATCTACAGAAGTGGAAGTATAATAGCTTTTTCTAATTTGCGAGGCTAAAGTATAGCCCGCAAGATTTTTAGCAGACCCGTCAGCATTCGTCAAATTAAATGAAAAACTATAAGTCGTGCCTTGGTCTATTACTAAATTCTGTATAGTTGCCATATAAATAGTCTTGTAAATTTATTCTTTTACTTATTTATAAAAACTTGGTATTATAATGAAAACTATTTTGACATTAAAATATGGAAATAAGTTTACTTCTGATGATGTAAACCGCATATATGATGCCACGAAAGGTAAATATAATTATGTATGTGTGACTGATAATCCTGAAGGATTATATCCTGATATTTATACTTTCCCCATAGTACATGAAATAGAAGGTCATTGGGAAAAAATAAAGTTATTTAAGTATAATACTTTAGGTAAAATTCTTTACCTAGATCTAGACATAGTTATACAAAAAGACATAGATCATTTGTTTAATTATCTTGACAAAGCTCCGATGATTTGTTATACTTATTGGAAACCATTAGACTTTCCTTATCATAAAGATGAGCGTTGGTCTTATAACTATTTAAGTAATTTTAATTCAAGTGTTATGTTATGGGAAGATGCTAGTCACATATATAACAAGTGGTTAGAAAATCAAGATTATTATATGGTAAAATACGCAGGTGATGACAGATTTTTGTTCCATGAAGGATTCACATTTGAACATTGGCCAGAGGGTGAAATCTATTCTTTTAAATTTAACGGTGCAAAATACCAGCCGCAAGCATCAATCGCATTACTTAATGGACAGGAAAAATTTCCTAATTTAGTTGACGAATATGAACATGAATTTCGTGTGTATCAAATGGGGCAATAAGTATACTCCAGAGTACGTAAATAATTTGTATCGTATGGTTGAAAAAAACTATACGGAACCCTTTACCTTTACTTGTTACACAGATGACACAGAAGGTCTTGTGTGTAATACACATCCTATACCTGATGACGGTGTGCTGCATCCAAACTATTGGTTTGGTAAAGAAAAATATTGTTGGGACAGATCAAAGTTTCTTGTATTCAATTCTAAAGAGTGGTTGGGGTACGAAGGTAGTTGGTGTTATTTTGATTTAGATGTAGTAATACAAAACAATATAGATGAAATATACGATCTCGCAAAAAGACCTAGAATTATTCATGTTCAATGGCAACCTGAAAATCAAAAACATGAAAGGCTTTTTATAGATATGCGAGGAACATTTTATAATTCAAGCATGATGCTTTGGGATGATGAACAAACCAAACACATATACTATGATGTTTTTATGGAAGAGGAAATGGTATTTACTACTTTTTATAAAGGCTCTGACAATTATCACTACTGGAGACAGCGTGACTTTTGGAAAAACATTCCGTACGATTGGGTGTACAGCTATAACAGAGGAATGAAATATCCAAATGATATTGAGCCTTTTAAGTATAGACCTGACGCTAAAGTGTGTTTATTTAATACTGATTTAACGCCTGATCCTAGGGCAAAGAAACAAGTAAAGTTTGAAGACTTGAAAGATAAAGAATTGTTGAGGTTATGGAGATGCGCGTAAATTATATCTGCTGTAAATGGGGAACAAAATATGGACCACATTTTGTCAATAAATTATATTCAATGGCTAAACGTAATACTGATGCTAGCATATTTGACTTTCATTTTTACTGTTACACGGATCTTCCTGAAGGCCTTGATCCTGGGATTAAAGTTATTGACTTCCCTGACATTCCTAATATTCATCCTAAGTATTGGTTTGGTTCTGATAGTTTCAAGTATGGAATGGCTCGCTGCTGGGATCGTCCTAAAACTTTTGTTTTTAATACTCATAACTTCGCTGACGATAAGCCTACGGGGCGTTTCGTTTTCTTAGACTTAGATGTTATAATACAAAATGATATGGGTCCTATCATTACATATGATTTAGATAGACCCACAAAACTTAGAAGTTGGTGGCAAGATCCTCGTCCAATGAAAACAAGACAATTCAAACTTGCTCACGGTGCTTACACTAATGGCTCCTGTCAAGTGTGGTCAGATGACCAGTGTGAATGTATATGGGAGGATGTATTGAAACATCAAGAACAGATATGGTTCACATTTACTGACGGCACTGATAACTATCACAGTTGGCGTTGGGGCGAGTTTAGTAATTACAAAAAGCTATGGGGACACTTCCCAAGTTGGATGGCATACTCATATAACAGAGGCCGTTCATGGGATGAGGATGACTTGAGAGTAGACACTTATCGTAAAGGTGCTATACTCTGTGTATTCAATATTGATCTGTTGCCTTTTGAAGATAAATCTAGAGGCAGTACAAAACAAGATGACTTAGCAGATCCTGACTTATTGGCACATTGGAAATGATACACATCTATACAGTGAAATGGGGAACAAAATATAATAGCGCCCATGTTAATAAAATATACAAAGATTGTTTGAGAAATATTGATTCAGACTTTGAGTTCTATTGTTTGACAGAAGATGATAAAGGTCTTTCACCCGCTATACATACAATACCGCTTCCGAAAGATAACTATTATGAAAAATGGTGGAACAAACTATATCTTTTTCACAAAGATGTTGTGATTCAAAAAGGAGAAAAATTATTTCTAGACTTAGACCTAGAAATTCAAAGAAATTTACAATATTTTATTGATTATGATTGTAAAAATAAATTAATTTTTGTAAGAACTGAATGGCATAATTTAGAAAAACAATACAAAGAAACTAGACACATACCCCACAAATATACTGTGTTGAATTCTAGTGTGTTGAGATGGAATGATAGTTTAGATTTAGAAAAATTTATTAAAGAGACCCGTGATTATCCTAGTCAAATGTTTTTTTACTTTAGAGGGCTAGACAATCTTTTTTACAATAGATGTGACAAAGAAAAAATAGGAGTGTTTCCTTCTGGTTGGGTTTACAGTTATAACTACGGGTATCAATACCCAAATGATGTAGAAGAATTTAAGTACAGAGAAACACCTTTTATATGTTTATACGATTCGATGGAGAGACCACAAGATGTTAAAATTGAACTTTCTGACTAGTTTCAGATATTGGGGTATGGCCCTAGATAAAATAGAGCATGAAATGCCTCACAAACATGATGACTTTAGAAAGTCTATGAATCCCAACACTATGGATGCTGCTGTTTGGATGCTGGAAGAACTAGTAAAACAATTAGATCCGGATAAAGAATATAATATTATCGTATTAAATTCTTGGTTGGGCTTTCCTCTTGTACCTCTTATCTGTGAGAATATAAAAATAAAGCACATGGATTTGATTGATATTGATAACGAAGCACTAGAATTATCTAAAGTGTTCAATAAGTATTATACTGATAGTGGTATTGATATTAATCACTTACAGTTAGATATACCTTTTGCCTTCCACGACATTAATGCACTAGACACTGACATTGTTATTTCACTGGGATGTGAACAGATGTACCCATTACGAGATTTACGTACTGCGAATCCAGATTGTTTGTTTGCCTTACAAACTAGCAATGTCATACAAGAAATGTACGGCATAAATTGTGTTGATAGTATTGAAGGTCATTTAGAAAACACAGGCATAACAAAACCACTCTACACAGGAAAAATAGAGCAGTTTTATTATAATTGGGAAGGTAAAGTTTTCTTTGATAGATTTATGACTATAGGTACAAAATAGTATAAATAATAAACATACTTTTAGCAAGGGCTAAAGACCCGAGCGAATAGGTTAGCTTACTGTGATAATATCGCTAACTGTCAAAGGTAATTAACTTTACAGGAGACAGTTATGCTTTTAAATCGCAGAACTATGCTAAGAGGTGCAGGTGCAACACTTGCACTGCCTATATTGGATGCTATGATTCCTTTGGCATCTGCTCAAACAAATCCTCAATTCAGAGCCGCATTCGTATATGTTCCTCACGGTGTCATATTAGATGAGTGGAACTACAATGGCATTTTAAAGCCACTGCAACCTTATCAGGATCAGGTTAGCATTTATCGTGGCATGAAACTGAATACAAGCAATCATGCAGGTTCTGGTCACGCCACAAGTTCCGCTACATGGTTATCTGGTGCCGTTGCTAAAGATACTGCTGGTGCAGATATAGAAGCTGGCAAAACAATTGACCAGATGATTGCAGATAAAATACGAGGTGATACAGTATTACCAAGTATGCAATTGGGTATAGAAGATGTATCAGAAATGATAGGTGCCTGTGATGGTACTTCCTCCTGTGCTTATATTAATTCAATTAGTTGGGATACAGATAAATCAAACTTACCCATGGAAATTAACCCAAGAACATTGTTTGAAAAAATGTTTGGGTATGGTGCTACACATGAAGAAAGACTAATGCGTACAAGCGTAGACAGTAGTTTGCTTGATAGCATTATGGATTCATCAGCGACTTTAGGGAAAAAGTTGGGTAACCAGGACAAGGCTCGTCTTGGGGACTTTTTAGAATCTGTGAGAGAAGTAGAAGTAAGGATTGCTAACTTAGAGAACAAACTAAGAACACAAGGATCTAATTTGTCTACTGCGCCTATTGAAGTGCCTGAATTGTATGACGATCATGTAAAAGCTATGACTGATATTATGGTGTTAGCATTACAGACTGATACAAGTCGTGTACTTTCATTTATGTTAAGCAGAGAGCTTAACCAAAGAACATATCCGCAGATAGGAGTACCTGAACAACATCATGGTGTTTCTCATCACGGATATAATCCAGAAAGACAAGCGTTACACGCTTTAATTAACACTTACCATGTCAAGTTATTCACAGAAGGTTTTGTGGACAGACTTGCAAACACACCTGACATAGACGGAAGTTTATTAGATAATACTCTGATTATGTACGGTGCTGGGATGGGAGACGGAAATGTACATAGTAAAGACCCTTTATCGAATCTACTTGTGGGTGGACGAAATCTTGGTGTGCAAGGAGGTCGAGACATCGACACAGTGCAGCCTGATGGTTCAAGCATGCCAAACGCTAACCTCCTTAGAGGAATGTTAGAGAAGTTTGATATTCACTTAGATGAATTAGGACATTCCACCGGCGTCTTCATTTGATATATCTTCTATCATATTACGCCATATTTCAAGATGAGGGACAACAAACCCTAAAGTGATTCGAGGCTCATAGGACCCGGCACAGTGATAATACACTTTGTCGGGTTCTCTACCTCTGCCGTAGTAACCTACTTTACAAGTCCAGCCTGGTTTGTCAGGCATATTAACTATTTCTTTTGTAAGAGGATCCATGTATCTAAAGAAGCCATTACCTGTGGGTGAATAAGACAATAGTATATTGTATCCGTGAGCATTCCAGTTATTGTGCCAACCCATAAATCCTTCTTCAGGATAAAACACGTTTACTGCCTGGTTACGTGCACCAAGATAAGCACATAGTTCTTCTGCTAATGTATTTCTTTTTTCTTTATGATCTTGTGGGCAATCATCTGAAGTTCCTATATCAACAGATAATGTTTTTTCTGGGAAACCAATATGCTCACCATCTTTTTCTATGATTTCTTTTAAATATTCTTCACCACACGCTTCTTCTAATTTCATGCCCCCGTGTCTTTCTTCACTGTGAGCAATTTCTATAAGTTTAGATAAGTCAGATTGAAAGAACCAATCACTATACTCGTTTAATATATCTAATACTTCATTATTGTTAATTTCTATCCACTTCATTTTAATTGATCCTGAGGAATTGTATGATGGTATAATACTATATCAGTTCCTTGTAATTCTTCAAAATGATACCCGTTTATAAAGTTCCAACGAGCATCTGGTTCTTCTACATAACCCCATTTAACATTATGATCACCGTATGTTAAAAGTTTCCACATAGTAAACGTATCCCATTTGATAGCATCTTTTGGATAGTGTGCTAGGTCATAATCAGGTTCCCATTGTTTTAGGTATTCTGTATACCAAGCTCCCATGAGATTCATTGTAGCTTTATTTTTTCTATAGACGAAAAAACCACAATGACAAGTCATTTCCTCTGTAGCAGAAAGTTTGGTTAATTTAGAATTGTAGGGTCTATTTTTAGTGAATACGATATCTTTATTACTAGGTAAAATATCAAAAACATTTTGTATATCTTCATGCTCACACATCATATCAGCATCAAGATATGTTGTAATATCATAGGGAGTTTTGTTTAGAGCCCAGAGTTTTGCTCTGATATGGTCAGGTATACCTTCAGTAACTATGTTATCAAACAAGTTATAATCTTCAGGTTGAACCCAATGTTCATGTGTGAAGAATGTGATATTTGCTTCTGGCCAAAAATCTTTTACTGATTCTGCTAATAATTTAGCGTGTCTGTAGAATCCTTTTTGTACTGTAGCAACAATTACAAAGCCTTTACTCAGATTCTTTTTCGGCATTATCTAGTTCCCTCATCAATACAATAGTTACATAAGCATTAACTTCCATAGGGCTTTTTGCTTTTCGTATAAGTCTTTTGACCTCTACGTTTTTAGAATTTTTTACTGCGGGAATTTCAAACGCTTCTAATTTAGTATTAAATAAAATTTCTTGCTTTGCCCTAGCTGCTTGTGATTCCCTTCTCTCTGCTGCCTTTTTAATATTTTCATTTCTTCTACGCAAACCTTCTTCTGTGTTTGCTTCAATTTCTTCCTCAGTGTACTGTTCTAATACGGCTAGCATGTCCGGATTAGTTCCTTCCGGATCCATAATAGATACTAGATTAGTTTTGCCGTTAGGGTACTCAACGGTAACAATAAGATGACGTCTTTCCCTATTAGACCAATAGGGATACAGATATTTTTTTGTTTTCGGGGTATCTTCTGCCTGCGTTACAGGGGTATCAATACTGACTTCCATCAGTTCTTCTGACATACATAATCTCCATAATTTAAAATAATATTATATTAGTATATATTCAATCTGTCAAGCAAGTATTATGCTGTTCTTAACCAAAGTTTCATTGTAGAGACTGTTTCTTTAGAAGCTTGTACAGTATCACCAGTATAATTTCCTGTAAACTGTCCTGTATATGCACCAGAATATGCTTTTGTATAAGAACCGGTGTATGTGCCAGCAAAGTTTCCTGTGTATGTCGAGGTTCCTACAAACACACCTGTATATGCTTGGTTAAATTCACCGGTGTATGTACCGGTATATGATTTAGCACCAGTATAATAACCTGTGAAATAGCCAACATATGTACCGGTATATGCTTTTGTATAGTTTGTTGAACCGCTACCATAACCAGCATAGTAAATAGGACCTGCGTATGCTCTTGAGTAAGTGCCTGCAAAGTTTTGTGAATACGCACCGGCATATGCTGAAGTTCCTACAAACGCGCCTGAGTAGTTACCAGAATATGCTTTTGTGTAAGACCCTGTGTAGTTTTTAGCGCCAGTGTAAGTACCCGAGTAGTTACCTACATATGGGCCAGTATATGTTGTGTTAAATGCACCAGTAAATGCTTGGTTGTATGTTCCTGCATAACCAGTTCCGGAAACAACCTGCCTTGTATCAGATATTGCATCACCCATCTGTGCCCAAGTACCGGCAGCTGCAGGAGTTGCTGAATCGAGCAAATATGTACCAACACCGTTGCCTACAATTCTGTTTCTGAAATTAGGAACCTGCTGTTCAATTTCAGCAGCAGTCATTTGTTTAACATTAGTACCATCTAATTTAAGTGAAGTCAAATCACTATTAGCAGAAGAAGTCGGTGCAGTTTTTTGCCACAAATAATAGGTTGTGTTTCCGCCCAATGCAGTATCTGTGATTGTATATCTAGAAGTCCATGTGCCGCCTGCTGGTGCTGAAGAACCCAATTTATACTGACCTACTGTATAATTAGATTCAGATACCATATCATCAATAACTGTATCTAAAAGATCTGTATCTAATTGTCCGTCTGTAAATTCTTTAACGGCACTATCCCAACCCACAGGACGGTTAGTGATACTTTCAGCTGCTGCTGAAGTGACTTGTTTAAATGTATATGTAGTTGAAGATGTTGCACCATCTGTGGGGTGAGTGCCAATAGCATCATCTCTAACAGTATCAGTGAAAACCCCTATGGATGTTCCGCTAGCTTCATTAACATTAAGTTCAGCAGTTCCGGTACCATCGGTATCCGATGCAAATTTATTGGTTATGACGTAAGATACATATTGCTGTATCTCAGGATCAGTCAGTTCCTGCAAACCCTGAAAATTGGCAGATGTTATTGGGCTTCCGGATGCTTTAATTCTTAATGGGCGCATTTACTTAAATCCTCAAATTAGTTTAATTGGGTGCCGGATGAATCATAAATTATTACTGGATTCAAACTTTTCCATGTTGTACCAGAAGAAGCGATTAAAGAAAGGGTTGCTCCTGCTGGCAGGGTTTTTGAAATATCAATTGCCAAGTTATCAATATTTTCAGAAGTTGAGGGATAAACTTTAATATCAGCTGATGTTAAATTCACAACCGTACAACGCTTTCCAGATATAGCATCTGGCAACAACACACCTTGGTTTGCAGAAGCAGTAGTAACTAAATTGTATGTTGATGATAAGGCAGTCGCAGTACCCTGTGTAGAGCCTGAAGCTGCAACGGATACTGAAGCGCTAACAACCAATTCACCTCCAACGGACAAATCACCGGAAGTAATATCATTACCTGCTTCATACTTGTCGTTGTCTAGATTTGAAAAGTTGCTATCAACCTCGTTATTGGTTAATGGACTACCTTTAGTCCCTCTTAGAGTAATTGTCGACATTTAAATATCCCTTAGTTTATTTTATTAAGAATCAGTTTTAGTGATTCCTTAATTTCTGAAACTTCATTTCTTAATGTATTTATATCATTTTCATATTGTAAAATTCTTTTTTTAGAATTTTTTGCACGTTCTTTGTCTAATTTATACTTGCTCAAAGCTTTATTATCTACTGCGAGTAGAGCACTGTTTTTAAGATCTCTAATAATACTAGAATCATCTTTTATTTTTGCAAATTTAGGTTGCGTTTCCATCTACTATGCCTGTAAAGCGTATACTCTGAGATTCTGTGTTTTAGGTATTCTATATGTTCTCGGTGATAGATGAACTACTTTCACAGAAAATTCTTTAAATCCGGTATATGTAACAGTGTCTGTTGTAACTGCTCCTATTACTGCCGGTGTTGTTTCATATGTATCGTCTACTGTAACTGTAATAGTGCCACCAGAATAACCTCTGCCCGGATTCAATACTTCAATACTATCAATAGCAGTACCATTCATATGTGCCACGGCAGTAGCACCAGAACCATCTCCGCTGTGTGTGATAATAATATCTGGTGTTCCTGAATAATTACCGCCTGAGCTAACAGGAATTGTGTTTATTCTAGTAACATCATATTCAAATATTCCGGAACTGTTTACACCCCAATCAGTAGAGCCTTTGTTAGGTATTGTGTAAACATACTCACCAAAATCGTTTGTTGTTTCAAACGGTGAATCTTCTACGGTCAATTTTTTCCAATATACATCTTCTAAGTAATCACCATCATCTGATAGATTTTTAAGTTTAGCATAAACCTCAACATCACATCCTGGCGGTATTTGATTGTCTAACCAAACCTTCAAGTCTTCAGCATCTTGTCCGGGTGCTAAAATAACCTTACGAGAAATATATTTAGAATTAGCTGTACCACCGTTTTGCGTTTCCTCACCTGAAGAATCATCATTAATATCATTTGTCATAATGTTAATCAAAATACGATCAACATCTACCATCGGAGAAATATTGTTTCTATCTGTTCTCAGAACATATTTCATGGTCATTGATTTTTCTGAATCAAGATCAGCTACTTCATTTGAATAACTATATATTGTTCTCTGACTGGAGAATCCTTCAACAATACGTTTCGTAGGTATTGGTGTAGTTGTGGTGCTGCTAGGTCCTCCTGTGGGTGTCCAAGCAATTTCTGCGTTCAATTTAGTTGTGCCATCAGGCTCCATTGTATGGTCATTAACATAAAAAGCATCAACAACACGATTGTATACATTTGAAATAGTTGCTGATTGTCCGTCTACACCTAAAATGTCACCCGCGGTAAAGTAACCGTCGGTAACTTTTATATAACCCGTGTCATATAAGGTATCCCAATATTTAACATATCCTCTATTCAATCTAACATGAACATCTGCATCTGTTACAGGAGAACCACCGTTTATTGTTAGTGTCGGTATATCAGTATAATCATACCCAGGATTAGTTACTGTAATTGCTGTAATTGCCCCTGTGACTGAATCCCAAGTTACATCTGCAGCCAGTCCCGTACCGTTACCACCGCTAAATGATACAGTAGGAGCTGAACCATATTCACCGCCATCATTGATTGTGAAAGTAAATCCATTAATGAAGTCACCAGGAGTAAAGGAACTACCTGTACTCCAACTTGTAAATCCTAACCAATCAAAGTTATCGTTGTTTAGAACTACAGTGTAATCTGTATCAACATCAAATACACAGCGTTTAATACTAAACATTAAATCTTCACCCTGATGAGGTGTCCAGGTTCTATTATTTGCTGAACTAAACAACACACCGGTGTGTGCCTGCTTATCAATTTTCTTTGTTGTTCCTATTTCATTTTGTCCTAATTCAGCAACCCAGCAAGCATAACCGGTATCATTGTTGTGTGGTACAGGAATGATACAGTATTCTTTATTGTTCTCTAAATAAACAGGGTTGTCAAACTTGAATATCGTGCCATTGAAGGTTACAGTACCGTCCGAGTTTGTTGTGGATACCATACAATCTGATCTACGTTTAGTAGATTTAGCATTGGGTAGTACCATAGGACCAGGTACTCCGTTTATGACTTCTCTTATTTCTAAAGTTATGCCGTTGTTATCTTCTTCTGATGACAATTCACTAAAGTAAAGATCTACCTCTGTAACAAAAATACCACCAGGTAAACCTTCGATCAAAAAGGTTTGTGCTAATGGATCGTAGCCGCCACACGCACCCCAACCACCATAACCTCCTGTATTATAAATTGCTGAGGCCAGTTGTATATCATAAATGGCTTGCATTTCAGCAGCTGCCGCCGCAGCAGTCGCTGCTGCTTGAATTACAGCAGAGTCATCATAAGGATTGATCATTGTGTGACTTGCCTGTGAATCTATAACCGCCGGCTGAGTATTTACATTTTTCTTTACTACAGCAGAAACAACCTGAGGAGCAGGTGTTTGTGCTGGAGCGGTTGTAGTTGTGGGCGGCTTAGTCGTAGCTATCGTTTTGTAAGTATTTTCCGAGAAAAAGTTTGATATCGTGTTAGTGAGATCGTCATAAGGATTAAACGACTGGCCAGCAAAATTATAATCACCCGGATTTGCCGTTGTTTTCGGTGGTTGTTGTGGAGGTGTTGTAGGCTTAGGTGGTGCCGCAGTTGTTGCTGAATATCCAGCATATGAGTTTCCGTATCTACCAGACCATTGTTCATTTTCTATTACAGTAGGTAATGTTTCTGATTTAAAGAATTGTGCTACTGTCCTAGTTTCAGTTGGAGGTTCAGGCCAACGTGTTGTTATTACTTTGTAAGTGCTGTAATAACCACCACCGCCAGTGAAATATGTCTGTGCAGTTGATAACCCGTTAGAGTCTGCAATCTGAATAGTGACTGTTCCAACACCTACAGTATTAGCAGGTATTAATAATGAACAGGTACCATTGCCCGCCCCGTTGGTTGTGAATGTAGTGGAATTTACAGGAGAACTTGCAATAGTTGCTGTGTGTGATCTATTAGGTGCAAGATCTCTTACAGTAATCTGTAATGACTGTGACCTAATATAGGTGTATGCTTTTTTACCACCCCAAGTTGATTGTGTAGTATCCTCAGGTTTCATCCCATTCCAAGTACCAGTAAATTGTTTATTTTTCTTATATTTTACATCATAGGAGACTTCATCCCAAGAATATTCTGACCATGGATAGTTTATACCTGAATAATAGTCAAAATACCAATCATCATAGTGTTCGAGAAGCTCAGACTTTTTAACTCTAGAGGTTTCTTTTTTGTCGGATACCCATTCTTCCCCTACCCATTCCCACGATACGTTATACGCATCAGGTCTTTCATCATATGTAGGATATGAACCAGTTACATCCGATGAATCCACAGTTGCCAATGAAGTATCTTTGTCGTAGTCTAAGTCTTGATCTGGACTCACATTAGCAGAACCATTATATACTGGCGGGCTAGTAGTTGGGGATCTTGTAGTAACAGGAGTAGTAGAAGTATCCACTAATGTAAATGACATTTCCTTAGTGCCCAATCCGCTTCCACTAAAATCAATAGTAATTGCAAAATTTTCATTACCTTCCGTTGTAGAATCTTCTGCTACATCCCAAGTTAATAAACAGTCACCTGCTGAATCTATTGTTCCTGTCCCTGCTGCATAACTAGTAGCACCTACAGGAATACTATCAAAGTCAGCAGCAGTTACACCCAACCCAGTGGAATACCAGTCAAAAGTTGCTCCCTCTGGTAGGTTAGTGGTTTCAACCAATATCTGCATCCGGTTTCCTTCACCAACATTTTTCTTGCACCCATATCTAATCAAGTTAAATGATTCCTGTGCTACAGGAGGCCTATTGGTACTTGTAACCGGCGGTGGTGCAGGTGTTGTGGAGGTCGTAGAAGATGTACTAGACGAAGTAGTTGTAGTAGGAGGAGAAGCAGTTGAAGATTGCTGCGGGGATTGTACTGGTGGTACTAACTCGCCTGCAACAATTCTGGATTTACTTGCTTGTAATTGCTCTTGATAAACGGCCTGATAATAAGGTACATGAAACATTGTTCCTGTTTGACCTGTTGTTGTTCCGGCAGCTATAGAAGCAGGGGTCAATCTAATAGATTCCTGATTGAAGTATGCTCTCAGATGTCTCTTTTGAGTATCTAAAGAACAGTGATTGTCAGGGTGAGCTACATCATTAATGTTGTGTCCGGTAAACGGATCAACCAATATACCACTTTTAAATCTATCAACACCGTTGCTATCTGGAATAGGTTGATCTTTAGCATCCTTTTCCATCATACTCAATGCAGTATAATATTCAAGACTTGAAATTCTTTTTTCAAGCCCCTGAATGTCCTGCATTGTATACCTACGATTTGTTTCATTTTCATAAGAAACTTTTAAATCTGGTCTTTTATAATACTTAGAAGAAGCAGGTGCTAAAGAAGGATATGGGGGTATATTACCCACAGCCATTGTCATAGCATCATCAGGTTCAGCCGGTATACGAGGATTTGTTCCTGATGCTGATTCTAGTATTCTAATTTCACCTGTGTTATCTAAAACAACACGGAAAGCTTTACCTAGATAATAATCTAACCCTAACGCAAATTCTTCAACAGGGACCGGCACCTGTAAACCACCACTAGGTCTATCAATTTCTTGTCTACTATTCGGATTTACAGTTGCACTTGATAATATTGAAGTTGTGGTTGCAGTATTGGTCGTATACGGTCTAAAGTCAAGGGCACTACGTAGATCTATTTTTCCAAAAATTTTGGATCTATAAATTGGGATTTCTTGTGTTAAAATACCTGAAGCGCCGGTGTCGTCAACAGGATATGAATTCACACAAGAAAATTGTGCTGTGTTTGGTGATCTTGAGAAATGATCTACAGTTACTTTTAAATATCTATAAGTTGCTAAATCTAAAGTGCTGTTGTTTTTCTTTCTAATTGAAGCAAATTCATACAAGTTATCAGTTTGCCCATTGACAAATCTAAATTGATTTGTTACATCTATTGCACCTGTAGTATAATCAGCATTTGAAGATGCTGTAATACTAGTTACTCTAAGAGCGTCACATATACCTAAAGTAAAAGTTTTTGTTGAAGAAGTATAAGGTGTTGTACCTGCATCTAATTTTACTAAAGTACCTTCTTCTAAAGTTTTACCTATAGGCGTTTCATCATTAAGTTGTACAGTAGTATAAACTCTTATACGTCTATTTGTATAGGTAGTAGTGTTTATAGTGTTGCCTAAATCTATTGTCAGATCGGTATTGCTACTTACTGAAATGTGTCCAGAAAGATCAATATATTCTCCGGCAGAATAACTAGTTTCACTATCTGTGAAATCATCTTTAACCAATACTTGAACATTTGCTGCAATTTGTGTATTTGTTAAGGACCCATTAAAGGGAAATGTGTAATTGCCTGTTAAGGATAATGTGACAGACGAATTACCATCTAATTCGGTATCCCACTCTTTAACGTATTTAAAACTATAATTAGTGTCATCTACAGATTTTACCGAGTTGTAAGGAAGCTTCCACAATAACTTATTGTAATTTTGTTCTTTAAGAACGGCCGAGCCACTCTCTAAAACACAATCCGCAATACCGTCAACGCCAGCGTCTCTGTCGTAGTAAATAGCTCTAACATCTTCGACACCACCTGAACGCATTTTTAAATCATACAAGTATAAACGATATTGAGCTGAGGATGTTCCTGCAGTTCCGTTATCTAAAACTAGGTGTCTTACTTTTGCTGTTCCGACTACATTTCCGGAAATAGCATTACTGCTAGTATCAGAGAAATACCCAGAGCTTACTCTATCTTGTGCGGTGTCATATAATGTTACTGTAGTTGATCCGTCAACATCCCAAATACCTGTCATTTCATCTACAAGAAAATAATTACCATACGCTGTAGCTATTGCAGCGTCTGTTACAGAAATATAGGATGTAGCTTTATCAATATAGTTGTAAGCCGGTGCACCCAGCTCTCTCATTCTACCGCCGGTTACTGCGCTACCCGGATCCATGATGACAGCTAGTTTTGTAGCATCTCCGCCATTGCCAGCTAAAAATAATCCATTGTTATTACCATCATTCAGGTGTTCTTTAATTGAAATTCTACACCCATTGATAACATAGTTGCCGTTAGTTAAGTATGCTTTTTTCGCAATAGAATCACCAATACCTGCTAAAGGATCAACCTTCTGCTGTGATCTAGAAATCCTGCCCATGTCATAGATAGCATATTGATAAAAATCATCTGAAGGCACTACGTTATAATCGTAGGAATCTAAATAGACACCTAAAGTATATCTATCAGCACCGGGAGCATTGTAGTTATATGAACCGGTTGCAGGATCAAGTAAAGTTTCATCATCTCCTGAAGTCGTAACAGATTCTACAACCGTAAATCCTATTTTTTTCTTCTTTGTTTTAGTATATCTGTCAACGAAACAAGACATATCGCCTGTACGAATAAAGGTGTCATTCAAATAAATGATAGCCGGAGTCATTGAAAAAGTAGAAGTTTCACCGTAGTATTTCAAACTAGGTAAATTTCCGTTTCCAGAGTCTACAACAAAAGTTTTACCATTATTTAGATCTGCTGATCTAAGAGTTAATGTTTCGCCTGCTCTAAAATGATCGTCTGTTTGACTGTTAAAATCTGTATAAGAAATATAAAAAGTTTTTAGATTGGGTGATTCAGCTGAGCTACCGGTAGCTACATCTACTATTGTTGCTTTGATTCCGGTAGTTCCACCGACAAGAGTATATCCGATGTAATTAACTAAATCGTCATTATCTATGGCAACACCATCATAATCAGAATCTGTGATTTTGATGAATTTTATGTCTTTGATCTTTTCGGCACCGCCACTAATGACAGTACCATTTAAAAGACTATAGCTACCTAATTGAGATAACTGATCCTGAATAGCAGTTTGTAGCTGAGTTAATTCTCTAGCCTGAACCGCCACACCCGGTTTAAATAGAATTCTATTGTAATTTTTAGACGGATCAAAATCGTCAAAATAAGGTGAAGAATTTAAATTAAGTGCCATTTAATTTTCCTAAAATCTAATAATTGCTTTTATAGTTTCTACTTGGTCTTCTTGTCGGTTAATACTAGTTCTATTTTCCATGTAAATAATATCACCGGTGGTGACATCTACTTCAGGATTCGACACACTATTTATAGTAAGAGAACCAGATGGATCCTGCGTTTCATTCGTTAATATACTACTAGATGAAATAATACCTACATCAGCTCTCAAGTATATATTAAAAGTACCGTCTGTTTGTTCTACAATTTGTGCTACAACAAATTGTCCACCTCCATCAGTGGTTATTACATCATCCTCAGCGTAATATAATTCTTGTCCTGCATCTACGTTTGCAACAAAACTAGCAGTACCTGTTGTAGTGGAAAAAGGTACACTTACATTATTGTAAACACCCGCATTTTTCAATAAACCAATTTGCCTAAAATCATTATTTAAAATTAAATCGGGGTTAGTAACATCAGACAAGCTAATTACTAAACCTAGGTTACTTGCAAATAATTCTTTAACTGGATTAGATCCATGACCTGTTAGGGGAGCAATAGTTGCTCTAGCAGTAGCCCCGGTGCCTATACCTAATTGTGTAAATGAAATGTCTGCATATGTATACCCTGAACCAACAGATGTTAAGACAATACCTGTTATAGATCCTGTACCTTCAGCTATTACTGCGGAAGCCGCAGCGCCAGTTCCATCACCGGTGATTTTTACAACAACATCACCTTCTATATAGTCCTGTCCCCCGGATGTTACTTCTATTCTATCAATACCGCCCGGGATTGCTGAGGCTTCTACGTTGCTTTGATCTGATGGCGCGGAGTCTGGACTTCCCAAAGAAACAGTAGCTTGGGCATCTGTACCGCCACCACCCGAGAAGGTTACAAACGCAAAAGAATATCCTGTACCTGAATTGTTTATTGTGATGCTGTCTACAGCATCACCACTCATAACAGCTGTTGCTGATGCTCCGGTACCATCACCGTTAATTATAACGCCAGGAGCTGAGGTATATCCCGAACCACCCGCAGTGACAGAAATTGAATCAATCTCACCGTTAACATCAAATGTAGGATTGCCTGTAAGTTTTCTAACAGGTATCCAGCTAGAGTCTAAGAATTTAGTTTGATCTGCGGCTGAAACTGAAAACATAAATTTCCATTGATAGCCATCAGCAGTTACCTCAACCTCATCATCTGTAGTCTGAGGAAATGAGGTGCTTGGCGAATTGTTATTATTGTATATACACTTGTATACACGATAACTATCTGTCATTACGTAAAAATTACTATCAGCTAGGGTAGTGACACCACTATAAGCCTGTATAACATTTCCATCTGAATCTAGTTCTCCATATCTATCATCATACTGGTCATATACAGTACCACTTTCCCAATTTATCCTTCTACAAAGATTAACAGTATCTGCACTGGTTACTTTCTGCACAAACATGATTTGGCGTCTAAAGTCATTTACGGCTCTTTCACTATCAACAGGGTTAGGAGGAATTTCCTCGTCACTCCAAGGAAGTGTCCTGCCTATAGAAAAATAATAGTAGTCGTTTTCATTAACAATATCCCTGCGTAAGGATCTTGCTAATTCTGCTCGACCTACTTTTGTTAGAACCAGTGCCATCTATTTACCTATTAAGAAATAGTAATTGTCCAGGTTATAGTCATACTATCTGACGCACCTTTGTTTACTACTGAATATACAGTACGACAAAGCATTGTGCCGGCAGAAGAATCATTAAAAATACCTGCTTCTGTTAATGCGCCACCACCAACACCTGCACCAAAAGTTGCTACATATGCAACAGCATTATCGGTAACAGTAGTTGAGGTTAAAACTGTTCTAGAAGCAGCTACTGCAGCGCCTAGAGAAGCGTCACCTGCAGCGGCAGCAGTGTTGTCAGTGCCTACTTCCATATGAGACATTACTGCTTCAGAAGTTCCTGCCATGCGAGATGCGATAAAGTCTAAACCAGTATCAACAACCAGGTTAGAAATATGGCGTTCATCTTTAATACGACCTTCGGAATCGCGGATAATAATATCTACTTTACCGGTCGCTTTCATTTTTTCTTTGTTAAACATTATTGTTCTCCAATATTAGAATGAACCCAAAGATATTGTTTCAATGTAATCTTCAGCAAAATATGTAAGATCTGAATAATCTTGAGGTCCTGTTATTGTTCCTGTGTCAGATACTGTGGCAGTATTAGACACTGGAGTTGTAAAATTCATTTGTATTGTTTCACTAGTTTCGCTAGAATCTGAAACAATCTTACTAGTATTTATAACAAAATCTTGACTTGTTAAAATATTATCTTCTTTATTGAGTCCGATATTTAATGTAGTTGTATCAGCATTTGTTGTAGTTTCTGTAAATACTTTTCCTACCTCTATAGCTAATGCGTCTGTTATATTACTTATATTGTCAGATAATAATGTTAAGTTTACTATTAACTGAACATCGACAATATCTGAGACAGTTGCTACATCTGAAAATTCTCTGTACCAGGTAATATTTGTTACAAAATCTTCTGACGTTTGAGCAACATCCTCATTAGAAATAAATTTGTGAAGTTGGATAAAGAAACCACCCTCTGACACATAATCCTTCCCGCCGTTTTCTAGATAATCCTCGGCAAAGTAAGTTTGCTCTCCTACATCTGATACACCGACTAAAGCATTCGGACCAGACTCAATTGTATTATCTTCAAATACAAGTTTGGGGTGTAAAGAAATATCATCTGATACTATTACTTCATCTTCAAAAGGTTTTGTTATATGGAATGTAAAAGCATCAACCGTTGTAATTAGTTCGTCATTTTCAAAATATCTTATAACCAATCCAGAGGTTTCTACATCAATACCTAATCTATAATCAAGCTCATTGGTGACAACTAGCTCACCAAATACCTGCATACCTGCAGGGTGCATAAGATCTTTATATTTTTTATCCCAAGTGTTTTGTGATATACCGGATTTAATAACATATGAATAGCTTTGATATTTTCTATTATCTTGTAATCTATTAACATCAGATAATTTACCTCTGTCATCTAACCATCTACCCTGAGGTAAATATAGATAACCTGTGGTTATTGTAACAGTAACATCCTCTCCGGTGGGAGAAGACATCAGAATATTAGTCGTAGTATTTAGGAAGTTTCTTCCTGCATTTACAATATCCCACGTTAAAGGAACTCCGGAACTGTTTACAGTTTTAACTCTGATGTAGGCACTGTTTGAACCGCCAATATACACATAATCTTCAGCAAAATAATCTAAAGCGTAACCTCTACCATCATCCCCAGATTCAGATATAGAATAAATTTGACCTACACGAAATCCTGCGTCGTCTTCGCTACCGGAATAAGTTCCTTCAGATATTGTAGATAATGTTCTAGTAAGGTATGCCTTAGCGTTTTCTTCACCGCCTAATTCATTTCTTAAAACAAGATAAGTTCTAGTGTTATGTGTTTCAAATGCAACAGTAGGTGTTGCAGAATAGCCTGAGCCGCCATCCAAGATTGTAATAGATTCTACCTGAAATGAGGAATTTATATTTGCTCTTGCTACTGCTCCCTCACCTGTTGCGTCATAAAGTATAACTTCAGGTGCTGCATGGTATTGTTCACCATTTGAAGTTAGTGTTATTTCTGTGATCTCTCCCGCAACTACGGTTGCAGTGCCTGCTGCACCTGCACCGGGACCATATATTTCAGTTACACTTTCCGGTAAACTTATAGAAAGATCATATACTTGAGGTACTGTATTAGCAAGCTTGGACGCACGGTTTACTGTAATTGGAATAAACTTTTCTATGGTTACAGAACCAGTAGTTTCAAAATATCTTAAATCACATAAAGTGCCATCTAAATTTAGTACCTCATAATTATTATAACCGTTAAGGGCTTTAATAGCTTTTTTCTCAACCCAACGACCATCTGAAGCACGTAAAACATATTTACTTGTATACTCAACATCTATTTCAATGTCGTATACTATTCTAAAAAATGCTTTTATAGCTCTTTGTGAACCTTTACTTTCGTAAATATCTTTAGCATGCTTATATAAATTCTTTTTTTCTGTTTCCACAACATAAGGGAAATCTCTAACTAACTGCAATGCCCACTTATCTAAAAGCTCATCATCAGCCTCATCTATATCATAAAAATGTTGATTATATAAAATATGATTTGGTTTACCTTCTTGATCCATATAATCAAAATATTTTTCAATGAATGTAGCGAAGGTTGTATACTCTGTACGAATAAACTCTGGGATGGAATACTTAGCATCCAATTTTAAATTTTCAGTATATTCGGTTGAAACAGAAGTGGCAAATGATAGGTTAGCTGTAAGGACTGCTCCCCCAGACCCGGACACTGTTACTGTTGGTGCTGTTACATAACCAGTACCTACGTTTGTAACGGTTACGGATTGAATTGCACCATTAACTATTGTACAAGTTGCAGCTGCACCTGTACCGCTTCCCCCAGATATGGTAATGGTAGGTGAACTACCATCAATGTAACCAGAACCTGGATTGACAATGGTTATTGAAGATACATACCTATATTGACTAGGTATCTGATGGGACATTAATCGACCTCTACCTGTACAGATGCTGTAATTTTAACTCCCGATCTCGCACCTGATAGTGCGTTTAAGGAAGAATCATCCAACTTTAATACTGTGTTTTTACTTGGAGCGGGTACAATAGCTGAAGTAGATTCAGGAGAGATTCTAGTTAATATACTAGTTTTAATATCTTTTGTATCATCATGGAGGCCTGTTGTAACACGAATAAAAGTATCACCACCGTAAAAACCTGAAATATAAATTTCTGATATTGATACTTTACCCGTATCATAGTCTATAGTACCTATTTTTCTTAATTTAGTACCATCTGCTTTTTGTAATCTAATGTCACCTATACCTGAATATAGTGGTCCAACTACTCCGCTTCTAGGTTCATCAATTAATTTAACCTTAAATGTTGCTCGATTGATAACCACATTGAACCAAGTGCTGTGCAATTCTCTAGGTTGTACTTTAGTATTAAAAGTAAAGTTTAAACTATCTTGTCTAGTGGTAGTCGGTGTTATTCTTTTTTGTACATAAGGAACTAGATTAACAGAAACTATAGAGGCTGAGCTATTATATATTGCATTATGTAATCTACTATAATAAAAGTTTTTATTTAAACTATTTAAATTATTATTAAAATACTCTGTTATTGCATTATTTGCTGCAAGCTCAATTTGACCTCTAGTTAATGTTGTTATTTTGTTATTATAAACAATATTAGCTCTCAGAGAAATGAATGTATATTCTGGATCTACAAATTCAGGAATAATAGCAACCGGTGCTTTAGGTGTAACCACTCTATTAATAATGTCATCTTTAATAGTTTGAGTTATAGATGTTCCTGTGACAGGATTTAAGGAGATAAAAACTTTTCCGTAAATAGGAGGATCGTTTTCTTCTCCTCCCCATACCGTTACAGATTCAATAGCACTGGGATATAATTCTTTTATTAGTGATGAATAGTCTGATGAAGTTACTGCTCTATTTTTTGTCTGATTGTATCTCGGAGCGTTTTTTCTAATACTAGCGATTGTTTCTTTAACAGTACCACCTACAGCAGGTGCTGTTGCGGTTATTCTAACTGTTTCCGATGCTGAAGTAATTACTCCAGATCGACTAAAAGTAGAAATACTATTTGGTGCAGAAGCTGAACAGGTTAAATAATCTATAGTAACAATATTGCCATTTGCTAATGCTCTACCCAAAACACCATCACCAAATTTTACAACAAATAACCCGTCCACATTTTCTTCCAACCAATATGCTTTAGTTGTTGAAGTTATATCTAAAATGGTTGTATTTAAGTTGTATGTTTCAAATACAGCAGAAGTACCAGAACTTCTAACACGCACACGAATACTTGTAGTATCTATGTTCGGGTTGGGTAAAACAAAAGGACCTGATATATTAGTTGAAACAATAAAATTATTAGAAACCCTAGTACCCTCTTTGATAACAATATCATCAAAGTAAAAAGCATCTACACCGTTCCTAGTTTCCAAGGAAACAGTATGATCTGTTTCAGGATAAAATGTATATGTTTTGCCATCTCTGGTACCCGAAAAAGAATAAGATCTAGGTAATACCGCTGTAGTTGAAGTGTAAGTATTTCCCGGAACAACATACAATGAAATAGTAGAAAATGCTGAACGTCTGGAACGAGGAGTGTATCCAAGACTTTTAGCTATAGAAACAACAGAGGTTCTTTTTATTGCAGTATCTAAAAAGGCTTCATTGGCCAGCATATGTGATAACATTGCGTTATAGTGTGTATTGTATGCAAGAATATCCAGCAGTACACTTAACGCAGAACCTTCAAAGTCATAATCAGAAAATTCTGCTTGACCTTGTAGATACTCTTTTAGATCTTGTTTTATGTTGTCAAAATCTAATTCTGTTAAATTAGCTTGAGCCATTTATCGTAACCTTTCTAAATTAAAATTAAATACCGCTGGTTTAGTTATACCTACAGTATAAAAATATATTTCTATGTTATAACCATCTTCTGAGCTATTCGGTAGTACCTTAACTTCTTGTATTTTCACTCTGCGCTCAAAATTTTGTAATACTGTCTCAATTTGTTTTTTGATTGCTAAAGCTGTTAGAGGAGACATATTTTCAAATAAAAGACCTCTAATATTGCCTGCTATTTCAGGGTGAAAGGGCCTTTCATACGTATTTGTTAGTAACAAAATACGAAGGGCCTGTTTTACCGCGGCAACATCTAGTGCTTTAGAAACGTCACCGGTAACAGGATGCGCAACAAAGTTAAGATCTATATCTTTGTATATTCTTGTTATTTCTTGTTTTAATTCGGCCATACACTTATTTATAATGGTTTTTAAATATCTGGTAGATCAAACTGAATAAATTTCTCGCCAGCTTCTCTCGCTCTTCTTTGTAAATTTACAGTAGCTCTGGGTTTCGGTAACTCAGGTAGTTTATGTCCTGCAATTATAGCTTTCGGTGAAATTTTAGGAAATGAAATTGGTACTGCCTTCAGTACAAAAGTAGTTCCCTCTTCTTCAAAGTTTGGTATTTTTTGACATAAACTTGCTAAGTCTAGTTGCCCCTGTCTCAATAACTCAGGTATTTGATCTATTTTTAACTCACCTAAATCTATTCCGGAATATTTGGTTTGTAATTTCTTAATCTCATCTGCAACCTGTTTGCCTGCAAGTGCCGTAGTTACAAGATTTTCAGCAAACCCTGAAACGTCTTTTAATAGACCATCATTAAATGGGGATATGTCTTCTAAATTCAAACCTATATCAGGTACTAAAGCCTCTAAATCATTTTTAATAGTAGCCATTTTTGCAGTAATTTCAGCATACTCGGTAGACAACCCAAGAGCACTTGCCACACCCGCTCCAGTAGTAGGAACAGGAATATCTAACAACGATAAAACACCAAGAGGCCCTTCCTCTAAGACGTCTAAAGAATCTAGTAGTTTTTGCGCTTCTGGAGGTATTCCGCAAGACATTTTTTATCCCCTTAAATGACTGAAGGTGTGCCTGTTAGCGCACCGCCAGATGTAACACCTGTGTGTTTGTGTGTGCCGAGTATGATGCTACCTTGACTTACAACACTACCACTAACAGCACCGCCGGTAACAGTAACAGTACCACTAATAGCCGGAGCAGTAACACTAACTGTAGAAGTCATAGGACCAGCCACATTATACGCTCCAGTATGTGTTGTGATACCTGTAATGAATCTTGTCGGTGCAGTAGTATTCTGTGTTACTGCTGCAAGATTTTGTATTGCCCCCGCTTCAACCAACTGATTAATACCCGCAGCTATTGTTTGATTTGTTACCGCAGTTAAAGACATAGTTGTACCTGACGCTTTAAATGCACCAATAGCTGTAGCTGTAATATTACCAATACCTGTAGTAAGATTCATATTACCAAGAACAGAATTTAAACTAATGTCTGTTATGGCACTTAAACTAATTTTTCTACCCACTGTAGCTGAATAATTACCACCAACAGAAAGCACATTGGCTTTCATAACAGTTGTATTGGCCTGTCCGCCTACACGTAAACCACTATCACCTGTGATATTTGTGTTACTACCCGTACCAACTTCTAAACAATCGTTACCCTGAATCTTAGTATGTCTAGATCCGGCGGTTTCTTCATCTCCAATTGTTGTAAACTTATTACCCTTTATTTCTTCGTAATAATCACCACCTACTCTAAGTCTTAAATCTTTCTCAACAGTAAGATTACAATTACCTTGTACAAAAATATTTTGATTCTGTATTACGATCTTGTAGTCATCACCTACAATTTTTGTGACTTTAGTTCCGTCTGCCTGTACTTCATAAAAAGTACCCGAGTTATGATACTCATGTATTCTTCCGTTATTGGGAGTATCGTCTACTTCAAACACATGACCGGATTCTGTTTCTGTTACATTGTTATACGGATAAACAGAGGTTGTACTATCCTCAAATGTTGGAAGCTGACCTGGTTCCTGATATGACCCTGTTTCGTTTTTACCAAAACGAGGATGAGGCTCTTCCCAAAATTCTGTTTCGTATGAGGCGCCATTAACAGGACTAGTAACTGAATCCATTTCAGGTGCTTTAGCTATCGGTATTTTTGTGTCGTTTGCTAATCTACTTTCTCTTTTTTGTACTAAACTTGCATGATCTTCAGCAGCAGCTCCACGAGCCAATCTAGAAATATCGGGTTCATTTAATTCGTTATAGCCTGGTTCCTCACCGTTTCTAGGAAAAATATTGAAAGGATCATTAAAACCTATATTAGGATCTTCTTCTCGTTCCTCAGGTCTGCCATTTAAACTTCCCATTATAATAGGTTGTTGTTCATCTTTACCGTCGGCAAAGAATCCTATTACGGTACTACCTTCAACAAGAACATGATTGCTACCTACACCTGAAACACTTGCGCTTGTAACGGGCATCATAGGAGTTGCCCAAGGCAAATCTGCTGTGGGCAAAGTTTGTTTATTTGCAGTATGATACCCAAATATTCTTACACGGCATCTACCCATATTGTAGGGATCCATTCTATCCTCTACAATACCTATCCACCAATTAAATGTAGGTAAAATCTTCATTCATAACCTCATGTAGCACTAGGTGCTCCTAAGTCTAAGGACACCCCATTCTTAACAACTTCTGCGTGTATTGTATGTCTCATAGCTGTGATTCTGTGGTGTAACGCTGTCACTAAATATCTACCTGTTAAAACAGGATCCATGACCTCATCTATATCTACTTCACCATTAACCTTGACGGAATTGCCGGGATATAAAATATAAAGTAATACACCGACTTCAATATCAGTTCTTCCGGGTATTTTTATATCAAATTTAATTTGATCTAATGAATTTAAATAAGACCGTCTTTTCAAAAAAGGCAACCCAGTATTTTCATCATCTATACCGTATTTTTCACCGTCCTTTAGATACAAACATTTATTATATGAGAAAAATATTTCATTTGAAAAGGGGTTGGTTAAAGCTTCGGAAGGAAAAGGATACCCCTTATCTGTAGTCCAAAATCTACCAGTTTCAGGATTAAATAGATTCAAAGTTTTTTCAGACATTTTTTTACTTAAAAGATCATATCCTCGTATTGAACCACCGTAGTATCCTGAACTTTGTCCATCCATTGAGTTAAAAGTTTTCTTAGCTTGCATTGATTCTATTCTTGTATTTTCCGGGGGCATTCCAACAGAAGTATAATTTACACCGGTTTGTCTTCTCGGTATTTCAAGGCTATTCGGTTCAAATACATATTCATCAAAAACAATATTTGCCTCAACAGAACTTTTAATTATATTTTCTATACTAGCAACATAGAATGCTTTGTTGCCTTCAAAAAATAAAAAATCAGATGCAGATGTATTGGCTCCAATACATCTTCTACTAATAAATGCTAAATTTTTTATAGGAGACCAAAAATTTGAAGTATATGTTATATTACTAATATGCGGCGTGTCTGTCACAATGAGAGGTTTACTATCCGTGCCATCAATTCTTTTTGCCTTTATAAATTCAGGAATTATCTTGCTTATTATCTCATCCGTGGATCCTTTATACGTTTGAGAAAGTGTTGTGAGCTGATCCTGATAACCTTCAAGTGAAATAAAGTGTAATGAATATACCTGTTCTGAATCTCCTGTAGGTATTCTATCTTCAATTGAAAATACGTGAAAGGATCTTTCTATAATATTTTCTGGAGCATCTTCTAAACTAGGAGTTCTTAATTTAACTGTTAAAAACTCATGGCCGATAATTGGTGCATTATTGATTAGGTTAACTGAGTCTGCAAGTACAAGAGTTCCGTGCATTACAGGCGAAAAGATATCCTCATAGATATTAATTTCTACAAGAAAATTATTTAAGTCAATATTTTCACCGGCATGATTTGTTAAAAATAATTCTTCAACATATACTCTACCCGCATTTGATATATCTTCAGATAATCCAGCCATATTATGATCTTAATAGTTTTTTGTATTCGGACACAAACCTAGGTATGTATTCTTCTTTTAACAAACTAATTTGTCTTTTGCTTTCATTCTTTTCTCTTTCATATGTCAAGTTGGAAACACTGAAAATAGAGGAGTCAGAAGAATCAGGATCTACAATAATATTTTCATCATTTATGGTTTTAGCATAATGATGAATGTCTGTAGCATTACCAATACCATATTTATTTTCAACATACTCAAACAATCTACTGTCACTTTTTGGCCATTCTTCATGTACATTTATAATTTCATTTACAGCAAGAATTACCCAATGATATTTGGGTGTATTATAAACTCTTTGTGATAATATCTCAGGTGTTTCTCCGTCTTTAATATAATATTTTATCAATCCAGTTTCATTTATTTGAGGAATAGTAAGACCGACCATACGGAATATATCTTTTACAACAGTTATATTTCCGTTGAAATCATAAGTAATATTAGGCATGAGTTTAAAATACATTAGTACGATCCTTTAGTATCTTGGAACTTCTCATTAGTAAGAAGTTCTAATTCGAGGAATGTCATTTCCATATTTATTTCAGAAGGTGCACCATCTGTTCCCCTGAAACTATTGAAACTGTCCGGACTACCATAAGTTACTTTTAAATCTGTTAATGCACAGTTTGCTACTTTAAAAATATTTTCATTTACTTTTCCCTTATAATGATACTCAATATTAAACTCTGATGGATATTTTAAAAAGTATAATTCTTTTTCCGGGTGCATATGATATTTAAACAGTTGTATAATTTTTTGTACTTGGCGAAGTTCAGGATCACTTCTTGGAGCAAATTTATAAGTGAAACCAAACTTTCTAAATCCCATAGATTTAAATAATTGTTCTTTATATGGGTTAGCTACCTGTCTAGTTGAAGCCTCAATACCACCAATAATGTCACCGCCGCCTAATTGTTTTGGTATTTGCGCTGCACCGGAAATGAGTGCCCTCAAAGTAGCCTCACCTACTCCTCCACTTTTAGTAATAGTTGCACCCAATCTATCTAAAGAAAAATCATCAAATATTCCATTGTTGCCGGCGCCACCTGCAAAACCGCCAACTAATGTACCTAAACTAGTTTCATCCCAGGAAGCACTATAGTTTGCTTGAGGTGGTTGATTGACATGAAGTTGTACCATATCATTTAATTTTACATAAGGTACGGGTTCAAAAAATGTTCTCGCTGCAGCTATACCACCAACAGAAAGCACAGCCATTGCGCCTCCTTTAGCTATAGCTCCTAGTTTTCCATTAGCAGCAGCCACACCCTGGTTTACTGTATATACGGCTCCAGTAATTCCAATGCCGGCAGTAGCAACATTTTTTGCTGCATCCTCTGATATTCTACCTGACGTTCTTTCCTCGGTCTCTGCCTGACGTGCTCTCACATCTTTAGCACTTCTGCCACCCAGTAGTTCTTCAATTTCTCTACCTAAATTAGCTTTATCTTGTGCAGCACCGGCGGCGGTATTTGCCTTTGTATATATTGAAAAGACTATTGTGTGTGGTTGATATTTTTCGCCACCTGGATTGTATGAAAAAGTTCTGGGTCCGTTTCCAACATCATAGTTTATTTCAGGGTCTTCAGGCAAGGATATCTCATAAGGTTCAGGATCAAGTATTTCGGTTACTTTTTCTTTGGCCGCATCAAAAACTTCAGTAATTGCTGTCCACCAGGTATCACCACCGTCAGATGGAGCAGATGGAGTCGTTGATTGCTCTGTAGTTTTTACATCGACGGAACTATCAGTCACATCAGCCATTTTTTTAACCTCTATAAATAAATAGAATTTACTTTATTTATAAAGGATTACTGAGCAAAAAACTATAATATGAATATTAGTCGTCACATCATTAATAAAGACATTGATTATGATGGTTATAACTACAATCAATTGTGTAATCTCATAGATCGCTGGAAATACTTATTAGTATCTAAAAATGTCAAAAAGGGTAATACACTTGCTCTTTCTATATCCATCGTCAATCCAAACCAAATTGCGCTCACAATAGCAGCAGCTGAGTTAGGATTACAATTGTTTATCATAGACTGGCCAATAAGTATAAAAACAATGAGTAAAACAAAACTAGGATTATTTGGTCCTGTTGATTTTACGGTTGAATGTGAATCCTTAAGAAGTATTGAAATACATCATAAAATGATTACAGAATACTCACTGAATGTTATTGCGGAAAACGAAATTGATAGTATACACGATACATATACTCCAATCTGGGGAAGGGCAAGTTCTCCTTTTCTAATAGCATCTACAAGTGGTACAACCGGTGAAGCTAAACCCATAATTTTTACACAAAAAGAAATTTACGAAATGTCTAAAAGAAATATAGATATTTTTAAATTTTATAAAGATAGTAGAGTCGGTCATACTAAAAATATGCACCATGCGAGCAGTCTTATTACAGATTTAATACCTTCTCTCATGGCATCTGACTTTCACAGGTCTTGTTTGTATTCAGTATTGGACCCAAAAACATTTGAAAATAATGTTATACCGATTGTTAAAAAATACAAACTTGACCGATTATTAGTATATAATATGTTTAGTATGTTTAAGTTTTTAGAAGCACTGGGTGAAGATAACGATTATAAAATAGTAATAAACATGAGTGGGTTTAGTGCTCCAAAGAATTTCCCGGATATTTGTAGAAAATTTAATATTGAGATTGTATCTCACTATGGTTCAATTGATACAGGTATCCCACTGCTAGTAAACTATATTACAGAGCATAGTAAATATATTCCTAACAGTTTAGGTATATTACCTGATAAATTTTATAAGATGGAGAAACAAATGCTAATAACAAAAGATTTAATTAACAAAGATATTGATTATGACGGTTACAATTATGAGAAGCTGTGTAGTCTTATTGATCGTTGGAAATCTTTATTTAAGAAATATGGCGCAAAGAGAGGCGATAGTATGGCCGCATCTTTGCCGGATGCAAGTATCAATCAAGTAGCACTACATTTTGCTGCAGGTGAATTGGGATTACAAATGCTTATCATTGACTTCCCCGTTTCACCAGCAACAATACACAAAACAAAAATGGGTATGTTTGGACCTGTTGACTTTACTGTAGACAGTCCGGATATGAAACAAATAACTGTACATAGGAATATGGTTGAAAAATATTCTAAAAGAGTCATTGAGCTAGAAGAAATAGATTCTTGGTTTGAGGAGTATTCAGCCATTGAAGCCGAACCTGAGGATCCCTATTTAATTTGTTCAACAAGTGGCACTACAGGTGATGCTAGAAAAATTTTAATGTCACAGAGAGAAGTTTTCTTAACGGCAAAAAGAAATATTGGTATGTTTAGATTTAAGAAAGAACACCGCTGTGGGCATACTAAAAATATGCACCATGCAAGTAGTTTTTTAACAGACCTATTACCCTCTTTGATAGTATCTGATTTCCATAGGTCATGTATGTACACTGCTTTGGATCCTAATTCATTCGTAAACAGTGTAGTGCCTGCAATTGAAAAAGAAAAACTAGATAGAATATTAGTTTACAACACCTACAGTATGTATAGACTGTTAGATGCTCTAGGTAAACGTGGTCCGGACACACAAAAAATTATTGTCAATATAAGTGGCTTTACCGCACCTGAAACCTTTATACAGGTATGTGAAGATTATAACATAGAAATCTTATCCCACTATGGCTCTGTGGATATTGGATCACTTCTTGTAAATTATATAACAAAGGACAGTGTATACACTCCGGACAGTCTAGGAAATCTACCTGATGATTTTCATACATTTGAAGTAATAGACGGAGATATCTATGTAAGTAATGAGATACTTTGGAATAGTAATGAAAAAAGAAAGCTACAAGATAACTTAGTGTATGATGAAGAAAATAAAGTGTGGCTTCACAAAGGTCGTAAGGATAGAAATCCATTAGAAGATGAAGTAAGAAAAATGTATTCAGGAGACTTTACAATAGTACAGGATAAGGATAAAAGATATCTTGCTCTTTGGGACGACACCGAAATACCTGAACAGTTTAAAATTATGTTTGATCAAATTGAAAGGTTGGACAAAGAAGTGTTTATGCCCGAGACTAAGGTTAGTGTTGACCAACTTAGGGGACACTTTCAGTATCATAAAGAGAAAAACCAAGAGATATTTTCTGTTTCTTTAAAATTCAAAAGAATCAATGAACAAGGTGAACACCCATGGAATATCATTGACCAAGAACAATTATTCGGACTATTGCGAGGTGCGTATAACAAGTATGATATTGATCACATTCCTTTAATTGAAGAACACGATCCAATATTCGCAGCATTTACTATTGCGTCTTGTAACAAAGAATCCTTAAAAGATTTTTTTGATAACGAAGGGGCTGTTATTTACAGCATGGAAAAGATACTAGAAGAAAAATTGTTTTCTCCTAAAATTGTTTATAACGAAATTCATGCTGTATCGTAAGGATACATATCAGGGAAAATTTATTCCAAGAAATCCTGCAAAGTATATTGGCAATATAACAAACATCATATATCGTTCAGGATATGAATTGAAGTTTATGAATTGGTGCGATTTAAATTCAGATATACTAGAATGGGGGTCTGAAGAAGTTGTTATACCTTATCGTTCGCCTTTGGACAATAAAATACACAGATATTTTGTAGATTTTTTTGTAAAAATACAAACTAAGGAATCAGTTAGAATGTGTTTAATTGAAGTCAAACCCTTTAGATTTACACAAGAACCAAAAATACCAAAGAGAAGAACAAAAAGATTCATACAAGAAGTTAAACAATGGGGTGTAAATTTAGCTAAATGGGAAGCTGCTAAAAGTTTTTGTGAAAATCGTAACTGGGAGTTTATAATTATTACTGAAAAAGATTTAGGAATTTCCTTATAAATAGTGATATGGCTAATCCATTTGATAATATAAGAGCAAAAGCAGGAGACCAGGATAGATCTTTTAACTGGTATATGACTGCGGTTAAAAAACTGAGCGGAAACTTTGATTCTTTTTCTAGTGTATCTAAAACTGATTTAGGTGAACTGACAAATCAATTAGAACCCGGTGGAATGTATCTTTTCATTTACGATCCAAAATATGCTAGTACATTACCATACTATGATAGACTTCCTCTGTGTTTTCCATTTGATGACATATCAGGGGGTTTCGCAGGTCTCAATTTACACTATTTGCCTCCCCTGCTTAGAATGAAATTAATGGGTAGACTCTTAGATTATAGTGATAGAGAAATTAGTGATAAAAGTAAAATTGAAGTGAGTTGGAATATGTTAAAAGGATTCAGTAGTTTTCCTGAAGCCAAACCAACGGTAAAAAAATATTTGTATTCCCAGGTTAAAAGTAGATTTTTAAGAATAGATCCTACACACTGGAAGGCATCAATATTTTTACCACTACAATCATTTCAAAATTCAAATGCTACAGGCGTTTGGAAAGACAGCAGAGAGTTAATAGATGGCTAGCGCAGACAAAAATATAAACGATTTTCGTGCTCATATAAGAGGGTCATTCACTCCCCGTTCGGATAGGTTTGAAGTTCTCATAAATTTTCCGCAACCAGTACGTGATATAATACAGAGACCGGATTTTTCTAGAAATGGCCCTGATGGTATGTTTTCTTTACGGTGTGAAGAATGTCAAATACCGGGACTTGCTGCAACAACTTTACCTGTTAAATTTGGCACGTGGACGGAATACAGAGCTCAAAATGTTGAATTCCTATCACAAGAAGTTCCATTTACTTTTGTGATGGATAGTAGATGGTCTGTACGTGAAGCATTTGAAGCCTGGATTAACTTGTGTTCTAATATGGTAAATAAAGAAGTAGAATTCCAGGATAATGTAAAATCTGAGATGCACGTAAAAGCATTAGACTTACAGGATAAAGTAATAGGACATTGGAAGTTTTGGGATTGTACTCCGAAACTTATTAACTTAACTCCTATGTCTTGGAGTAACAATAATCTTGTAAGAGGTTCAGTTACAATGGTTGCCAAGTATTGGACAAATGAATTTGCAACTTATAATGGCACAAATACAGAAAGTGTTAAAGTGCAAGAAACTTAATTAATTGGAGAATATAATGGCTTTACCTAAAATAGATGTCCCAACATTCGATTTAGAATTGCCGGGAACAGATACAAAATATAAGTTTAGACCCTTTTTAGTTAAAGAGGATAAACTTTTAACTTTGGCATTATCATCAGGTGAAATTCCTGATATGTTAAACGCTTGTAGACAGATTATTGAAAATTGTTCTTTCAATAAAGTGGATACAAAAGAATTACCAATGTATTTGATACAATGGATATTTTTACAATTAAGAGCTAAATCAGTCGGTGAAACTTTTAGTTTTTCATTAAGGTGTGGCGGTTGTGAAGAAACAATGAATTATGAATGTAAAACATCTGATTTTGAAGTTGTAAATCTAGACTCAGATATTTCAAATAAAATCGAGTTAAGTGAAAGTGCTGGTATTGTTTTAAAACATCCGACGTGTATGGTAGAAGCAGAATTAGAAGAAATGGAAGACATTGAAGTTATTAGATGTTGTACTAATTATATCTATAACGGAGATGAAATCATACAAAGTGAGGATATTCCTTCTGAAGAATTTGTTGAATTTATTGAAAGTATGCCAATACACGTGAAAGATAAAATTGTAGAATATTTAGGAAACAAACCATATCTAGAGCATATGGTAAACTTTAAGTGTAAGGGGTGTGATACTGATAACCAAGTTAGCATCAATGGTTATGAGCATTTTTTCGTTTAACTCTTTCCCAGGATTCGATCGAGAACTATTATAAGACGAATTTTTTACTTTTACAGGAGCATCATTGGAGTTTAACAGAAATTGAGAATATGATGCCCTGGGAAAGAGAAGTATATATTAGTATGTTAATTACACACATTAAAAAGAAGAATGAAAAACAAAAACAGAGTAATTAGTATATGTCAAATTTAGAGGAAATAGCAGGAAGAATTAAAAACAAATCGGTTCAGAGGAATATTCAAAATAGTCCTGTGTATCGTATTGCATCTAACCTGCAAAACAGTTCCGAAACTCTTAGCACTTTAGAAATCTCTAAAGAATCCTTAAAGGAACTGCAAGATATCCTGAAAAAAATGGGTGACGCCCAAATTCAACAAATGAATAACGGTAAAGCTAATGATAAGCTGATTGACCGTATAATAACTGGTATTGAAAAGTTAAAGCTGGCAGGTGAAGTAGAGCTTGAAGTTATCCAAAAATTAGACCTTGAAGCTGAAGTAAAAAATGTAAAGAAAGGTAACTCAACATTAAGTTTATTAAAAGATAATTTAAGAAAATCAGCAGGTATTGATAAGGGCGCAACACCTCTACAGGGATTGGGACAATTCTTAAATCCATTGCGTCAGATGGGTATTATAAAACGTAAGGATTCTGATCCAGAAACCGAAGCAGCTGGACTGACGGTGAAAGATGCATTAAAAATACCTGTTTCAGATAATAGTAATAATGACACCGAGGTTGAACAAAGAGAAGAAACAAGACAAAAAGTTAAAGCTGATATTGAGTCTAGCGAAACTAATACGCCCGGTGAATCTGGTATTGAAGTAGATTCATACCAAGAAAAACAAGCTGATCATTTAAAAAGTATAGACGATACTTTAAAAGACATTAAAACTCTCATTGAACAAGGAATGGCAGGGGGCGGGGGTTTTGGCTTACCAGGCACGCCACCATTGAGGAGCAGAACACCTACTCCCGGTACACGAGGTACACGAGGTACGGCAGCTAGAAATCTGAAACCTGGCTACCGGTGGAATACTAAGTTAAATCGGTATCAAGCCCCGAACGGCCGAATTGCAAGCGCAACAGATGCACTTATTAATTCAGCAGATGATGCTTCACGTGGTAGTAGATTCTTAAAGGGTAGTGGTAGGATGTTAGGAAAAGTTGCAACACCTCTTATGGTAGGAATGGCAGCTGCGGACGCTTATGGTGGTTATCAGGAAGCCAATTCTTTAGAAGCATCAGGAGAAATAACAGGCGAACAAGCCACTGTTATGAGAAGTGAATCTGTTGGTGGTGGTGTTGGTACTGTTGGTGGTGTTCTTGCAGGTGCTGCATTGGGACAAATGCTGATTCCAATACCATTTGTTGGAGCAGCTATAGGTGGTTTGGTAGGTGGTTTTTTAGGAGACAAAGCAGGTTCTGCTGGGGGAAATGTAGTTGGTAATATGATAAATGCCTCAAGAGAAGCTGAAGATTCAGCTGAATTGTCTGACAGATTAGACAATTTAAATATTAATGCTTCGAATGTTAATCTAAATCAATATGCACCTGAATTCAGCGGAAACGCAAATAACATAGAAACATGGTCAGCTAATGTATTACCTACAGCCGATGCTGTAGAAAATATGGGATATGACTCTGTCCAAACATCACCTACAATTATTAATAATGTAACAAACAATAACACCTCAACAGGCGGTGGCGGTAATAGTTCACCTCTTGTCGGTGTTCCTTCTATCGGCACCAGGACCGATGATTCTTCTATAAGACGCTTTCAGGATAATGTTTTAGGAACTAATTTTGGGTTTTAAAAAAGGGGGCCTAAGCCCCCTTTTCGTCTGACTAGTTATTAGTCATCATTTGCAAGTTTAGCAAAGTAGGATAGTGTATCATCCTCGTCATCCTCTGAAACAGTAGTCTCAGCCTTTGACATCTGGGTTACCTTCTCCATGAAGTTATCATCAGCAGCATCTCCAGTCTGACTAGAAATACTTTCTGCTGTGCCTACCTTGGCACTGTTACCCAATACAAAATCCAACTTCTTCTTCAATTCTTCATACGACTTGAAGTTGCTGGGGTCTACAATTTTAGCAAGTGAATGCTGTTGTGTCCAAATAGCTTCAATAGCAGCATCATCATCTGATACGGCACTTGGAGCCGCAAACTCAGACTTGTCATAGTTTCTGTAACCTTCTACCTGACGAATCTTAAGTTTGAAGTTAGCACCATCCCAAAAGTCAAAGGGATTCATTGGTGCTTCGTCTTGGAACTCAGGCTGCATTGCATCCTTGATCTTGTCAAAGATCTTCTTACCAAACTTGTAAAGGAATACTTTACCGTTGTTAGAAGGGTTGCCTGAATCCTCAACAACAAGGATGTTAGCGTAATAAGAAAGACGACGCTTCTGTTTACGAGCAATTTCCTTGTTTGCTTCTACACCACTGTTCCAAAGCTCTGAGTTGAGTTCTGATACAGGGTCTGTCTGCTTGAGGGTTGTAAGTGAGTTTTCAATGTACCACTTACCTGCTGGACCTTGGAAGCCATGATTGAACATCTGTACCCAAGGCATATCTTCGCCTTGAGGTGCAGGAAGGAATCGAATAACAGCGTATCCGTTGCCTGCGTTATCTACTGTGGGTTTCCACTCGTTAGAATCATCATTACGTTGCTGAGGGGCGTCGAGTTTTTCGACTTCCTTCATCAATGAATCAAAGTTGCCACGAGCCTTGCGAAGGTCTGAAAGTGAATTAAAAGCCATGCTATTTCTCCGTATATGCGTTGTATTAGTTTGTATGCGATATATTAGTTGTATATGTTTCGAGGACTTCATCTAGATCTATATTCTCTAGATCCTCAATGCTATTTATACGTCTTAGTTCCTGATCGATTGCTCTTTCAGGGTGTTCTTTTCCAACCCTATGAATTCTTTTTTCTTCGGGTTTTCTTTTTACTGATTTAGACATTGTGCAAATTTACCTGCAAATCTCTGTTTAACATTATCTTTGTCTATGTGAACAAAGGGTTTGTACTTTTGTACTAATAGACAAAAATCACTTAGCACAAAATCATTTTTATAATCTTCAACAAACGGATATATTTTTTCCATAATAACAAGTGTTTCAAGTTTTATATCCCCACCCATGTACATTCTGAAGATTAGTGGGTGTGTGCCTTCCATTGCTGACTTAGCTCCTTCTTTTTCCATCCTGAATAGAATATTATCTAAGTCTGTATCTAAATTATACAATAATCTCTTACGTGTTGTCAAGTAGTCTTTATAATTATTTTTGCAATTTTCATCAAATATGCCGCCCCATTTGTTACCAGAAACAAAGTTAGCTACAAGCAACTCTATGATTTCTTTTTTTGAAAAGTCCCTGGCAAGTTTTCTTATAGCAGTCAAGTCTTTTCTTTGCAAAAAGGTTTCTCTTTTACCACGTACAACACCTTTATGTTTGGTAATATCATATGACTCTGTTGTAAAATGTAACTTGAGAGCCAAGTACAATTTATAAACGTCAAAAGGATCCATAGTTAAAATGGTAATTTACTACTCCCCTTATTTTTCAATAAATTCAAATCCTGTGCTTCTGTTTGTATCTTTTCTTTTAATGACGCGGTCAAAAGTTTATTAACACTTTCAATTTCTATTTCATTGCCCAAACAATAGTCAATGAGTATATCCATACAAGAGGTGTTTGTGTGTTTTGATTTTCTTTCAATAAATTGAGAAAATTCAATAGAGCTATTAAATTTTTTCGTTATCAAAAAAACGTCTGTTATTTTATCTTTGTCAGGCATTAACAATTCCAACATTTATTTTTACTCCATTATCTATAAAATACATGATTCTCAATTTTTGTAGTGTAGACAAGTTGTCTATTCCAAGATGGATCTACATCTGTGTTATGATACCATAAAGCCCCATAAGTAGGGTCATCATACTTATCATTTATAACACCTTCAGCTACGTCCATTGCAAGACCCCATGCCCACATATCTTTTGGGCTGTCACTTCTTCCGTCGCACCACCAACTAAACTGACACTGGTGTCTAAGAGGAACTATCTTGTTTTGTTCTGTAAGAAACCAAACAGAAATAGGTCCTTGTTTAATAACCTCACACAAAGTATTCGGATATCTTTCGTCATGTTTTCTATTGAGTGCAACATAGGCAACAGCTATTTGTCCTGTCATAGGCTCACCACGAGCCTCAAAGTAAATGTTCTGTGCTAAACATTCTACTTCATTATAACTTATTCCTGCGCTAATGTCAATATCAATAACAATTGGAATATTTTCTTTTACAGTTTTATCACTTATTGATAAAACTTTTACAGCTAGTAAAAACGCTGCTAGTAATGCTGTAGAAATAAGAAACTTATTCATACAATCTCCTAGTAATTGGTGCCGCCACCACGAATCGAACGCGGGACCTACTGATTACAAGTCAGTTGCTCTACCTGCTGAGCTATAGCGGCATTGGGCCCTTTGGATTATAAGGCGGTGCCCATACCTCACTTAGCTTATGCAGCTAAGGCGTAAACGTCATCGTTAGCGTTTATTTTAAGGTAGTTTTAACGTCTACTCTGACGACCCTCAATTTGCCTATTCTCTCGTCTGTCGAATCTAAAACGCCCCCCTTGTCTTTTATTGGTGGAGGCGGGGGGATTTGCACCCCCGTCCAAACTCGTTTTACTTCAAACGTCAACGGGTAATATATTTATATTATACAGCCTGTGGGTTGTTTGTCAAATATTTTTGATACTCCATTGTCCATAAATCACTGTACATTGTATCCTCATATCCTTCAAACCAAGGTCCGCCGTCCGTATAATGAATAGCTTTTGGATTTTCTAAGTGATAATATCCGTCTAAACAATTCCATTCTAATGGTAACGATCCAATGCTTTCAGTCCACGTAAACTTATGAAAGTGTATACCCGGTGTATACGTATTAAGATAGCTGGCAGACATACGACAATCCGGATGCGAGTTATTGAATACCATCAGACTTGCCCAGTTTTTACGATAATAACTGTTTTGTGAGATATTATCCATTTTACGAATTGAATTGGGTATATAGTTAGGATGTTTTGATAACCAAACTGCCTTACTAGGATCAGACTTTGCTATATCAATTAGTTTTTGTGGATCATCTAAAAAGAGAAAATCACAATCCACAAAGATAGAGTATCCTTTCTGTTCTGATAGTAACGGCACCCAAAACCTAGTAAAAGTAAAATCAGTAGACTGGGGCTCACCGAGATTGCGAGAATACTCAGCAATATCTTTACTGTAAAGTTTTTTGACTTCTATATTGCTTCTTTGTTCAATTGAATATTTACAAACTTCATAAGCAATTTCTTCTCTTGGATCATACCCGATGTAAATACTCATCTAATGTTCTCTTTACTTCATTCAAACGATATAAACTATATTCTTGTAAATTATTTATAACATAGTGTACGCTTGAATAACTGTGTACACTCCAGGGAAATCCTTTTTCTGTAAAACTTTTTTTATCAGATATAACAATCATCGGAGCTTGTAACCAACGAGCTAACCACATTAAAGAGCCATGATAACCAATAACAATTTTAGATTTTTTTATAATATCTGCTGCTTGAGATACAGGCGTGGCATAATCAATAACAGATACGCGGTGTCTGTTCCCAAGATCATTTATGTATTCTTCCCACTGACCTGACAAAGGATCTTTCCACCTCTTGCCGGGAGCATATTCATCAAATTGTTTTTTGTTTCCGTAAGAGGGGACAATTGCAATATGACCATCTTCGCCGGTCCAAGTTTCCTTGGCAAATCTTAGATTATGATAACTACGGTTGCTGTCATCATAGTTAGTGTGGTCATACCCTAGTTTATGATTATAAAACTGATTAACAATAGCAGACCCGGGTGTGTTTTTAACAATGTAATCTATTCTATCATTTATTGTTTCAGAATCTTCTTCTTTAAATTTTGTTCCAGGTGCGTGTTCAAAATAAAAATTTAGAGTAACCTCTTCTCCTCGCCTTTCAGCTTCATTGTGTGCGTAACAAATCGGAGAGACTATATCACCGTAGCCTATTTTACCTTTCCAGTTTATTGTGACGCTCATAGTCTAATCTCAAATCTAAAAGTTTCTCTACATAGTTATCTCGTTTTTCAACAAACACCTGAGGAAACTCACCCTCTACTGTTATAGCAACAACGATTTGTGAAACGGGTATGCCTGTCATTTCTTCAAACATAATAGCGTATGAAGTACACTGCATAAAGTAATTATCAATCCATTCTTTCTTTTTAGTTTTGCGTGAGGTCTTAAAATCAATAACTGACAGTTTACCTTCCCATTCAGCAATGCAATCAACCCGGCCTGCCATACGTAAATGATTACTGTACAGTGGGTCTTCGATTGCGTGAATGTTGTCTATCCTGTCGAGTTCAGGACGGAAGCGATCCCACATCTGTTTGTCTAACAAACTGAGATTGCTTGTATCAATATCCTTATTCAGCAACACGTTCTCACACAAGTCATGTATCTTTGTACCTCTTGTTGCTGACTGATTACTGATTTTGTTTGCTTCTTCTTCACCGACACGTTTACGCCAAGCCTTAATAGACTCTTTTGACGCATGAGACATAACGGTGGTTACTGAAGGATATAAGTTTCCTTCAGGTGTACGATAGAATCTACCTTGTCCGGTAGTTTCTGCTTCTGGTATTTTTAAATCTATTGCTATTCTTTTAAACATATTACTACTTATAATGGTGCCTCGGGCCGGACTTGAACCGGCACGCCTGTTATAGCGAGGGATTTTAAGTCCCTTGTGTCTACCAATTTCACCACCGAGGCAATTTGGTACACCCTGCAGGAATCGAACCTGCAACCTACGGCTTAGAAGGCCGTTGCTCTATCCGATTGAGCTAAGGGTGCTAATAAAAACTATCAACAAATTTTTGCAATATAATCTCAAAATCTATTGTATCATTACAAACATTTTTTGTAACACAATTATAATTGTAAGATTTTTTTAGGTCATCATAGTTCATAATATAATCTTTTGCACTATGAGGATTTTTTTCTCTATCCATATTAAAAGGTTTTTTAGGAGTCTCACCCAATAACATATGTAAAAACCCCGGGCCTTTGGATAAATGGTCTTCTAATGTAATTACTGTTCCTGATAACCAAGGAAGTATTAACAGCTCTTGCATCAAGTTATCTGCTTTAATTAAAAGATCTTTCATTCTCAATGCTTGTTCTACATTGACATTAAAGGGTTCAATTTTAATCTCATCTGTATATTCATCTGGAGTATATTGTTTGGTGTTTATAGCCAAATAATGACTACACAGCTGATCCAATTTATTATCCCTGCGCGAGATAATTAAGTTATAATCAAGTGTATTCAAAGGTAACCAACCAGAATGGTCATGTATAACTAAATTATTCTGATGTATTAATTTTTCGGTTTTCCCTGTTCTGTAATAGGTTATCAAAGGATATTGATCTTTTGACGAATAGTATAACAGAGCGTTTAATTCTACAGGTTCATAACCACAAGCAGCCAGATAATGTAATAACAAATTACTACCAGTTCTTCCTGTCCCTTTAATTAGGTAATTCATTATTATTGTATATTAACCTCTCTGCTGTTTTTAACACCCACGGGTCTCGCATCGGTAAATCAAAACCTGATGAGCTATCCCACTTGTCAAATTCTGCATCAAACCTATCACTGTAAGCGTTAGGATAATCCTTCATTAGCTGCTCAAGTTCTCTAGCCCATTTATCATAAGTATAGTCGCTAATGATATTGGTGTCAAGCGCATAGTAGATGCAAGAGTGGACAAGTATCTGTAACCGACGGCGCTTGATTAATTCGGCCGTCGGATTTGTTGGGTTAGGAAACTTATAGTGTTTCATTACTATAGCTCATTGTGAATTGAGAATGAATACCGTCCATTAGCGCCATGAAGGTCTCCAGACCAAAGAAGTCAATCACTTCCTGGTGACAAGAAAAAATCTGATCGGAAAAACCGTTAGATACAATCAACATTAGTCACGCACCTCTGTAATATACTTGTGGTCAACAATAACAACCTCACCAGACTCACGACTGATAACAACCTTATCAGCAGAATTTTTCCACTGGAAGCCCTTGTCGAGCTTAACGTGATGAGATACGTTACCGCCGTATTCAACACGACTGTGGGTTACTTTACCGCTGACGGGTACATCACCGCTAAGATACATACCTTTAACACGCATACCTTCTAAGTTCCACATTATACAGACTCCTGTAATAGGTTGAATTCGATTTCATCAGCGAGTTCGTTAAATACATTGTACCAAGACTCGGGTACAGACTTGTCAACCTCGCCCGCGTCCAAGTGAATATCAGCATCCACAAAGTTCCAGTTGATACGACCGCGCTCGTCTAAGTTCTCAGGGTTACGGACTGCGTTATTGAAACTAACAATAAGCTCTGAAATTTTCGCTACATTACTCATAAACATCTCCTCACAAGTTAATTTATCAGTTTACAGTGCTTATTATACACGTATTATAGAAAAAGTCAAGCATTTTTTGGCCTAAGGAAAACAAGCACTTAGGCCATTTCTGACGTAAGTGCTTGATTTTATTGGAGAAATTAAAAGCGCTTATAAATCAAGCACTTATATGTATTGTGAGTCCTCATACTTCATTCTAGCCTCAATATACTCCCGGACTAGTTCTGATCTGACTATATCTTCTGGGCCAAATTCGATGGAACAGAAAGATGGCATATTTTCAACAGTTACCATAAACTGTTTGAGCCCAGACAAGTCATTCCTCTTGTAAAGGTCTGTTTGTCGGAAGTCTCCGCAAAAAATTATTTTTGTATTTACGCCTACCCTTGTCATTATGGAATTGATTTCCATGTCATTTAAGTTCTGACATTCATCAACGATAACAATAGAATGGTCTAGTGTGATACCTCTGACAAATGAAGTACACATGAAATCCAAATACTTTTGTTCCATCAACCTCTGATATGGTTGCTGTTTTGATGGGAATAATTCCTGACACATTGCTTGGTAGGGTGCGCTATATACCTCAGTTTTCTCATCTTGGTCGCCTGGTAAATGACCAATTTCACGGGACGGCACAGCAGACCTAACTATAATTACTTTGTCTCTGGTCGAACCCTTGTCCATTACTTCTTCCAATGCGCGATATAAAGCTATGAAAGTCTTGCCCGTGCCTGCACAACCGTGTAGCAAAAAGGCCGGCTTATGTCTGTATTGTGACATAAACTGGCCTTGGGTTTCTGTTTTTGCGTCGATTGTTCTGAGGTCTTCAATCCTCATTTTAAGACTATTGTTTGGACTACCACTTTCGTTTTGTACTAACTGAAGATTCTTCTTTGCCATAAATAATTTCCTTATGGTGTGGTTAAAGTTAGAGAATCATTACAAAAGTTTAATCTCCTCCCTGTAATTTTCTGTGTTTTTCTATTACCTCTCGTTTTTTAACTGAGGTATGATCTTTTTTTCCAAAATCACTAGCTAGTGTACTATTTGGATTAGCTTCAGCAATTTTAGATAATACTTCTTTAAACCCTTCAGGGGGGCGTGTTCGATCACCTGTGCCTGTAGTCAATCCAGGAGCTTTGGTGATAATTGATTCGATTTCAGGATGATTGTTTAGGTAGTTTACTTTATCCTCGTACTTCATAATCATATCATACTGTTCGCCCGTTTCGCTATTACGAAAACTATACGTTGGCATTAAGCACACCTCTCTTTACGAGTTCTTTTTTCAACTTATTCTTGTACTTGGGGATTTTTGTAGATTCATATGCTGCCAGAATCTCTTTTGTAGATGTACAGCGCATATAAAAATGTTCTGAAACCTTTTTTTGAGTCCCGTTACTTTGTTTCTCAAATTTTGTAATACTCGGTTTGAATTTAGTTGGCATCACGTACTTCCTCCATATTATTAATAATCATATTTATAACTCTCCTGCCATGAGAGGATATGAGATCACTGCGTCTTAGTTCACACAAACAGGCTTTAATATACAAGGGTTCTAGAGATTTCATAGTTTCCACTGTATATCTAAGTTTATCGAACCCATACATATTTAGAGCTAAAAGTGTTATGTCTATTTCCTCATCTGTATAGAATAATATTCTGTGACCTACTACTTTAGCTTCAGGTACTTTGGGTTTTCGTTTAAAAAGTATTACTTGTCCCATAATACTTTTATTTATGTTTTAATAAACTTTTACTTTATAATGTTTTTCAAATTTTAAAGCATCTGTTTTATCATTAACTATAGGCATACCCTTAATATTTAAGCTAGTATTAAGTAGCATAGGGCATCCTGTTTTTTCTTTCCATTGTGTAAGCAAAGTGTACAACCCGATATTGCTGTGTCTTGTTACTGTCTGTACTCTACTTGTTCCGTCTTTATGTACAATAGCAGGATACTTTTCAGGATATTTACATTTCACCACTTGCTGCATATACGGTGAATGAAAAAATTTACCAACTTCAAAATTATCCGCCGCATCTTCTATTCTTATAACAGGAGCAAACGGTCTAAATTCTTGTCTCTGTTTGATAGCATTAACTTTATCTTTCATTTTTTGTCCACGAGGGTCAGCAAGAAGTGAGCGATTGCCCAATGCTCTTGGTCCAAATTCTGCTCGCCCATTTGCTACTCCGACTATCCCACATTGTAACAGTTCTTGTAGTAGGTTGTCAACCGGATATTCTCCCTCAATATTGTGACCCAAGAAGGGGGTTGTAAACCTAACTCTTTCTTGTGTGTGTGCAAGTATCGCACCCAATGATGAACCCGCATCACCCGGATTTGGCATTATCCAATGTTGTTTAAAATATGTGGGTAGTATTCTATTGGCAAGACAGTTTAATGCACACCCGCCCATGAAAACAATATTATTTTTTTGTGTCAATTCTTTTGTTATGTAAAGTAAAGCTTTTAGTCTACTTTCGTATACTTTTTGTGTTGCTGCTGCTATATCAAAATAATCTTGTGTACTAGTAAGTTCAGGTTTCCACCAACGAACACCTCGATGAAGATTAGTACCCCTCGTTAAAAAATCAGATATTTCATTATAGAATCTATCAGGATCACCGTATGCTGCCATGCCCATAAGGATATATTCATCTTCATTAGGTTTAAGTCCTATTCTATCAGTAAAGGCAGAATAAAATAAACCCACTGAGTTTGGATAATTTTGATTAAATACAAGTTTATCTTCGTTCCAAATACTTGTAGTAATCCATTCGCCTATCGCATCAATAACAAGTGTAGCACATTCATCAAAAGGTCTTGTATAATATCCAGCTGCCCAATGTGACCTGTGATGATTGCCCCATTTAATTTTACATTTAGGACCGTAACCCACATTATTAAAGTGATCTATAGGATTGACCCAAGGGTTGTTCTGACCTACCCACCACCGTCTTGTTGCTTTTAAGATAGGATTTTCATACCAATGTATACTTTCAGGTTCACCGAATTTTAATGCGTCACAAATTAATCCAATTGAAAGATTCTTTTCGTTTTTATTTTTGGTATACCGTTCTGCGTGGCCGGCAAACACGATCTCATTGTCAGCTATAACTGTTAGTGCGGCATCGTGAAATCCTGCACTAACACCCCAATTAATCATACGTAAATGGATCCATCTCACGTAATTTCTTAAGACGTTTTTTCATTTCTCTACGATTTTTCCATCTCGTATACCAGTTTTTTATTTTGGTTAGCATTTAATTGCCTCGTATATTTCGTCTACAAACTCTTGATATGCCTCTAACTTTGGGTGAAAATACGTATGATAACCACCAGTTCTTTCAAGCCTTTCAGCGTTCTGACAACCCTCTACTTCTACATAAGATAACAAATCTTTTTCAAAATCTTTTTTAAAGGGTTGAGTAAGTGCGTATGAAGCATCATACCCCATTTCCCAAAACATATGTGGATGATTTGGTACCGAACCGGCTCCGTATGTTGTAAGGTCTGCCGCGGCCGGTATCATAAGAGCCAAACCTCCTCTTGCGTGTGAAAGATACTCTATATATTTAATTGCTTGAAACGCCACAGCACAAGTGAACATTGGATTTGCATATTCAGTATCAAACAAATCTAAAAATTTTTGGCTTAAAAACTCTGAAACATTTTGGAATCTCATACCCGGCATTAGTGTATATGGGGTATCCATAAACCCCCTAATCTGGGGGCCGAGTTTTGGTGGAAGCCAAAAAAATCTAGAAGCCGTTGTCAAACCAAAAATTATTAAATCATCATCTTTAATTAATCCACTAGCAGTGTCTTGTTCATATGTCTGGATGTGATTCCACATCCCAGTGCCAGAAAATCCTCGATTAATATATTTTGAACCAAACCTTTTCGCTAACATTGCCGGCCATGCTCTAGATCTTGTTCTAGAAATCATGGGTCCAGATATTACACCGTCAGAAAAACCACTTTCGAAGGAAAGATTCTCCTGATAAAACTGGTAAATAGATTTTCCCGCATCCTTATATTTTTTCTTACAGTTATCTATTTCTTCTGGAGTTTTTAGTGTTTTATACTTATGCTCATAATCTAATATTTCATGCCCTTCAGTAAAACTACAACCATACGCTACTATACGGGAAAATTCTGCCGTTCTACCCTTGTACTCGTATCTCATTTATTTCGATTCCTTGTGATACATCTATTTCTTTAGCCCAAGGATGAAAATCATACAAATTTTGTCCTCGGATTCTATCTAAAACCAACGATTTGTTCACAAAGTCTCTCATTCTTTTATTACGTTCAGCATCATATTCTTTTGAAAAATATTTTTCTCCGTCAGACTCCAAACGTGATAACAAATACTTAAAATTTAATCTATTAGTCTCACTAATTCTATCTTTTATCTTATATAGTTTATTTATTGATTCGTAATATTTGTCCTCTGGCATCACCCAAGGAGCATAAAAATTAGGATAATCTACGTGCAAGAAAAATACACTTGAGCCGATTTCCTCAGCCCACAATATAAATTCATCCATACGTTCAAGTGTAATGTTTTGAACCGTTGTGCTTATACTACAATTGATATTAGGGATAGAAAAAATACTTTTGAAATTCTTATCTATTTTACTCCAGGCGGCTGGGAATCTTACATATTCGTAATGTTCCTGATAACCATCTATACTTGTAGCCATTTGTACTGATTTAAACCGCTTCCACATTTCAATAAAGTCTTTACCAATTTTAATACCATTGGTATTGTAATGAAGTCGCATATTTTTAGCCAAATCAAGTTCAATAATCCATTCTAATAACTCCAAATGTTCATCAATGATTAGAGGTTCACCACCTATAACATAAATGTAATTAACATTATGAATATGATCTTTTAGTAGATCTTTAATATCCACAAAATCAACCCATTCAGTCAGTTTAAAATCTTTTGTTTTGTCTATAGGGTGCAATCCGTAATAATCTACAATTTCACCATCATTATGTTCTCTATTTGCGTTAATTTCTTTCTGTATTAATGAGCTACTAAATGGACTACACATTCTACATTTAAGATTACACTTTGTTCCTAAATCTAGTTCAAGCCGAGTAACAAGTGGCTCGGTTGTTTTCTGTTCAAAAATTCTTTCATAATCATCTGGGTGCCTTAAATTAGCATCATGTCTAAAACTCGGCACACCTTGATCTTCTTGTTCCCAGCAACGATTGCAGATAGGATGTTGTTCACCTCGTAACATAGACTCGCGTATCTCCTGATGAGTCTTAGTTATAAGGACATCCTTCTGATCTTTACCATTATTAACATTGCTAATTAGGTTGGCATTATTAGGTGCACCGTTTATTAATTTATCATCCTCCAACATAACAGGATTTGTAGCATTACAGCAAGGTCTCAAATTGCCGTTAGATCCCACACTAATACAATTCCACGGATATACACAAATAGTTGTTTCGTGTTGCATCACTCGCTGATTTTCTTTGTCTAATCTCCAGTTACCTGTTCTGAAGATGTGTGAGCTTTTTTCATCCATCATTGTGTGATTCTCTCTCTTGTTTTTTGCTCAATGATCTGTTATTATCGCCCAATTCACCCTGATCTAATTGATTATATTCATCACCACAACAAGACGAACATTGAAAACTTCTCATATTACATCCTTTTTCAAAACTCATGGGTAAATATCTTTGAAACAGTGGTGTGAGCATAATATTATCTAATGTGCTTTCATGTAGACTAATAGAATCCATACCGCCATTAAGTTGTACCATTTCTTTTGAAGTATCTTTGGCATTGTAATTACTGGGTGCTCTCCAGGGTTCGCCTCCGAGGAAACAACAAGGATAAACATGACCCGTACCTGTAACAAATATTTCATTATTGCTTTGATACTTACCTAATCTTGCACGACAGTCTACACCCAATGTATTGTGTTTAATGGTAATCTGTTCTTTGGTTTCAGGATCAAAAACAGACATTGTATCTTTAGCGTGCATGCTAGGAAACATACGTTTAAATTCATCGTTGGTAATATACTGAGGTATCAATCTAACCTTTTGTTTAAACTCAATAGCATTTTCATGTTGATATTTACTATCTTTAGCCTGTCTCAACAAATAATTTGTACCATCAGGATTTCTAACCTCATAGAATCCTCTGTTATCTGTTTCAATGTTATATCCTTGCCATCTGGTAGTTCTCTTAATATTAAAGAACTCAAACCCCATATCTTCTGCCATTTGTTTGGCTTCTTCTACCTGATGTTCGTTGTGTTCAAAAACAATATAGTCCCATCTTGCTTTACCACCTGCAGAAGTAAACGCTTGCATATTTCTGTATATTGTATCAAAATTTGTATTTCTTCTGTATAGGTGGTTTGTATCCCAAAGGCCATCTACAGAGAAAACAACATAATCTTCTCCTTTCCATAATGGGTCAGGGCGATAACCATTAATTACAGTAGCTAATTCTGCCCACCACTTTTCATTTCTCGCACTTCCATTTGTATGAATAACTAGGTTACAAAAAGGTGAATGTTCTCTAATGTATTTGAAAATTTCTAAAGTGTCTTTGGCAGCAATTGGATCACCGTAATTGCCACAAGCATACACCCTGCGTTGTTGTGCTAAAAATTCAGGTGAAAACCATTCCTTGAAATTTTCAAAAGTAATTTCGTCCAATATTAGATTTGGATTTATTGCCCTACCATTATCAATGTGTCTCGGACACATTGGACAGGCAGCATTACACCTAGTAGTTAATTCTAGATGCATCGCTGTTATTTCAGTAGATATTGGCCAGCTATAATCACTCATTTAAATTTCCTTAACCGGTATCAGGTTTTCTGCATCTGATTCAACCAGTTCTTGACATAGATAATAAAAATCTTCATACTCTGGAAATGTTTGTAACAAGCTAAGATCAGATCTCTTATCGTATTCAGTAAAGAAATTGTAAAAATCTTTTCTGCCGTTTCTGATAACTTTATCTGTTACACGCGCCCCGCCTTGATAAAAATAATCTCTAACTCGTTTTAGTTTTTCGTATTCAACGTCCCAAAATCCTGTGACTCCATCTGTGGAAATATTATCACTGATAAATTGTAAATCTTCATCAATATATTTACCGAAACTTTGAGGTAATAAGTTTATCATCCAATGTGGAGGCTCTTTTAGATACGGGGTATCAAATATAATTCTATTATTGCCGGGTGTTTTATTCCATTTCTTTCTAAGTCTTAATATGTTTTCCAAGAAAGGTCTAAAAGAGGCAACACTTAATATATTATAAGTACACATAACACTAATAGGAGTATCGGGTACAATTTCTAAATAAGTTTCGACATTTGTGACCCACTGTTTCATTCTAAGTCCACGTCTCATGTACTCAGCTCGCTCATCCCATGCTTCTAAGCTAGTGTATAACTTAAAGTCTTTAATTTTTTTGTTTTCAAGCATTGCTTTAACAGCTTCAGCAAGCCTAGTAACACGGCCGGTAGACACACCCATGTTGCTATTCAAATTAATTTCTAAGTGCTGACAATCATCACTTTCTTGTATTAACTTAAACATTTTCATAGTGTTTGGATTTAACAATGCCTCTCCGCCTGTAAGACGTAATACTTTCAAATCCTTTTTAAGTTCTGGCCACCACTCCCACCATGCTTCAACATATGGGTTGTATTCATCATCTTTATAAACTTTAGTATGTTCTAAATAATCAATACCATACTGATTGAAACTAATATCATAATTACCATGTTTTTCAATTTCATCCTGCCACTGTGAAGATGCTTGAGGACAACAATACCCACATTTGAAATTACAACCAGCGCCAAAACTAACCTCAACATAATAAGGATTTACATCAGCGTCCCATGGCATATTTCTAATTTCTTCGGTTTCTTTTTTTGCATCTAACCAAGTGCTGGAATTGTGTATCATTCTATCACTGTAATGGTTGCCTTCTAGTTCTTCAACATTCCAACAGTAATAACATTCGCTAGGCTTTTTACCTTCAAGCATTTCTTTTCTAACTTGTTTTTTAAACTTTGAGTTATGAATTGCTTTAGGATTTGCTAAAACCTCTTCTACTGGTACACGATTAGGTTGTGGGTGATAACAACTATGATTGTCTCCCATATGCAAATATAGAGTTACATTACGCCATTTCTGAAGGCAAAATCCATTACCGACATCATTAAGAATATCTCTAGTTTCTATCAGTTTATCTATGTGTTTATCTACCATGATTATCTCTTTTCTTCATATTTACTATATAACAAATCTACAAAATTGTTGTCACCACAATGATCTACACAGAACATTGGCTTCCCTTCTTTGGCGTTTTTTAAATTCATTGGATCAAAAAATGCTTTTTTTACTTGTGTATCCATTATAACATCTTCTATAGGTCTGTCAAGACAATTTAAATGAGGATAAGTTTTTAATATAGTATCCTTCATTTGTTGAGATGCAAAATTGTATGGTTTGCTGTGTGTAAGACCATCCATAAAACAACAGGGCAACAAATGACCATCACTTCTTATATATATCTGATGCCATCCCTGTTTATCTTGTCCTAAAGACTTACACTTAATACAGGACTCTTTAGAAAATTTATTTTCAGCATCTGTAGCAATAATTTTATGTGCAAGTTTAGGTTCTTCTTGTGTTGGTATTTGTTTTTCTCCCACCATTGTAGGTAACACTACCGGTCCAGTATCTGGATCTTCTGCTGATACTATACTGTATTCGTATTCATGTTGTCTATTCCAAGCGTGTGTATATTTTTGCTGATCTAAACGGCCGCCGGAAGCATCAAAGCCAAAAGGACGTTTCGGTGTAAACTCCATACCCAAATCTTCAGCAATTTTTCTTGCCTCTTCCACCTGATGTTTGTTGTGTCCAAAAATAAGAAACTCCCATCTCGCCTCACCGCCTGCCTCAACATATGCGTTCATGTTTTCCCACAATTTTGACCAAACTACATTTTTTCTATAAATGTGATTTGTATCACTGAGTCCATCTACACTAAAAGTAACCCTACCGTTACCTTCACCTTTAGGAAAACATGAAGCAAGCTCTCTCCAAAAAGCTTTAGTTCTTAATCCGCCATTTGTATTTACAATTTGCATCCTCTGGTGGTATTTGCCGGTTTGTTCTTGAAACCATTTAATAATAGGTATCAAATCCCTTGCTGTTGCTGGGTCTCCATAATTACCACAATATAACACATTAGTTCTCGGTAAAAATCTAGCACCCTCCATTATTTTTTTAACATCATCTAGGTACAATTCTTTTGTATCTAACCAAGGTAATTTAACACCACCGGCATTTCTTGCACAACTAGGACAAGCAGCATTACACTTATTACTCAACTCAAAATGTACTAAGTTAATATTGTTGATGTTGTATTCATACTTTAATGCTTTTTGAGATTGTACCCCGTTTTTTATATCAGTATAAAACTGAGTCAATTCAGGAAAAGTATTTTGAAAGTTTGTATTTCTGCGTTTATCTAATTCATCTACAAAATCACAGAATCTTCTTTTATCAACAACAAGTTCAGCTTGCCTTTTTCCTTCTTTCAATATATCATAATTTCTTTGGACCTTATCAATTTCGTAATCATAAAAACCAACAAGGTTATCATTCATCTTGTTATCTTGCATAAAGGCAATACAATCAGCTAACATAGAAACAAATTCAGGTATGTCACTTAAAAGTTTTATATTTAACCAAGACGGTGTATTTAATAGGGGAACATCAAACCATATTCTTTGTGTTTTTTCTCTAACAAATGGCAGGTATGAGGGTTTATTGGGTATTTGTATTGATACTTCACTCTGATTTTTTTTACTATACTCTTGTCTCAATTTTAGAATCATTTGTAAAAATTCCAAATGCTTCGTTATGCTCAACATATTAAAAGTATTAATAAATGTTAAACTTGTTCCTGAGGTTTCGTTTAAAAATCTCTTAACATTTGATTCTAGTGTATTATAGTTTAAACCGGTTCTAATATATTCAGCTTGTTTGCCTACACTGTCCAAACTGACAAACATATTAAAATATTTTATACCGGGTCCACATCTTTCTTTGTTATCAAAATTGTAAACACGTACTTCTTCCAAAGCTTTTAGTTTGTTTATGAATTTGTCAAACAACTCAGGTTTCGGAGGACAAAAATTACTTGTAACACTAATTTCAAGATTTGGATTTGGATTTTCATTAGCATAATCCAAGACCTTCCATGTATTGTGATCTACAAGAGGTTCACCGCCCGTCATTCTAAATATTTTTAGATTGGGATAAATTTCAGGCCACCATTTCCAAAATGCCTGTACATAAGGATTATCTTTTTGTGCTGTTCTCTTAGGCATCAACTTTTTATCAATCAGAGATTTAATGTTATTGTGACTGCCTAAATACATTGTGTAAGGGCCGTGTTCCTCTATTTCTTCTTCCCATGAAGAACTTAAATGTGGGCTACAGTATATACATTTGAAATTGCAAGTTTGATTGAAATTTACTTCAACATATGCAGGGGTGATATTGCTGTCTAAATGTAAATCACCCTTTGAAATTTTTTCAAAGTCTACACCATTCCACCATTCATCTGCACGATAATGTCTGTCACTTTTATGACCTGAATCTTCTATACGCCAGCAATAAGAACACCCATCAGGTCGTTCACCATTTCGCATTTGAGTGCGCTCGGTAATTTTTTTATCAGTATTGTGTAGAAGTCCTGGGTTTTCTTGTAGGCCTTTTAGAGAAATAGGGTGTGGCGGGTTGTGATAACAACTATGGGTCATTCCATTTGTTAGATGCAAGCTAACCATATTCCATTTTGCTAAACAAAAGGAAGGGCTAATAGTATCTAGTTTATCACTTACAATAATGTTTGACATTGCTTCCAAAAACTTTCCATTTCAGGAAAAGTCCTTATAAAATTAGTATTTCGTCTTTGATCTAATTCAACAAACCAATTATAAAAGTTTTTTCTTCCTTCATCAATATTAGCAATGTCTGATTGATAAAAATAATCTCTAAGTCTTTTTATTTTTTCAAATTCAATTTCAGTTAAATTAATTTTGGCAAAATCAACTAACTCGTTAAAATATTTTATATACTCCTGTTTAGGCAACAACAGCATATTATATTGTAAAGGTTCTTTTAAGTACGGTATGTCAATGCGTATATTTTCTTCCTTTAAATTATTTATACCGTTGTAATCAATGACATCTATATACTTTTCTCTCCAATACAAAACTTTCTCTAGGTATGTTTTAAAACTTGTAACACTTAGAATATTAAAAGTACACATATGGCTAACTGGTTGTTTTGTTATTCTTATATAAGTGTCTTGGTTCTTTTCCCATAGAGAACAATCTAAACCTGTTCTGATATACTCAGCACGTTCACCCCATGTATCCATACTAGTATACATTACAAAACTTTTGATACATCTCTTATCTAACAATATCTTAATTTGTTTGGATACTTTTTCAACGTGGCGTGTTGACATACCTAGGTTAGAGTTTATACTCAATTCTAAATTGGGTTTCGGGTTTGTTTCTAACTCTTGTAACAGCCTCATTGTTGATGCGTGTAATAATGGTTCTCCGCCTGTTATTCTAAGTACGGTTAAATCATTTGATAACTCTGGCCACCACCTCCAAAAAGCATCAACATAGGGGTTATTATTTTCTTCTACCTTTTCAAAGTCTAAATAACATTGATGTGTAGTTACAGTTTCAATGGGTCCATATTTTTTTATTTCATTGTAATAGCTACTACTATGTTTAGGGTGACAATATCCACATTTAAAATTACATTCATCACTAAATGATATTTCTAATCTAGTAGGGTTAATACTATTTGAAACAGGATTGTCATGGATTTCCTGTACCTTGATTTTATTGTATAGCCCTGTAGATTTTATTTTTCTGTCTGATAAATGTTCTCCCTTAAGGTCTTCAATGTTCCAACAGTATTGACAACCTGGAGGCCTTAGGTTATCTAGCATTAACCTTCTCTCTTGGATCTTAAGAGGGGTATTATGCAAAGCTGCAGGATTAGTTAGTGTGTCTACAGGTATTTTATGCGGAGGCGGATGATAACAACTATGAGTCTCACCCCGATGTAAATAAATTGATGCTTGTAGCCATTTGGCTAAACAAAAACTATTACTGAAGGTTTCTTTTAACTCATTGTTTACTTCTTCTATCTTAGAAACATTGTTCACTTAACACCAATAGCATAGTATCTTTCAAATTGTTCACAATCTATAGCACCTGAAAATAAACAGTTTTGTACATTGTTCATTTCAATAAAAGAATCAATATCTTTTGAACATCTAATATGTTCACCACATTCAAAAAAATTATTCCCTTGTATAATATATGCTGTACCATCAGGTATCCTTTCCCACCAAATATTATAAATGCTTTGTTCAGCATGTTCAACACTGGTATTAATAATCAAACTAGGCTCATCTTCATATTCATACTCTGACATACAGGCAGTTATTGGTAGGATATTATTATCTAAATCATAGTTTATTTGCCAGAATACATCTACACAATCAGGATCTATATCAATAGTTTTTATTTTGATTTTAGGAAATGCTGAATCTAAACATTGCGCTAACATACCATACCAACCACCAAAGATATAAACACTGTCTAAAGACTTCAGCCAAAGTCTATCTATATCATCATCAACAACTGATTGTACAATATGATCCTTGCTCTTTATTTGACTGGGCCAAAAACATTCTGAAAAGCGATAGGCATTGTCTGGGTTGTTTCGCATATACTCCATCCAACGCATCACATATTTACTGTTTATCTGCATGAATACTTTCCAAATAATTTTTCATTTCAATACTATCCGGATAATAATTAATCCATTGTTTTACTTTATTAATTAATACCGGGTCTTCTTTGTGATAAAAGGGAATCACAAATCTATCTTTTATATAAGGATTACCGTCAACATATTTAATTTTACTCGGATCATTACTTCTAAAATTCATTTTGTGATAACGCTTGTTTTCATCATTAAAACTTATTACATAACCATCATAATTAAAACGCTTAACATCCTTAACCATATTTTTAGTTAAAGCTTGATGCCAAGATTGTGTTTTGCCTCTGAATTCGGGTAGTGTGTACATTCTAGTAAAAACATGAGCATAATTTGTATCATGTAATTTGGCTAGTCCCCCACCACACACAATCTCATCATTGTATACACCTACATAGTATGAACCTTTGTTTTCTTCATCATACATCTTATACTTATAGAGTCTAAACAAAAAAGAATCTGCATTATATGGCCAACGAGTCCAAGCCATAACCCTAGATTCTAATTCTGCTTTTTTTGTAAACTCAGTTAATAAAGGCCATTCTGGAAAGGTGCTATCTATACGTTTAATCAATATAGGTAACTGCTGCCCCATCAAAATTCAATTCTCCTACCTTATCAAAAAAGGTTTGCATATCTTTGTGATGCTCACCAGATACATATTGATGTAAAACACCCTGATCAGTGAGATCATAAACATATAGTTCTCTTGTTTTGGTAATGTAATACTTTATACCCTTTACAGTTTGAGCATATAATTGTAAATATGCTGTAATATCATCAGCAATTTTTATATCCTCACAATATTTAAATTTAGTTATTGCAGTTTTAGATAATATTAAAAATCTATTAAAGGGTAATATAGTATCACTTAAATTTCTGATTTTGACTAGCGAAAGTATTGTTTTTTTGCTAACCTCTTCTAGATCAGACCAATTGTATTTTGGATCTACAATATTTTGCCCGAAATCTTCCCACGTGGTATTTAGATCACCTATAGACATTTTGTTATTGCCCTGACCAACAACATCCGGCTCTAGTATTTTAATATATTTTACAAGATATTTTATGCCGTCTTTTGCTAAATAATCGTCACCGTCTATTGGAATCAAGTGAGTATAATCAGTTTTCTTAAAATAAGAAATAACAGAATTTTTGCCTTTGCCAGGATTGCCATTAGATTGTGTTTTGACAACATCAACAACTTTTAGCTCAGCTACTTTTGTTTTAACAGATTCATAAAGTTCATTGTCGTTGGTGTTGACAATCACAACAATAGAAACATCTCGGTGTTGTGCTGATTTAATTGCTCTTACAATATCATCTGTCTCTCTAGATGTCAAAATTCCCGCTAATATTTTAACCACGCCTCATCCTCGAAATGTCTTTTGCTTGCTCATCATTTATAATAGGAACAGCATTAGATTTGTGCATTGTTGCAATACCCTTGACAAGTGTCCCTGTATATTGTTGTCTTTCGGGCTTCGAGGTATTTATTGCACCTGAGGTCGTCAGGCTAGGATAGTTAGGAGTTTCACGCGCAAAAGCTGAAGGAGTTGGTTCATATGGCTCAAACTTCTTTGGTACATATTTCTGATATACCTCACCTTTAGGTTTTTTAGATTTTTTCCGGCGAGACTTAGATTTATTATATGCGGTAAGATTAAGATACATAGTATTTTCCTCTATATTTACTGCTTATTATACTGATTTCCACGGAAAAGTCAAGCATTATTTTTTCCTTATAAATCAAGCACTTATAAATAGAGTTACTATAGGAAAACCTATACCAACATCAAAAAAACGAGAGGAACCCATGAAGAGGATTCTACCTTTCGCAATGTGTCTGATGATCCCCTTCGTAAACGCCCAAGTAGCCAATGATGCAGATGGCCTGTTCGACTCTACAACCTTTGTACAGACTGACGGAACCACGACTTCTACATCTAATGTAACTTCCAATAACACCAATGCTAACACAAATGTAAACACAAACACAAGCACTTCTAATAATACTAATACTAACAATAATATATTGTCTGGTGGTACTAACAACACCAACAACAATATTAACACTAATACTAGTACCAGTAATAACACCAACACTAACAATAACTTTAGTACCTCTACTAGCAATAACACTAATACAAATAATAACTTTAGTAGCTCTACTAGCAATAACACTAATACAAATAATAACAACAACACAGTACAATCTACTAGCACTGCTGTAAACACAAATAACAATACCAACAATACCACAAGCAATAATACGAATACAAATGTTAGTGAGAGTGTAAGCGAAAGTGTAGCTACCACTACTAACACTAACAATAATGTAAACGAAAACAGAAATGTAAGCGAGAGTACCCAGACTCAGAATATCAATCAAAAGATTGAGTCGCCTCCTCCTTCTGCTATTGCTCCTAGTATTGGTAGTTCGTATTCGCAAGACTTGTGTACAACAGGTGTAAGTGGTGCAGTACAAACTCAGATATTTGGTATTTCTGGTGGCAAGTCAATCATTGACACTAACTGTGAAAGAATCAAACTGAGCAAAACATTGTATGACATGGGTATGCGTGTAGCTGCTGTGTCGCTAATGTGCCAAGACGAACGTGTGTGGACTGCTATGAAAATGGCAGGAACACCTTGCCCATACGAAGGTTTGATAGGTGATGATGCAGGTTTAGCTTGGGAAGAAAACTTAATTGACGTTCCCGGTGTTAGCGCAAGAGACGTTGAGCGAGGCCGTGTAACCGAATCGCCGAATAGACCCCAATGAAAAAGGTTCTCTTTACACTATTAGCCTTATTCAGCATAAACGCTTATGCGGGTGCTGATTGGCTAAGTCCAGCTGGTATGACCAAAGTAATGGAGGGTGAAGATGATGGAACTTTTCACGTTTCTTTAGGTCATACCTTTCCTTATTATGGCGGAATATTCACCGATGCTTGGATGAGCAGTAACGGTGTTATTATTCTGTACGATCCGACTACACAATTCGGTAATTGGAATACCGGAAATTCTATGTGCTGTTCCGGTGAAGATTTAACTAATTGGGAGCCATGGCAAGGGGATCAATTTAGTTTTATGCTTGCTCCTGTGTGGACTGATTTGAGAG
>Ga0255763_1000238_pt1 | contig 59864 bp, 31 predicted proteins | sample 041ome_2_FD_179963 | JGI IMG/M metagenome (GOLD analysis project Ga0255763, IMG submission 179963) | Coastal salt marsh microbial communities from the Groves Creek Marsh, Skidaway Island, Georgia - 041406US metaG (version 2) | ecosystem: Environmental > Aquatic > Marine > Intertidal zone > Salt...
TTTCGCGTTTCGCGTCGGGGCGCGCGCGTCGTCCGCGTCGCGCGACGGCGCGCCCGTGACTTCCGAGCGCTCGCGGCGCGCGACGCGCGCCGCTGGGCTCACGGGCACACCGATCGCGTCCCGTGCCGACGGTGTCCGACGGTGTCCGACGGTGTCCGAGAATTTTGAAACATTTTTGTCACTTTTTTTGTTACGACGCGAACCGACGGTTTTGACGCGACACTCTCGAGGCGACGCTCGGGCGTTACGACGCACACGACGACGCGCGAGGACGACGACGACGACGACGCGCGAGGACGATGCGGGTGCACATCAAGCCCAGGCTGCAGCAGGAGAAGTGGAGCCTGTACTGGAAGACGTCGATGTCCACGAGAACGTTCGCGCTCGACGAATTCGACTTGGAGGTGAAGCACGACGAGACGACGGCGAAGGAGGTGAGGACGCGCAAAAACTTTGAAATGCGGCGTTTGATGACGTTTCACGCGCGCAGGTGAAGGCGAGAGTGGCGGAGTTCATCGGGCTCCCGCCCGTGGAGACGTTGCATCGATTGGAAGAGTTCGTCGAGCCTTGGGAGTTGATGTGCGCGCGAGACGACGCGACGGCGACGGCGAAGACGCGACTCCGTCGATAGTCTCGCGAAACGTGACTGACTGCGTCGTGAATTGACCTGTGTTTCCGATTTAAAACAGTATGTATAACGGCCGCGAGCTCGATGACGGCAAAACGCTCGCCGCGTGCGGCGTTCCGGCCGAAGACGGCGTGAGCGTCGTCGTCGTACGCAAGCAGCTCGTCGCCGAAGGTTGGAAGCTACGATTTGAAGATAACGAAGACTCGGACACGGAAGACGACGATTTTTAAGCCATCGTAACGACGCGCGCGGATGTAACGTAACGTGATGATGAGAAGCGTGCGATTACATTGTGGGTTCCTGCGTCTCGGGCGCCGATTTCGTGAACTCGGCCTCGAACGCCATGACTTGTGATTCCGCCGCTTGCACGGCTTCGCGGTCCATGAGCGCCAAGAATTCGTCCAACTTCCCGATCGCGCTCTTGCTCGCCTTGCTCGAAAACTTGGCGTACTCGGCGGCTTTGCCGCCTCCGACGGCGCCCATGTTCTCGAAATACTTCGAGTAGTTGACCTTTTCCATGTACTCCAAGAAATCGAACGCGATCTCGCGCGCCTTTTGCTCTTTACTCCCGCTCAAGTACGCCGCGGCTTTGAATAGATTATCCTTCACGTTGTTCGGCGGTCCCACGACGCGACTCACCGTCGAGTTCAACTCGTCCCACGCGCCGTCCTCCGCCAACGTCGCCGCCCTGCGCAGCAACTCCCGACTCCGCACCACGGGCACCAAATAAAAGAACAACGGTTTCACCGGCTCCGGGCTCTCGATCGAGATCTGACTCAGCCCCACGAACGCCGCCGTCAGCGCCGCGCCGACGATCGCTCGTCGCCGCACCGTCTTCTCCTCCTCCTCCGTCATCCCAGCCTCACCGACCCCACCCGCCTCGCTCGGCTGTTCGCGCACCAAGAACTCCATTCCATCTTTCAACCACGCGTCGCCCTCGCTCCTCGTTCCGAACAGCGTCTCTCGCTTTCCGACGCCGTCCACGCGCGCCTTGCCCGTCGTCCCGCGCGGCGTCTCGCGCGCCAGCTCGTCCACCGTCTTCACCGTCGCCGCGCCGCCGCTCTTCGCCTCCAGCGCCGCGCGCAGGCGCTCGCGATCCTCCTCCGCGCGTTTCAGCCGCTCGACGACGTCCGCGAGCGACGCCTCGCTCAGCGGCGCGTCGTCGCCGTCGTCGTCGCGCGACGTCGACGCGCGTCGCGATCGCCGCGCGTCGCCTCGTCGCGCGCGTCGCCTCGTCGCCGCGCGGACGCGCGACGACGCGCCGCGCGTCGTCGTCGTCGTCGCGCGCGCGCGCATGGCGTCGCGTCGCGTCGCGTCGCGGCGTCGCGCGTCGCTGAGAGAGGCGGCGTCACTTCGCGTCGTCGATGCGACGCGCGGCGTCGACGCTTCGCTTCGCGGCGCGACGCGAGGCCTCGAGCGCGAGCGCGCGAAGGGTCGTCTCGGGATCGGCGTCGCGCGCGCGCGTCGGGACGGCGCGTCGCGCGCGCGCGCGCGCGGCGAGCATGCGCGCGCGCGTCGACGGCGGCGGCGGCGGCGAACGCGTCGCGGACGCGCGCGGCGAGGAGACGCGCGGCGAGGGCGCGAGCGCGAGCGAGGGCGGTAAAAAGCAAAAGCGCGACCCGGCGGCGTCGCTGGGCGTGACGGGGATGCGGAACTTTACGCTGAGGCACGGCGCGCTGCTCATGACGGAGGCGAGCGCGTTCGCGGATTTGAACCTGCAGGAGGCGAGTAAAAAGGTGAGAGGGGTGCGCGTGCGTCAGCACGTGAACCCGCTGACGAAGAGGTTTCAAACGCAGGCGCCGGCGCCGGCGTGGAGGGAGGTGTATAGGGACGCGGGGAAGCCGTTGACGATCGACGTGGGGTGCGCGGGCGGGCGGTTCGATTTGTTGTACGCGAAGCGGAATCCGGATAAGAACGTGCTGGGGTTGGACATCCGCGAACCGCTCGTCGAACGAGGGTTATCGTGGGGAGAGGCGTCGGGGGTGGTGGATAACGTGCACTTCGCGACGTGTAACGCGACGGTGTCCATCGGGGAGTGGATCAAGAGTTATCACGAGACGAGCGGCGCGACGGTGGACTTGGTGACCATTTTACACCCGGATCCGCACTTTAAGACGAAGCACAAGAAGCGTCGAATCGTGCAGGCGACGATGGTTCGGCAGCTGGCGAGGGAGATGCGCCCCGGTGCGCGCGTGTACTTGCAATCGGATGTGGAAGAGCTCACCGAGGACATGCGCGAGAAATTCGAGCGCTTTTCCGACGGGTGCTTCGATTTGGACCATGAGTTGTACGACGTCGACGACGTTCGCGCGAAGGCGACAGCGGCGGCCAACGAACCAGTGGATGATAACGACTCTGACGACGACGATGGGTGGCGATCGACGTGGGTGCACGGCGGATGGCTGAGCGAGAATCCAATCGGCATTCCTTCAGAACGCGAGGTGCAGACGCTCGGCGAAGGGCTTCCCGTGTACCGAGTCATGCTCCGTCGCACCGAGAAAGCCTGTGCAAACTAATTCGATGTTACAATAATTTCTTTCCTATACGTTACTGGTCGACCCTCTGCTCGCCGAAGTCGCCGCGCGTTGCCTCGAAGCTCGCGCTTCGATTAAACGCGAAGATGGCCCCGCCGCGCGCGGTTCGCTCGGCGCTCGCCGGGGACTGCTATTCGTCGAGAGACGCTGGATGTATCCAAACAATCCGCCGTTATTTGGCGCGCTCGAGCGGACGTATTCGCCACGCGAACTCATCGAACCGGACAGCGGTCTCGCGCTCAGCGGTCTGGAGCGATCGATTCGCGAACGATTCGAAGCCGGCGTCGTCGGCGTCGTCGGCACGATATCGAGCGCCACCGCACGCCGGCGCGCTGCAAGCGGGCGTGGTGTTTGTGCTTGCGCGCCCGTCACTTTTTCCACGGAATGCGTCCTTCCATGTCGTGGCGATGGTTCCAAACGACCGTCCGCGGGCTTCCACTTGTCGTCGTTTTGCGCGGAAATTCCACTCTGAAATTCCTTGCTCGCGCGAAGCGAGCTCTCGTTTTGCGTTCGCGATATGCTCGCGCGAGCGCTGTCGATGCGTATACCCTCACGAGTTGCGATGTCTTGCACTAGAGTCTTACTCAATCCAGCGTGGGCCATGACTTCCCAAAACCCACGAATCATCTCACGCTGCTCGCTGACTATTTGATCGCGAATGGCGAGCTGAAAGTGCAACTCCATGTTCTTCACCCCGACGAGCCTGTACTGTGAAAGAATTCGCAAGAAACTAGGCGATTTACCTTCAGCGATCGCGGCGTCTATGCGCGATTGAATGGCGACTCGAACGAGTTCATTCGCTTCTATGTCTTTTCGGTACTTTGCGCCGAGGGATTCATTCGCGCGAATGGTTTCATCGATGGCGTCGATGCGCCCGCGAAGATTCCGTCGTTCGACGTTGTTCGGGTTCTTTTCTGTGATTTCCACCAGCCTGCGTTTGAGCGCCGAACGCTCGTACACGTTTTGTGCGTTGATATCTTCGAGCTCAAACAGTGCCTTTTGAATATTAATGCGCTCCTCGACGTTTTCATTTATATCGTCGCTCAACGCATCCAACCAAGCCTCGGAGAAAGAACCACCCCCGCTCATTCTCGGCTGACTCGTGCTCGGCGTCGCCTCTTTATTCGCCAACTGTGTCTTCAAACGCGCGACTTTCGATTGCAAATCATCAATCACGTGTTGATAATCGCCGATGTGATGCCGCTCGCGAGTGATGACGACGTTTTGCGCCACGTTGGTCTTGATCTCCTTCGCCCGATTGGCATATTTCAAGGTATTGATGGTGTGGTTGTACTGTTCGCTCGAAGCACTCACGGTGGCTATCATCGCTGTTCGTGAATTTCCCGACAAACCATCCTTCAACAGACGGGTCAACTTGGAATTGCGGTATGGGATGTACATGCGGCCCTTCGCCTTCGAGTTGCTGTGACGTCCCAGAGCGTTGATGCAGTTTGCCAATGCCAGTAAGCTCTTGTTGATATTCGCACCGTCACGGAGTTTCTGTCCGCAGTTTTGCGTGTCCGACGCTCGCTCGCTCCCTGCCAAATCAACCAAGGAGAGCTTGCCGCATAAAACGTGTTTCTCTTTGCCCTTGGCGCTCTTCTCCCAACGCTTCACGCTAATCTCTAAGACTGCGTGAGAACGGCTACTCGTCGCGTTTGCTTCGGTGTGATCGATGCTACGACGCTCGTTACCTTCGTGCAAGAGTTTCGTGATGTCGTCCGGACCCTTGACTGCGATGCGCGTCAAGCCCATCGGAACTGGGCCGCGCTCGGGATCCTCGCGCAGTTCGAGCGGTGGGCTGTCAACGATGAGTAAATCGTAAATCAGCTCGTTGTACACCTCCAAGTACGAGCACTTGACTTCGAATTCGTAGCTCTCGCGCAATGACTTGATTTGATCGAATATGTCAACGAGTGAAAGAAACATCATTCCCGGTTCATCGTAGTTGCCGATCATCGTGTGCGTCTTGCCTGAACCCGTCGCGCCGTACGCGAACACGGTCGAGTTCATGCCGTTTACGACGCCCGATATCAAACCACGACCAGTAGCGTCGTAGACTTCCGCATTCGTCGCCGTGTCGTTGAAGGCGACGTCAAAGGTGTATCGCCGCGCCTTGCTCCGCCGTTGCACTTGGTCCAAGTATGCTTTCTCTTCGTCGGGGTCCATCACGACCACTGTGTCGCGATTGACGACGCGTAATATGCTCTTCTTGCGACCAATTCCAGATAAGGACTGCACCGAAGACGACAGTGCGTTCGTCGAGCTCGTTAAACGTGCGTTTGGCGTCGATACGGATGTAGCGCTACGCTCCGCGTTTTCGCCTCTCGCCGCGTTGTCCACCGATACTTCAACTGGTCTCGTTCGCACTGCGACAAGAAGCTTGGCCGTCTGCGCCGACGGACTCGTCACTGGTCGTCGAGCTTGCTTTTCGACTCCACGAAGCCGAGATGGTGGCACGCGGACGTATATAGAGTCATCAGAGGTCGACGTAGACGTGAGAGGTGTCTCAACTTGCGCACGCATCGAACCGTCGCGCGCAATAAGTCCACGCCGATCCACCGAGCGATGTTGTTATCAGCAAGTGTTTGTCGTTTGCGTAAAGCTCACGCGCGCGTGCGTCCAAGCTTGCATCGCATTGTGAAGCCACGCGCGGCAGTCAAACTCGGTCAACCGTGTTGACTTTTCGCCGCGACGACAAACTCACGCACACGTGGCAGCAAAATCACGCGCCCCGTGCGGGGAGGCCGGACGCGAATAAATAGTCAGCGTCTTAAAACGAAAGCGTTTGCAACTCGCGGTATAAAGCCTGAAGCCGCCGTCGCCGCGCGTCCAACTCCGGCCGCCCGCTCGTCGTCGTCGCCGCCGCCGCTTCGCACTCCTCATCCGACGCGTCGTCCTCGTCGCGTCGCGTTGCGTCGCGCGCACTCACCGATGCGGTCACACGTTCCTTCTCCACACACGCACCATCAGCTCGTTCACGCTTCAACCGCTCGACGTCTGCCGTCAGTCGCTCGACGTCCCTCGCGCGCGCCTCGCGTTCGGCGCGCAACGCCTCCCGCAGCGCGTCAACCTCTCCCCGCGTCGTCGTCATCGTCTCCGCGCTCACCAGCGTCGCGTTCCGCTGCACCGCATTCACGACGAGTTCCAATAATCGATCCACTCTGGCGTCCATGCGCCGCTCAAACGCCGCGTGATCGAACGTCGTCGTCGTCGACGCGCCGCCGCCGCCGCGCGTCTCCTCCCTCGCGTCCCCGCCCGCGTCCTCCACCCGCGCCCGCACGCGCTCGACCACGTCCAGCGCCCCTGAAATCATCTCTTGATCTTCCTCTCGCGCGCACTTGATGAGCTTGGCGAGCGCGTGCGTGCGCTGATGGCACTTTTCAACCGACATTTCAATCATTCGCAAGCGACGCTCGCGCGCGTCGTCTTCGCGCGCCTGCGCGTCTCGCGCGGCGCGCGCGCGGTCGTGGAGCTTATCTCGCGTCGTCGTCGTCGTCGTCGTCGTCGTCGCGCGCGCCGCGTCGTCGACGCCGTCGGGACCTGCCGGCGTCATAGTGTGACGCGTTCGTCGCGCGATGGCGCCGCGCGACGTCCTCATCGCGACGTTCGCGAGCGTCACCGGGTGCGCGGACCTGCGGTACTGCTCGCGCGGGCTGAAGGTGCGCGCGAGGACGCGCGAGGACGCGCGAGGACGCGCGAGACGCGGATTAAAGATGACGATGGCGACGCGATGGTTTTCGAATTCAACGACGACGCGACGACGCGCGCGCGACGCGAGAGCGCGAGGACGCGAACGCTGACGAACGCCGCGACGATTCGATTGCAAACAGGCGTGTAACGACGATTTAGACGCGGCGGTGGACGCGTTCTACAACGGGACGCTGGACGCGCGCGCGGCGTCTCTCGACGACGACGACGACGACGAGATCGATCGAACGCGAGCGACGCGCGACGGCGCGAGCGGCGATCGCGTGGGCCGAAGAGGCGAGAACGCGGACGATGCGATGGTGATCAGCGACGGCGAAGGGACCATGGATGAGGATTCGGATGATTATTGGGACGACGACGGGTCGTCGCCGATCGATTTGATGGGCGAGGACGAGGACGACCCGAGTGACGCGCGGATCTTTGGAAATTCGGCCACGGTGAACGCGCGGATGGGACAAGATGCGTGGGGGAGAGATGCGAGAACTCGGGCGCGGATGGAGACGAGAGATCGACTTGGGTTCGGTGGTGCGGGGGCGTCGGCGTTCCAGGCTCGCGACGGCGGCGACATCGATTTACCGGACGGCATCGATCGCGAGGAGGCGCGAATGTTAGAGGCGGCCATGTTGGGTGTGGCGTACATTCCACCAGATAACGCAACGGCGAGTAGAATGGCAGATTACGGGCCGAGCGCGCCGGCGCCGGCGAGTGTTTTGAACGCGCGGTCGATCACGACGGAGACGGATCGAGCGTACGAAGAGTCGCTGCGGGCGGATCGAGAGAAAGAGGCGCAACGACGGGCGGAGAAAATCGCGAAGGAAATGATTGAGGCAGAAAAGGCACAGGCGGAGGCGCGAGAAAAAGCCGAAAGAGAGGCCGAGGAAGCGGCGCGCGCGAAAATCGCCGCCGACGCCGCCGAGGCGCTGCCGGACGAACCCAACATCGGGGACGACGACGTGGTGAACATTGCGTTTAGATTACCGGACGGTTCACGCGTGATGCGCCGATTTCTATCATCACACAGCGCACGAGCGCTGTTTTTGTTTATCGACGGTTACGAGAAGCTCCATGCTGGTAGTTCTCGGCTCGCTGTCGAGCCAGGGACGTACAGACTCGTCGCGCAACATCCTCGTCGGGTCATAGAAAGCGACGACGCGGGGACTATCGCGGAAGCGGGAATCACGCACAAGCAAGAGGCGCTGATGATTGACTTGCTCGGTTAGACTGTGAACGCGATTAGCTATGCATTTTTATTAAAGTTCATCGAACGATATGCATGCACTATGTTTCCTATTAATCTACTTTATCGCCGCGGCGGTTGAACACATCTCTCGGATTACTCCCCGGCATGACTCCGGGAGGTAACATGAACGATGTGATGGCCGCCACGATTGCGACTGTTGAATAGCCGATGAACACGATGTTGGTGTCGTGATACGATGCCCAATATGTCGTCACAAATGCCCCTCCCCGCGCGGCCATGTTCGCCCAACTGTGTCCCGTGGCGCGCACTTGCGTTGGATACGCCTCCGGAGAGATTAGCCAAGTGAGATTCCCTGCAATTGTCGCGCAAAGTCTCGCCAACATTGCAAAAACTACCATGATCACGTCGGGAACGTCTGTAATGATGACTGGGAACGTCAACGCGAAGCCAGCAAAGAAGAAACTCATCAACTTTGAGCGACTGTAAATTTGAACGCAAAATAACGCCAAAAAGTTTGCCAAGAGTTCTCCGGCGCAAGACGCAAAGAGCGCCCAGTACGGGTACTCCGTCGACATTTCGGTCGTCTTTTTGTTCTTACCGTCCGCGAGCACTAAGAACGCTCGCGGCAAATAGAGCACGATTCCATAATAGATGAAGGTTTGCGCAAAGCTCACGATCCAAACCATCACCGTGCGCGCCGAATTCCCATCCTTGAACAACAGCGTCACGTCCAGCGAGGCGTGCTCTTCCACCTCTAGCTCCATCTCTCCTAAGTCCACATCATTCATTTTTGCCGCTTTTGCAAGTATTTGCTCAGCCTCCTTGCGTCTGCCTTTGATGACGAGCCAGTTCGGGCTCTCGTCGACCCAATACAAACCGATGGAGCTCAAAAGCGGTGGAATCGCGCAGTACAAGCACAACATTCGCCAACCCTGACTCTCGAGCGTCGTCGCCGCTATCTGGAGCGTCATGAACGACCCGACCGTCCACCAAATCCACAATCCCATCATCACAACTCCCCGACTCGTGTTCGGACAAAACTCGCACAACAAATCGTACGGCACGCTGAAACCGCCGATGCCGACGCCGCACCCGAACCGAAACAATATCAACTGCGTCGACGATTGACTAAACGCCGAGGCGATCCCGAACGCAGTGACGAGGAACACACCCAACGCGAACGCCGGCCGTCGGCCCACGGCGTCGGCGATGAGCCCGAACAGCACGCACCCCGCGACTTCGCCCAGGAACACGCTCCCCGCGATGTCATCCGCCTTCGCGGCGCTCAGTCCCCACTCCCGCTTACATTCGATCGTCAAGAACGACAACAGATTTACCTCTATGCTCTCCGCCATGATGCACAGCCCGCAGACGCAGAACAGCCGCCACTGGTACGTCGACCAACCGAGCGCGTCTTTCATTTCCGCGACCGAGCGTTGCGTCGCCGACTGCGAATCGACGCGCGAGAGCGTCGCCGACCGCGGTTCGCTCGCCGAGCCGTCGGCGACGCCATCGTCGTCGTTCGTCGCGCCGGGGCGTTGCATGGCGCGACGCTCCGCGCGCGCGCGGCGATGGCGTCAGCGTAACACCCCGGCGCAGACGGCAACCACGGTCAAACACGGATCACTCGTGACGAAACGCCGAAAAGGGCGCTTTTAACGCCGTCGACGCGACGCGTCGGTGACGACGCGGCGGTGGCGGGCGCGGGAAAGCGTGCGCTAACTCTAATGTGACCTACACGCGCGATTGGCGCTACCTATGACGACAGGGGGTCGTGGCGTCGACGCTACGCGCGTCGGGGGGCTCGGGACAGAGCATGTGTCCCATGATGGGGACGCATTTGTCTCGGCACGCCCCGTACGCGACGCCGCGGACGCGAAAGTCGCGCGGTCGAGACGCGCCGATCCATATTTCGGCGATCGACGTCGGAGTGATCCCGAGGGTGTGCGCCCAGGCTAAGAGTTTGGGCGCGGCGCAATCCGCGCACCCGCACGGAAGCGCGGCGACGGGCGGATGAAACACGTCGCGAAGCGGACGAACTTGTCCACCGAGGCTCGGTAATTTATAGCCTTCCCAGATTTTATCCTGCAACGCGCGCGATAAGGCTTTGCGCTCGGACTTCATGTCGTCGATGCGAGCGCGCAAGCGCGCCAAGATTTCGAGTTTCGGCGCGACGGCGGCGTCGCGCGCTTTCTTCAACGTCGACATCGCTCGTTTCGACGCGCGACTCTCTTCATCCAGAGTTTCGACGATCGCATCGCTCGCCCCGTCCGCTCTGGCTCTTCGTCTCGCCTCTTTCGCGCGTTTCGCCTCCGCCGCGAGCGCTTTCGCCTCGTCGTCTCGCGCCGCCGTCGCCTCGCGCACCTCGGCGCGCGTCATCCTCTCCTCCATCTCCGCCTTCGCGATGCGCTCGCTCAGCGCCTTTATTTTCCCGTGTTCACTCTTGTAATACGCCGTATCGTGCGTCAGCTCCCCCACCGGCGGCGCCCATCCCTCGACTCTCCACTCGCCGAACAGTTGTCCGCTAAACGCCTTCAGCGTCACCCGCTCGCCCGTCGTCTTCCGCCTCCCCACCAGCGCGCCGATCATCTTCCCTCCCTCCGCCGTCTCTAAATATTTCGCATCGAACCGCGCGTCCGCGACCGTCGCGTCGTAATCCATCCTTCCGCTCGCCCGTATCCTCTCCGCGACGTCTCGCGCCGCCGCCTCCGCCTCCGCCGTCCTCGCCATGGCGTGTTCGCGTCCGCACCGCGCGCACGTCCCTCGACACGCGCGCGCGCGGTCGGTGTCGTCGTCGATCTCATCGCGCATCTTTCGCGCGTGTCGTTCCGCCGCGCGCGCGTTCGCGCGTCCCGCGGCGCGCGGTTCGTTCGTCGGTTCGTTCGTCGCGCGCGCGTTCGGTCGCGCCGTCGTCGCCGCGCGCGTCGCGCGCGCGCGCCGGTCGCGCGCGCGCGTCGCCGACGCGTTCGCGAGCGCGCGCGCGCCGCGCGCGAGGCGCATCGCGCGGCGCGACGACGCGCGCGCGTCGTTCTGTCGCGTCCGCGTCGGCGGCGCACCGCGACGCGCGATGCTCGAGCGCGCGCGCGCGACGGCGCGCGCGCGCGCGACGGCGCGCGCGGCGACGGCGCCGACGCGCGCGCGGCGGCGCGAGGCGTCGAGCGCGCGCGCGCGCGACGACGCGCGGCGACGACGCGCGACGCCGAAGATTCGCGTCGACGGCGACCGCGGGGCGCGGACGCGCGCGCGCGCGACGACGCGCGCGTGGCGAGGCGCCGAACGCGCGCCCGAGGGCTCGACGACGCGGCGCGCGGCGGAGGCGTTCGTCGCGCGATGGGAAGCGGCGGGGGCGAGGGCGAGCGCGCTGCCGGCGGCGATGACGTCGATGCGGCCGGGAAAAGACGCGGAGGCGAAGCTGTCGGTGGAGAACGCGGTGTACGAGAGCGACGTGTTTCGTAAGATGCACTGCGAGCTGGCGTGGGGCGACGGTGGGTTCGAGGTGCTGCACGTGGTGATGTATCCGTGGGCGGAGCGCGCGGCGCCGGTGTTCGCGGCGGACGTCGTCGGCTTCGGCGGACGCGTGTCGCTGTGCATCGCCGACGTCGCGCCGGTGACGAAAGATTTGAGCCTGCCGAGATCTTACGTCGACGCGCTCGCGCCCGAGCTCGAACGCGCGCTCGGGGACGGGTTGACGCGACGCGAGCTCCCGGACTGGGGCCGCGCGATTCTCGGCCCGTTGTGCCTGTGCGTCGGTCCCAAAGTCGGCGACGACGCCCGAGCCGACGTCGACGCCTTCTTCCGCTACGCTTTCAAGCTTCACGACGCCAACTGCGCGCTCGCGAGCGCGCCCGAACTCATTCTTCCGAGCGATTCCTCCGTCGCGCTCGACGCCCAGGTTCGATTTTGCGAGCGTCAGCTCGAAAACGTCAAGACTCGCAGAGCGCTCGAGCGCGCCTTCGGCGTCGATCTCACCGATCGTTACATGCGTCAGGTCTTATTCGACGTCACCCCGTCCACGCCGCGCCGGCCGTCGTGACTCTCGCCGCGACGTTGTATTTATTACGCCCCTCCCCGTCTCGCCCGCGGCGTCTCGCGTTTATTTTCGTAACACCTTGCGTGATCCCACACATCGCGACGATGGCGTCGAGCGAGCGCACGCCCTTGCGCTCCGACCGCGAGTCCACGCGATCGGTGTTCACGTTCTCACCGTCGCGCGCGCGCGGGCGCGACGCCGCCGAGCCGCGCGCGGCGACGGTCGACGTCGACCCGAGCGCGGACGCAACACCCTCCGCGAGCTACGCGCGCTGGCCGCGACGCCGAGGGTACTCGATCGCCGTCCTCTGGTTCGTCGCGCTGACGCTGTGCGGGGCGGTGTTGTACGCGGTCGAACCGTCGTCGAGCGCGGCGAGCGCGCCGGCGAGCGCGACGCCGGCGAGCGCGAGCGAGGAGACGACGAGACTGGCGACGACGACGAGCGGGACGACGGCGACGAGCGGAACGACGGCGGCGAGGACGACGACGGACGGCGCGACGGATGGAACGTTGACGTTTGCGCCGGCGACGAATGAGACGACGACGACGGACGGGACGACGACGGATGGGACGAGCGCGAGCGCGGCGACGCCGCTGACGGTGGATTGGGGCGAGGTGTTGCAGCCGGCGGGCGACGAACCGGCGACGACTGTTTCGTTGGATGGCGAGCCGACGCCGACGTTTTCGGCGACGCCGACGCCGCCATCGCCGGCACCGATACCACCGCCCGAACCGCCGGCACCGCCGCCGGCGTTGAGCCTGTTGACGAGACATTTATTCTCGCCGAGCGCGTTCGCGCTCGGCGTCGTCGAGCGCTGCGCGGCGCGGACGACGCCCGCTTCGTGCTTGGGAGATAAGGATCTGTACGGATGCACGTGGACGGGGGTGGCGTGTCAGGTAGGGTGCGCCACGTTTGAGAGTCAAATCGGGTGCGACACGCAGGGCAGTCTGTGCGCGTTCGATCAAGACGCCGGCGTGTGTTCGTTCGCGACGCACGGGTGCGCGGCGTACCGGGACATCGCGTCGTGCACCACGGCGGGCGGCGCGTGCGACTGGTCGGAAGGCACGTGTTTCGACATCGCGCGGGCGAACATCGTCTGCCACGCGACGTCACAGGAGGAGTGCAGAAGAGATCCAGCCGTGCCCATCGCGGAGCAGATACCGTGCACGTGGCACGTCGAGGAGACGATTGAAATCGCCGACGCGCGCGTGTACACGGGCGCAGACGCCGCGGCTCCGAACTCGACCGGCCTGTGCGTGGCCGAACGTCGTTGCGCCGTGTTCACGAACAGTCACGATTGCGCGCAGTTATCGCCGCGATGCGTGTTCAATTTCGACCAAGGCGCGTGCGTCTCCTCGAGGCGCGTGCGCGAACAGCACAGACTGTGTTCGCCCAACGCCGACGAGCGCCATCGCTCGTGCCGCGAAGACCCTCAAACGGGCGGCGCCACATTTTGCAACTTCAGTTTTGGCCCCGCCGCTGGTTTCTGTCAGCGTTGCGGCGCCTTCGCGAGCGCCGACGCGTGCGACGCCCTCTTCAGCGATCGCGGCGCGCGCCGCTGCCGCGCCAAGTGCTTTCCGGACGAACCCATCCCGGCGCGCCTTCGCGATCACACGACGTACGAATATCCCGCCGGATATCCCACCAACGTCACGCGACGCTCGCCGTCGCTTTAGCGCCTCACTCTAGCCTTGTAGTCTGCACGCGCGACTCGCGTTCGTCCTCGCCGCGCGACGCCGACACCCCCGAACCGCGCGCGTCGCGTCCCTCGCCCCGCGGCGCGCGTCACACGTCGACGCGTCGACGCGCGGCGCGCCCGCGGGACGATGAAACGACGATCGAGCGAAGACGCGGCCAACGCGGACGCGAGCGAGACGCCGAGCGCGGGAAAACGCGCGCGCGCGACGACGGCGACGATCGCCGAGAATCCGACGGGCGACGACGACGTGCGTGGAGACGCGCGCGACGCGCGCGACGCGACGCGACGCGACGCGACGAAACGGCGCGATGGCCGCCGAACCGCGACGCGCGCGCGGGACGAACGCGCGACGACGACGACGGTCGGGAACGCGTCGCGTCGGATCGCGCGCGAGCGAAGGCGCGAACGGCGCGTTTAAACGCGAGACGCGCGCGACGGATTCGACGCGCGCGCGGAACGCGGTGACTGACGACGCGCGCGAATGTGAACGTTGATGCATAGAAATCGAACGCGAAGTCGAACCGCAGGAGCTCGCGGACGTCGAACGCCGAGCCGGAGGCGGCGGCGGAGAAGGCGAACGGGAAACCCGCCGGCAAGGCGAAGACGAAGGCGAACGGAAACGGGAAGGGCGCGACGAAAGGAGGTGCGCGCGTCGACGATCGCGCGATTCGCGCGTTTTGAGTGATGATGCGTAACGGGGGACTGACGATAGGACGGTGTTTCGACGCGATCGTAGACGACGTGACGAGCGTTGACTATCGCGAGGGCGAGTCGCTCGCGGCGCACTTGAAGCTCGACGAGGGCGTGCTCGATGTGTGCATTCCCGCCGAGGCTACGTCGACCGCGAATCAGCACTTGCGCACGAGGCAGTTGTGGGGCACGGATGTTTACACGGCGGATTCCGATATCGTCGCCGTGCTCACGCACACTGGATATTATCGTCCGAGCGGCGTCATGCCGCCGAATCTCGGCGCGGTGCGCGCCGTCATTCGAGCGACGCCGCACCCGGAAGATGGCTATCCCTCGACGAGTCGTAACGGTATTCGATCGCGATCGTGGGGACACATCAAAGAAGGGTGCGGATTTGTCGTCGAGAGCGCGCGGGCGGTGACGAGCTCTGGCGTCGAAATCGACTTGACGCCGAACACGATGCGTCGCAAGGTTTCGCCAACGTTTTTCCCGATTGAGAAGGAGCACGTCGTGCACACGCGTAATTCTGCGGCTAACGCCACGGGTAAGAAGGGTTTGATTCGTGAAGTGACGATTCAGTACAATTTATGCAACGAACCGTGGATGAAGTACAGCGTCAGCCTCGTCGCAGATCAAGGCTTCAAGAGATCGCAGTGGACGTGCGCGCGACTTCGCCGGGAAGTCTTGTACGTCGAGACGCATCACAAGAGGTACGAGTTGAGCTGCGTGCCTGGAAAGGATGGTGAAGAGAGTAGATTCAGATGGGCCGCGAGTAAGAAGCCGCTCCCGCTTGATAAGACGCGCGAAGTGGGAGTGCCGTTGCCGAAGGCGCACGTCGACGTCGCCGCCGACGATTTGCGCTGGGACGAGATTCATTGGGGATCGAACTCGGTGATCATTCGCGACAAGGAGTACCAGCTCGCGCGCTTACAATACCTTCCGCGCGGTAAGTGAGGTCACTAGAAGAAATACACGCCCTTGAAAATACAATCTTATTAAAGTCTAGACTTCATCGCGACGAACCGAGTCGACCGCGCGGTCCTCGACCGAACGTCTCGTCAACCATCAAATCAACGTCACCGTACTCACTTCCCTCAGTGGTCCAGTCTTCGTTTACACCACCGACGATGACTTGCTTCAAACCGAAGTACTCGCGCGAAAACTGAATCAAAGAGTTTATCAAAACGTCAAACGCCATCTCGTCCGCGGTGCCCAGATCCACCCACACGCGGGCCCACTCCGCCTTGTACTCCACCTCTGACATTTCGTGGAACACGTGCGACGATGTATCGGTGCTAAATTCGTGCGCTTGTTCCATTGAATAGTCCATGAACGACACCGAATCAAAATTTTCACCCGCCTGCATGTTGTACGAGTTGAATCCGCCCAATTTTCCGAGCACAAACCACGCTTTAAACACTTCCTCAAACAACGGTTTTTCCATCTCCGCGATCGCGTTGTGCGACTCGACCCATATCCAGCAATTGAACGGGTTCACCTCGCGAAACCTCACGAGCGTCGGCACGGTAGATCCACTCCTCTCTTGATAAATCTTCGCCTTTTTCTGCTCAAACCGTTCTCGAATCTTCGCCTCGACCGCCTTCGGATCCCCATTCGCCCCCTCCAGCAACGCCGCGATCTCCGGATCGCGCGCCGATTCTTCCTTTAATATTTCCATCCATTTTTCATTCGCCGCCCTCGCGTCTTCGCCTTCTTCGTCCCCCGCGCGCGTCCCGCTCGCGCTCGCGCCGTCGCCGCGCGTCTCGCCTCGTCCTCCCGTCCGCCGTCGCGCCTCCCGTCGCGCCTCCCTCGCCGCGTCCGCGTCCTCGTCACTCCCGCGCGTCTCTCCTGCGCCCTCTCCCGCCGTCGCGCGCGTCCCGATCGCTCCCGCGCGTCGCCTCGCGCTCGCCCTCGCGCCGCCGCCGCCGCCCTCGCGTCGTCGTCGTCGTCGCGTCCCTCGCGCGTCGATCGCGCCGCGCGCGCGCGCGTTCGCCCGCGCCGCGCTCGCGCGCATCGTCGCCGACGCGCGCGTCGCGACGCGAGCCGTCGTCGCGCGTCGTCGTCGTGTGCGGCGCGCGAATCGCGTCGAGGGGAACGAAGCCGCGAGACCAATCGACATTCATTTAATCCGCGCGCGGCGCGTCACTTGTCGACGCGAGCGCGCCTCATCGCGCGTCCAACGCACGGCCTTCGACGAGGGCGTATTTTTCGTGATCTTTGCGACGCGACCATGCTGAGTCCGACGCGACGACGCGCGACGGTTGAGTCGACGACGTCGTTCGAGCACTGTCGAGCGGGGACGCCGACGGGACGAGCGCAGGTGCGCGCGCGCGACGGCGAGGCGAGGCGAGGCGCGCGCGCGCGGAATTCGCGTCGCGAAAACCGTTCGCGTCGCGCGCGGTGATAAGCGCGGTTCGACGCGCGCGCGGGACGCGCGGGACGCGCGGATGGCGATGGCGATGGCGATCGAGGGGATGGATGATCGTCGAGCGAATCGACGCGCGAGACTGACGATGTTGACGGTTCGATAGGTCGATCGATTCATCCCGAGCCGTAGCGCGTTGGATTTGGACGTGGCGCACTACAATTTGTCCCGAGAGGGCGGGGAATCGGAGGTGGATGATGCGGTAAAGGAGATCAAGTCTCCGGCGAAGGTGCGCGCGTCGACGCGCTCGAAGCGCGCGCGGACGAACGCGTGGAGTGAATGAATGAGTTCGTTGAGACTGACGACGAAATCGATCGCGCGATGATATGATGCACAGGAAGCGTATAAGAAAAGTCTTGCGGATAACTTCCACGTGGATAACGGAAGCGATTCGGCGAAGATTCTCGCGTTCAAGTCAAAGGCGCCGGCGCCGCCGAGCGGGTTGGAAAACTCGGCGCGCGGTGTCTACACGAACAACTCCGCGGGAGTGAAGGCGAAGAAGACGTTCCGTCAGATTCCCAGCGCTCCCGAACGCATCTTAGATGCGCCGGAGTTGATCGATGACTACTATTTGAACCTTATCGACTGGGGGTCGTCGAACCAAGTCGCGGTGGCGTTGGGGTGCACCGTGTACATGTGGAACGCGGATACTGGGGCTATCAACCAATTGTGCCAGACCAACCCGGATGACGAAGATGATTACATCACCTCCGTCAACTGGGGTGCGGACGGTAAGCACATTGCGGTGGGTACGAACAGCGCGGAGGTTCAAATTTGGGACGCGGCGCAGTGCAAGAAGGTGCGTACGTTGCGAGGTCACGCCGCGCGGGTGGGTGCGGTCTCGTGGAACGGTTCGCAGCTTGCAACGGGTAGTCGTGATAACAACATCATGATTCACGACGTTCGCATTCGCGAGCATTGCACCTCGACGCTCCAGGTTCACCAGCAAGAGGTTTGTGGCTTGAAGTGGAGCCCGAGTGGCAATCAGCTCGCGTCTGGCGGTAACGACAACTTGTTGCACATCTTTGATGCGAGCTCCATCGGCAATCAACAAGCGTTGCACAGATTAGATGCGCATCAAGCTGCCGTTAAGGCTCTCGCCTGGTGTCCGTTCCAGTCCAACTTGCTCGCTTCGGGCGGCGGTACCGCCGACCGTTGCATCAAGTTTTGGAACACGAACACCGGCGCCATGCTCAACTCTGTGGACACGCACTCGCAAGTGTGCTCGTTGCAGTGGAACACGCATGAGCGGGAGCTTTTGTCGTCGCACGGTTACAGCCAAAACCAGTTGTGTTTGTGGAAGTATCCGACGATGACCAAGATGGCCGAGTTGACGGGTCACCAAGCGCGAGTGCTTCACATGGCGCAGTCTCCGGACGGTACCACGGTGGTATCGGCGGCCGCGGATGAGACTTTGCGATTCTGGAAGTGCTTCGATAACGCTAGCGAGAAGACCAAGAAGGTGCGCGATTCCAATGACTCATCTGTTTTGCGCAGGTTCAATTTCCGCTAAGGCGAGGGCGGCTGTACCATCTGTATCCATCCATTCCCGCGCAATCCGACACCACCGAACGATTCCGTGCATGCAGATTCCCTCACCCATTATTTTCACTAGCAGTTGGTGACTGACTCTTCGACCACACACCGCGCTCGCTTTCGATTTTTATTGTGTTTTCACGGCTTACGTCTCGCCGCGGCGTCGTCTCGCCGCGACCGTCGCTCATCACCGTCGGCGCGGCGAACCACGACGACGTCGCACCGCGCGCGCCACGCCCAGGAAAAAGGAAAGAAAAACGAGGTCTTCATCGGTTTATGTACTACATTGGGTCCAAGGGTGTTTTCATCAACACCACCAGCGCTCAAGATTGTCGTCTCGCTCTCTCGTCTCACATTCCATGCATTCCGCGCTCAAAGTGTTCAATTTAAATCTCGTCCAGCGACAGGTGACCGTCATCCCTCCGCACACTCGCGCGCGCGCGCCGCGCCATGCTCGTGGGCGCGAATAATTTCCGTGCGTGATCGCGCGCGCGCGTTTCGCGATCACTCGTCGCGCTCGACCGCGCGCGCGTCGCGCGCGACCGCGACGGATCGACATTTGATTTTGAATGCGCTCGACGCGAGACTGACGCACCGCGCGCGCGAACGCGCGACTCGAACGACAGATTTCGCGTATAGCACGATCCGCGATGAAGGCGCGAACTGCCCCGTGCTCGTGTACGTGTCCACGGCGGACGTGGACGCGCTGTGCGCGTTTAGAACGCTGAAGCTGATGCTTCGGAGCGACAACGTGGCGTATTCGGTGTTCCCGGTGAGTGGATACGGCGAGTTGCAGCGGCTCGGGGAGGAAATCCCGGACGATGGGCAACAGCGAGCGATCGTGTTGATAAACTGTGGGGGCACGGAGGATGTGAAGACGGTGATGGGGTTGCGCGAGGGCGCGAGAGCGTACGTGTTCGATTCGCACAGGCCGTTGGATTTGGAGAACACGAGGGCGGATAATCAGGATGTGTTGGTGATGCGGGACGATAAGGAAGGAGAAGAGTCGTTTCCAGAGCCGGACTCGGAGGATGACAGCGACAGCGACGATGATGATGACGAAGATGACGACGCGGGGGCAAAAGGTGGAGAGTCGCCGAGGACGAGACGGTTGCGAAAGGCGGAAAAGCAGCGCGAAAGGGCGGCGTATTACGCGCGCGGGTCGTTCTACGGACGATCGAGTGGGATGGTGATGTATGACATAGCGTACAGAATGAGCAAGGATAGGTTGGAAAATTATTTACCGCTTTGGTTGGCGGTGTTGTCGATGACGGATCAGTACTTGCATCAAAGGTTGTCGCACGAGATGTACACTTCGTGCGTCATGGAGCTCGCAACTCGCGTGAGCGCGATGTCGAACGCCGATATGCCGACGACGCGGTCTTTAGAAGATGGCACTATCGTCAAGGCGTTCGACGAACGGCGTTTGCAGTACAATGAGGAGTTTAGATTTATGCTTTTACGCCACTGGACGCTGTACGAGTCAATGCTGCATAGCAATTACGTTGCGACGCAGTTGCAAACGTGGACGGAGCGTGGCCGAGCGAACTTGAACTCCCTCTTCGCGCATGTGGGGATCCCTTTGGACGTGGCGAAGCAAAAGTATTCGCACATGTCTCCGGCGCAAGTGAAACAATTTGAGGAAAGGTTGGATGAGTACGGCGCGTCGCACGGATTGGATAACGTCAAGTTTTGGTCGTTTCAGTATTCCCATGGCTATGCACTGAGAGTGTGTGCTGCGGATGTCGTGTACGGCGCGACAGCGTTGCTCGAAGGCATGCTTGACAGAGAAGAGGAGGATAGAACACCCGCGGATAACTTTTGGCGAGCATCGCAGGCGCTGTCGTTGGGCAATTGGGACGAGATGGAGGCGGGCATCAGCCACGCCATCCGATTGCAACAAGCTGTTATGCGACAAGGTGGGATCGCGCTCGCTTCTTCCGCGCACATTCGCACGACTGGGAGTTTGCGATGCTTTTCTTTGCTCGATCATGGATCGCCGGCGGATGTCAAATTGTTCATGCACCCGCTGTCGTTGTTGAAGCTCGCGTTGTTCGTGCAAGACGCACTTCGCGTGACAAAGAAACGGCTTCGGCCACTTGTCTGCATTGGTCCATCTGCGGAAGATGAATCCCTCGCGCTCATCGTCGGTGTCACCGCCAAGCCAAACACCGACGACGCCGCTGGCGGAAACTTCTTCACGCACTCGTTCAAAATGGCCGCTGAGCGTATTCACGCGCGTTTCCGACACGACTCTTTCGAAGCCTCCGTGATACAAGTCGCTCGACGTGACTTGGGACCATTCATCGAGGCGCTATCTGACATTGACGCCGAGCGTCTGGCGCGTTTGCGAATGGCCGCCGCATAGGATGCAGAAGCTCGTTGGATGTTTTTGTGTTGTAATGAATCTCTGTTTTACAAACGCATTTTGGTTCTAGTCTTTATGCGATAGCCACGCGAGCATAAGCTTCAAATCCGTTAGCATCAGTTGAAGCGCTTGCGTCCAGTTCTCGTCTCGATTAAACGTAAACGTCATCTTTTTTCCGTCCACCTTGTCGCCAGAAATTGGGTACGGCAGTTCAAACGGTGGATTCACGCCCTGGCGTACATCTCTCGCCCGCATGAATTCAGCTAACTCGGAGAGGCAGGTGAGAAATCCTATCACTGCTTTGTCGTACTTATGAGACGATATGATAGACACCGGCCCGAAAAGTTCGAACACGTTACCCTTGGCGTCGCACACTTTGGGAAAGCTACCCATCGGCTTGAGCGTGTATTGCGTAAACGTAAACTTGCAAATGCGCGCCATGGAGTGCAACAGCAAACACACCAGCCCAAACGCAGTATTGATTTCTTCCCATTCCACCACAGGCGCGGGGAGACGCCCGAGACGAAAGCCATTAATCGTGCCAAACGCACCGTCGCGCCAGATGTGAAACGCATCGTTGAACACGTTCGTCTTTTCCAAACGTTCGAGATGCGTTTGCGCTTGCTCCGTTCGCGCCACGATGGAATCTCTTTTTTCTAAGTGCGCGTTTAAATTCTTCTTAAACGCGTGGAACTCGCGCCAGTACGTATTCTCAGCCTCGTCCAAAGCCGCCGCTTTCTTGGCCAACTTGCTCCTCGCCGCGCGCGTTGACTCAAGCTCGATTTCCAACGCCCTCAATGTTTCCTCCGCTTCCCGCTCCGCCTTCTCCATGTCCCTCACGGCGTGCGAAATCACCTTTGTCACGCCACCACGCCCGCTCGTCCTGCCGTCGATCCCTCTGGACTCGCTCCGTTCCTCTTCCTCCTCCGCCTCGCGCAACGCCTCCAACGTCTCCTCGTACTCCGCGCACTCCGCCTCCGCCTCCTTCGTCCGCCTTTCAATCTCCGCCACCACGGACGACGAACACGCATCGCACAACGGATGATCCATATCGCTCAAATCACTCGCGATATCGAATATCCGCGCCATGACGCTCGCATCCGCGTCGCCTCCCTCGCCTCGCAGTTCGGCGCTCGGCAGCACCACGAACGACTCCCCCATCGTCCCTCCCTCGTGCGTCGTTCGTCCGCGCAGCGTCGCCGCCAGCGTCACCGGTGATGGCGCGCCGCTCGAAGATTTCGACGCGTCCGATTTTCTCGCGCGCAACGCGAGTTCGGGCGCTAAAACGACGAAAGATTCCTCCAACGTGGCGTTTCTGGACAGCGCTGGGACGTTGACGAATTCGAGCGCGCGCGCGCACGCGGCGCATCGGAAACGCACGGGCGCGGGCTCTGACGGTCGCGACGACGGTTGCGGTTGCGTCGGGCGCAGGGGCGATCGCGAGGGCGACGATGGATGCGACGCCATCGCGTCGTTCTGCCGAATGGTCGTTCGTCGGCTGATGGTTGGCGTTTGAAAAGAAGCGACGAGGGGCGACGACGACGTCATAAATTTCGTCTGTAAAACTGATCTACTCACTCAGCTAGCGCTAGTGGATGCTTCCTCCGCCTGGTCATCCTCGGTTGCTAATGAATCCCCCTGTGCGTCGCCGTCCAAGGCGTCGAAGATGGCGTCGACGTCCATCGACGCGAACGCGGCTTTGATGTCGTCGCGAGCGACGCCGTCGATGGCAGCCTTCATCGATTCGCGAAGCTCGTCGCGGGACGGCTCTCCGTTGAAGTTCTCTTCGACGTAAAGCTTGCGCGGCCAATCCGCGAGCACTGCCACAATCTGGTCTTGAACGTTGTACGTCTTGAGCTCGAAGCCGCGCGTGTTGTCGTGAATATCCGTACGCAGTTGCTTTCTCGTGGTGTGCTCAAACGACGGGATGCTGTCCAGCATGCGAGTCGCGCTCGCGACATCGCGATTAAGTAGATGCGCTCGGACCACGTGAACGTAATAAAAAGGCGTAATCGGCATCACGTCGGGCTCTCGCCACTTTGCTGGAATTTCGAGCTTCTCGGCGCCCCTGTGCGTGTGCGTGCCCGCCTCGATGGCGGCGTTGATGCGCTCCATTCGCTCAATACGGGATTGAAGCGTTGCTCGAATACTCGCGATATGCTCTTCGTTCGCCCACAACGCGTGCTCGGGCTCGCCAATCCTCGTGGCCCATTTCAAAAACTTGAAATACGTTCTGCTCGGAACGACGGCGCCGCTCTCTTTAAACGCGACGGCGTACTCTCGAGCGAGATCCATGTGCCTGTTATCGAGCGAGGCCCCGATCATCGTAGCCATGGTGAAGTCTTCCGTGCCGTAACTTTCGCGCACCGCTTCGTACACGCGATAGACGTACTCAAAAGGTCCAGTGTACGTGTTGAAAAATGCCTGCTTGGCCACCGTCCGCGTCAACTTTACGCCCAGCGACGCGTGGTTTTCAACCATCTCCACCGCGGCTTCGTGATCGTCAAATTTGCGAATTTCATTGAACAATTCCAACGCCACCTGTTCGCGCCAAACCATGTGCCCTCCCCACTGCGAACGGTTCGCCGCTTCCTCGGGCGTGTCCGTCGCGACGGGTTCGTACTTTGCCAACCGAATGCGGTGCATCTTCGCCATGAAAGCAAAAACCTCGCGAATATCCTCCTTGGTCTTAATCTTGGTGATCATGATGCGAACTTGTCTCGAGGACGTGGGGTAATCTCCGTCCGCCACGCTATCGGTGGCGATCTTAATCGCCTCGCTCACCGTCTCCGCGCACGCCAACGTCACGTCGAGTCTTCTCTTCACCAACGTCGACCGCAACAACGGCGGATCGTGCGGCACCTCGTCCGGAATATCGATCAACTTATGCGCGGTCTCGTGCTTGTTCGTTTTCGAGTCTCCGTCGACGTTCCCATCACCGTCCTCGCCGTCGTCGTCGCGTTCGCCTTCCCGTTCGCTCCCCGTCGCCGTCGCGAACGCGCGTCGTCCCGCCGTCGTCCACGTCGCGAACGTCCCTCTTCCCGCGCGCAGCGCCTCCCCCGCGCGTTCCGCGCGTCGACCCGTCCCTCGCTCGTCCGTTCGCGTCGCCCGCGCCTCGCGCGCGCCTCCGCGCGCCGTCGCCGTCGTCGTCGTCGCGAACCCTCCGTCGTCGCCCGTCGTCGTCGTCGCCTCGCGCGTCGTCCCCGCGCGCCCTCGCGCGCGCTCGCACAGCGCGCGCACCGAGCCGATGACGTCCTTGGCCGTCGACGCGCGTCGCAGCATCCTCGCCGTCGACGCGCGCGATCACGCGCGGCAGAGTGCGCCGTCGATCGCGGGCGATCGCGCCGCAGGGCGGCGAGAAACCCATAACTTCGACGGCGACGGCGGCGACGCGCGATGGTGGCCGAAACCTCGACGTCACTGTTTGCCAGGGTGAGCTTCGCTGGCGCGGAGTGCGGCCTTCAAAGCCGTAGCGGCTTAGCGGCCGAGTCGTTCGATTCGACCTCACTGGCGACGCGATTTTTGCCGACGACGACGCCGACGACGGCGACGCGCGACGACGGCGCGCGCGCGCGCGGCCGACGCCGACGCATTCTTCGACGTCGCGCGCGCGAGCGTTTTTTGTTTTTTCACGGTGATAAATCGAATGTAGACGACATACATCTCGTATTCGAGCCACCTCGAATCCTATACATTCCCTATATGCGCGACGCCGCGCGCGCGCGCGCGCCCATCACGCGTCGCCCGCCAACCGTCGCATCGCGCGCTCGACGCGCGTCGTCCACGTCGTCCACGCCGGGACGACGTGTTTCATCAGCAGTGGTTCCGTGTGTCTCGCGATGTACCTCCGGTACAGCCCCGTCGCGAGCGACACGGCGTAGACGAGGTAGAGAAACGCCGCGAGCGTGACGACGGTGACGCCCGCGCCGGCGATCGGATGGCGGTCGAACCATCGGTCGACCCTGGCGGTGTAGTACGCGAGCGGATCGGCGCGTCGGTCGAGCGCGCGCGATTTTTTCCCGCGCGCGCTCGGGCGCCGGCGCCGAGGCGCGGTCGGCGCCATCCGCGTCGCGAAGTCGCGATTCGCGCCGACGGATGGAAAATTTTCGGGGGAACCAAACCGACACAGCGACGCGCGCGGCATTACGCGACGCGACGCGCGAGACGCGCGCGAGCGACGAGCGACGCGCGAGGGGGTAGATCACGCGACGCGCGTTCGTCGCGCGCGACGTCGAGCTGGGACGCGCGCGAGACGAACGCGAGCGGATTCGCGCGTCGGGCGAACGATCGAACGAACGTTGAGCGGCATGGCGACGACGGAACGCGGCGACGCCGACGCGCTGTGGCGCGCGATCAGCGCGGTGACCGCGGTGGGGGGTGCGCGTGAGAGCGATGCGTCGGAGACGCGCGCGACGGAGGCGCGGGATGGGACGGCGGGTGGGATGGGAGGGAAGATGAAGGACGCGCGCGCGCGAGGGGACGCCGTCGACGACGCGCGGCGGCCGAGCGCTCGCGCGAGCGGGGAGCGACGACGGGCGGTTTTGAGCGAGCCGGACGCGGTGCCGGTGGTGCGATTCGGCGCGGTCGACGTGGGAGGTACCGGGTGCGAGGGGTTGGATATCGTGAACGACACGGCGTTGACGCAAGAAGTCGCGTTCGCGGATTGCGAAGCGATCGCTCGAGACGGCTTCTCGCTCGATCGAGAGACGTTGACGATTCAACCCGGCACGACGGAGCGCGTACAGTTGACGTGGACGCCGCAGAGGGCGATGGCGGCGACGTACTGCGGGCAAATCTCGTTCGTGGTCGCCGCGGAGGCGCCGGTACCCATGCCCGAGGTGGAGATGAAGGCGCGCATTCGCGGCGTGGCCAAGGGCGAAGTTTTACGACCGTTGACGAATGAAGCGCCCGAGGAACGCGTGGCGAGCGCGACGAAACGTCCGCGAGATGCGAGGTTGGCGACGCGGCGGTCGCTCGCGACGTCGCCGCGCAAACTCGCGGGTGAGGATAAGTTGGCGTTGGACGCGATGCGTGCGAAGCAGCGTCGGCTGGAGGACGAACCGGCGACTTTGGCGCTCGCGCCGGTGGCGCGAGCGCTGCAACTTCAGCGAGAAGATTCGGCGTCGGGCGACGCCCACGAGGGTTCTACGAGTCGAGACGTGTCCGACGAGTTCCAAGCGGGAATATGGTTGCGTCAGCAAGAGCTCGCGTTCATTGCGTGGTTGAATCACACCATCGTCATCGACGACGTCGGCACGATGGGCGACGACTCGCCGTCTGCGAACCGAGGAGGGAACGCCTCGGCTCGCGAAGTGCGGCAAACTGTTCGAAACAAACTCACGTCATTGTACAGCTACGATGACGAGCTCGGGAGAGTCCTGAAAAAGACCTACAGACACGTTGACAACGCTCGATTCAGATTGAACACCGGACAGACGTTCATGGATAACGTCGCGCTCAAGGAGGAATTTGCGCGCGCGCTGTCGTGCTTCTCACCGTTTTGGTTGCAACTCGGCGTCGATGTGGTTGTCGGCGGAGGCATCGTGTGGAAGCGACGCGGCGATTTGCACGAGATTCAGAAGGAATGCATCGCCGCCTTGTTCCGTGATAGAGATTTGGAGATTGAATTTGGAACCGGGCACGTGCCCGGCGCGCCGCCGTTCGCACACGGATACGAAGAGGCGTTGAGCCGAAGCGTTCTCAAGCGCGTTTTACTGCTGGTGTTCATTCTCGATCGCGCAGCGATGAGTGGGTTACCCCCGAACACGCCATTACTTATGCGTCCTCACGCGGCGCTCAAACGAAGTGAAGACATACTTCGCACGGCGTTGCAAGGCTCGATGTACGGCGAAGGCGACGTCATTCGCAACTTGAGTCAATGTTCGTACAAGTTGCACTACAAACAAAATCCCATTCGTGAGTACGACTTTCAGTGCACGAACTTGGCTGTCGATTTGCGCGACGGCGTGCGTCTATGCCGACTCATGGAAGTTTTGAACGCCGACGTACTCTTCATGAGCTACGACGAAAAGAACAAGGAATGGAAGCGAAGTCTGTTGAGCGAGGTGCACTTCCCATGCGCATCCAGGGCTCACAGGGTGCAGAATGTCGAGGTTGCGCTGCGAGCGATCAAGGATCAACAAGTTGGCTTGCCTGGTACGTGGAGCCGAATCAAAGCTGAGGATATCGTCGATGGTCACCTCGAGCACACGATGGGGTTGTTGTGGGCGTTGATGATGCACTATTCGGCGCCGGGCTTGCTTCTGCCCAAGTCGTTGGACTCAGAGATCACTAGATTGGGCGGTAAAGTGCCAGATATCAAGCGTATCGAACGGCTGTCAGCGGCACGACGCGGTGATTCCGTCATAGAAGCGCCGCAGTGCGCCATGGAAGCGCGCCTATACGCCTGGGCGCGGGCTGCGTGCGCGACTCAAAACGTTGAGCTCAACAATCTCGGCGGCGCTTTCACCGATGGTCGCGCTCTGTGCGCTCTTATTCGCGCTTACGCGCCCATGATGATTCCAAAGCGTCGCATTGGTAATGCTCCGCTGAAGCTCGACGATGCGAATGCGGATACGGCAAAACACGCTCGGGAGTTGGCGCGTGACAACTTTGCTGCGGTTGCCAAGGCACTTCAAGCGCTCGGCGGCGTGCCGAACCCAACGTTTGATATACGATTTACCAGTGACGAAGGCCTGGACTCTCCTGATCCACGGGCAGTAAGTGGATACTTGCTGTTTCTCAGCGCGCGCTTGCTGTTATTACGGCAGCAAGAAGTCGCTTGCGTCCGCATCCAACGCTGGTGGAGATGGAATCGTCCAAACCGACCCAAGTTTGCCGAAGTCGTTCGCAAGTGGAACGCGGCGTCGACGGTAATTGCATCGCACGTTCGCCGCGTACAGGCAGTGGACGCGGTAAATGCGCGAAAGAATGCAATCGTAAAGCTGCAATCTTTCCGACGCGCGTGCGTAGCGCGGCGAGAGTTCCTCAATATGAAGAATGCCGCGGTGAAGATTCAATCCTTCAAACGCATGCACACGGCGCGCCTGGAATTCCAAGACACAAAGTGGGCGGTGGAAAAGGTGCAAAAGATGCGACGAGGTTGCGCGCAAAGAAATCAGTTCTTGCGCAAAAAGCAAGCTGCGACTTTGATCCAAGGTTGGTACCGAACGGTTTGTGCGCGTAACGAATACGTGAACAAGACGTGCGCTGCGACCATTATACAGATGCACTGGAGGGCTTTTGCCGCGCGCGCCGAAGCAAAGCGCATCGTCGAAGCGCGAATGAAAATAATTCACAGCGCTGCAACGAAGATTCAAGCTGCGTTTCGAAAATATATGATGCGCAAGCACTTCCTTCGCTTGCGTTGGTTCGTGATTTTATCGCAAGCGCGCGCTCGCGCCGCCGCCGCGCGCCGGACCTTTGTGGCGCAAAAGAAGGCTAGCGTGACAATCCAACGGCGTGTTCGACGATTTTTGGACTACAATGCGTACAAACGTCGTTCGCAAATGATAGAAAACGAGCGTCAGAAGAAAGCTGCGACGACGATTCAACGTCACTGGCGTGGATACAGCACGCGCGACGGACTCGACAACATTCAATGGAAGACGTACTTCGTCACGTTGCTGCAAGCATACGTGCGACGTTGGCAAACTCGTCGCAAGTTCGTGAACGAAATTTTACCGCGTCAAAAAGAGCTCAAGTTGCAAGCGCGGAAGACGCAGATGCGTGCGCGAATGGCTCGTGAGCGCGAGGCGGCGACATGCATTCAAAAGTTCTGCCGCGGTCACCTCGCTAGAAAAACAGTGAGAAAGATGCGGCGCAAGGCGTCCAAGGCGAAACGAGCCGAGAAGGATGCCGCCGCGAATCTACTTCAAAAGGAAGAGAAATCTAGCGAGGAAATCACTCAGCGAAGTCGGCGTCCTGTGTCGGCGTTCACGAGAAAAGCTTTGCTCGAACAACACGTGGTGGTAATCCAAGCCTTCGTTCGCGGCTGGCTCGCGCGAAAGCACGCGGTGCATAAATTGGAGTGGCATCGCAAGAGAATCGCCGCCAAGGCGCAGCCTGTCAATCCTTTACACGCGCGCGCTGAACAAGCTGCGAATATGATCGCCGCACCGCACGCACGCGATGACTGCCTGCGTGGTTGCACGTTCTTCACCGAACACTGGAATCTGTCCAAGACGTGTCGAGGCATCGTCACCTCGCCTCGCGTGCTGCACGCGTTGATGCGCAACGTTCGACAGTGCAGCCGCTCGGCGTCACAAGTACCTTTGTTGACCGCGGCGTACGATTTGTTCGAGATCATCGCACGCGATAAGCACTACGCGAGTGCGTTGGAACAATGCCCCGACAGTGTGATGACCATGACGGAGCATCTGCAACAGTACCGCGACAGGCCGACGCTTTTGGAATCCGCGGTGAACACGATGGTGGCGTTGTTTGAAAACTCGTCCAACAAGCGGTCTTTGGTAAGCGAAAAGTTTTTGACGCGCGTCGAAAAAATGAGAGATATCATCGACAGCAATCGCATCGTGCACAGACGTCGGGCGATGACTTTTGCGCAGCAAGGAAGATACAAGGAAGAAACCGAAGCGCGCGACGCGTTGGTCAAGACGGAGCAAACGCTCGCGTGCTTGAAAAAGTTGACTCGTACGTTGACGTAATAAAGTTGTAAAATCACATCTCGACTACTACAAGCTCTTCTTTCGATGGCATCACCCTCTGATGCGCATGGTGAACGGAATGCGCAGATACACGCGAACGAAATCTAACAAACACAGCACCGCCATGCCGCTCCCCATCGCTTCCCAAAACACTTGCGACATCGGCATCGCCTTCGTCTCGTCCACGCGCAGGAACATTGGGAACGACACCAAGAAGTAAATTCCATAAAATGCCGATCCGAGCGTGTACGCCATGTGCCGATCGGCGAAGGAGTAATACGGGAATCCGCAAATGGTTAAACTCTCCATGAACGCCGTCGAGTACGCCATCGCGCCCACCGCCGCGCACTCGAATCCGAAACGCCAAGCGTCGTTCACGTACCCCGTTCGAATCCGTCGCAACGCCGCGTTCGACAACACGTGGTAAAACATGAAATACGCGTGCGTCATGAGATACATCGAGATCGGCACGTCGTTCAAGCGGTGCGCGTCGAACGTGTACTCCGCCTTGAGCACCGCGTAAAAGTAGTGCGTGTACCAGTAATTTCCGATAAAGCTAAACACCGCGATCCACACGTTCGCCTTCACGATGTAACGCTCGCTCAGCGCTTTCCCTCGATCGCTCGCGCTCGGGCGCATCAGCGGCGCGACGATCGCCGGCGCCGCGCACGCGCCGCAATACGCCAGGTACCCCCAACGCCCGAACGACTCGTACGCCCGCGTCGCGATCACCACCCCCACGCTCGCGATCCAGCACGCCGAGTACTTCAGGCAAAACATCTCCCCCTCCGCCTTGCTCGCGCGCGTCTTCGCGCACGCGAACCACCGCGCGCCGCTCGTCGCCGCCGTCGTCGTCGTCCGCCGCCTCGTCGTCTTCACCGGCGTCAGCGTCGCGTACGACGCCAGCATCGTCGCCAGGATCGCGGTGAATATCACCGCCATGTCCGTCCACACGTCCCCGGTCGTCATCGCGCGCGTCGTCGCGATCGCGCGTCGCTCTGGCGTCTCGGCGTCGTCACTCTGGCGCGTCTCGATCGTCGACGCGATGAGCGGCAAGGCGCTCGCGAGCGACAGCGAAGACGACGACGTCGCCGTCCCGGCGAAGCGCGTCAACGACGTCGACGCCGCCGACGCGCCGCCGGCGAAGAAGGTGCGCCGCGCGCGACGCCGCGACGCGCGAACGACGGACCGACTGACGCTTTTTAAATCCCAGACGGCGACGAAACCGACGACGAGCGACGCGCGCGAGGGCAAGAAGCCCGCGCGCGAGGACGACGACGACGACGACGATAGCGACGCGGATTCGGTCGACAGCGAGTGCGTGGACGATCTGTCGGGGGACGAGGTGGACGCGTCGAACATCATAGAGGGCGGTCGACGCGCCAGGCGCGGACGACCGACGACGTTCACGGCGGAGATGTACGCCAAGGCGGGGCCGGCGTTCGGCAGCGATTCGGACGATGAGTGAGCGCGCGCGAGGTGAAACGCTAGCGATGTGATCGAACGAACGAAACGATTAAACGACACACCATGGCGCGCGGAGACGGCGCCGCCGCGGCGCTGTTTCGCCGCATCATCCGCGCCGCGCGCGCGCTCGATCGCGTCGAGGCGAGGGACGCCGTCGTCGAAGCGCGCGCGGCGTTTCGAGCGCGCGCCGACGTCAGCGGCGCCGCGCTCGAGGACGCGCTCGAACGGGGCGAGCAAAGATTAGCGCTGGCTTCACATTATGGCATCGCGTACGAACGCATAGCGCACGCGAAACTCGCGGGAGGCGGGAATAAAGACGTCGAGGTGCCGTCGACGAAGGCGTTTAACACCGCCGTCGCGCGAGCGCAGTTCCCGGTGAACCCGGCGAACGCGGCGGCGCGGGCGAAGGCGCGGGCGAGACGAGGGGCGGTGGCGAACGCCGAGCGACGGACGAACGAATGAATCGAGCGTGGGAATCTATCTATGCCTATGATCTAGCCCTAGCAACCTAGCTGTTTTACTGCGATGACCACAGCGATCGCGTGCCGTAGTTTTTCGTCTCTCGGTACGCGGGCGCGGTGTAGAGAAATTGCAACACCGGTCGATTGGCGAGCGAGTCGTTCGCCATGCCGCGGTGGAGTAAGCGGTAGTCGTACGCCACGCTTTGACCCGCGTCGAGAATTCCATCGAAGGAGAGTCGTAAGATCGAGCTCGCGTCGCCGAAACCGATGAGTTTACTCGTCTTGTGACTGCGCATGAAGAACTGCGTAAAACCGGTTTCGCGCGATAAATCGATCAACGGCATGAAGACGCAGACGCCGTACGGCGGTGCGTGACCGCATCCCGTGCGGACGTCGCACTCGACGTCGAGATGTCGACCGTCTGCGTGCCACTCTTGATTTTTCGCGCCGGGTCTGGAATACACCACCGACACGTGCACGTTCCAACCGTTCGGCATGAGCGCGTCGACGAGCGCGCGCCACGGCGCGTCGTCGCGCGCGAGCGCGCGAAGCGTCGCCCACTCCTCGAGTTCTAAATCTACTAGAGCATCGAATCGCTCGCCTCCACGCGAACCAATCTCTCGAAACGCGAATCGATCGCGCCCGTACACTATATCCCCGAACGATTCCTCGAACCTCCGCTCGACGCGTTCCACGAATCGCTCCGTCGCCTCGCGAATTTCCCGCGTCGTCTCTTCGTCCACCGCTTTCAAGCACGTCGCCACGCCCGCGTCTGCGAACGCCGCCACGCGCTCTTCATCCGTCCTGTCCTTCCGTCCCCAATCGAGCGTCTCTTTCGTCACCGCATCGATCGATCCCAGCGGCACGTATCCCGGCGCCGTCATCGTCGTCGTCGCCTCGGCGTCCCAACCGCGCGTCGCCATCCACGCCCGCACCCGCCGTTCCAGCCGCGCGTCCTCGCTCGAGCACGCGCGACACCGCCACGCGATCGTGACGTCCATCGCGCGCGCGTCGTCGTCGTCGTCGGCGCTCGCGCGCGCGCGCTCGAGCTCGACGACGCGCGCGTCGCGTTTCGCCGTCCATCGCAGCGCGGCGAGGTGCGCGGCGAGCGCGTCGTCGTCGCGCGCGCGCGTCGTCACGCGCAGGACATGCGTGGAGAGCGCGCGATCGTCGTCGTACAGCGCCTCGTCGCTCGCCTCGTCGTCGTCGTCGTCGTCAGTCATGACGATGACTCGAGACGCGACGCCGAGTGGCGGCACTGCGCGCCGCGCGCACGGAAGGAACGATGAGCGATCAGGCGGTGTTGCTGCTCCGGAAGCAGCTCAAAGGTGCGACGCGCGCGACGCGACGCGCGCGACGCGGATTCGGGCGCGACGCGCGACGCGACGACGGCGCGAGCGATGGGATTTCGACCGATCGCTGGCGGCGGTGTCGCGCGTCTGTTTCGGCGCGCGCGCGCGGGAGACTGACGCGAACGCGTCGCGAACGCGAGCAGAGCTTTCGAGAAACCCGATCGAGGGGTTCTCCGCGGGTTTGGTGGATGATTGCAACGTGTTCGAGTGGCAAGTCACGGTCATGGGACCGCCCGAGACGCTGTACGAGGGCGGGTTCTTTACGTGTAACATGTCGTTTCCGAAAGATTATCCGAATAAGCCGCCGACGGTGAAGTTCGTGAGCGAGATGTGGCATCCGAACGTGTACGCCGATGGACGGGTGTGCATATCGATCTTACACTCGCCTGGGAATGATCCCAACGGGTACGAGGACGCGAGCGAGCGATGGAGTCCGGTGCAGACGGTGGAGACGATTATGTTGAGCGTGATTTCTATGCTTTCCGATCCGAACGATGAGAGCCCGGCGAACGTAGACGCGGCCAAGGAGTGGCGTGATGATTATCCGGCGTTCAAGAAGCGTGTGGCGCGATGTGTGCGAAGGAGTCAAGAGGAGTAATCGCGCGGTTGATTCGGCGCCGATGCGAAAAATCGGTGACTCAGTAGACAAACAACTCAGCAAATAGCGAGAGCCCAACGGCGCTCTATAGATAGAAGCTCGATGATGACGATGCTGAAGCAGCTCCAAGAACGACGACGACGACGACGACGACGGCGACGACGACGACGACAGATTTATTTGTAATACGACGCACTGGAATTTGTTATGGAAGTGTTGCACGCCGTTTGCACGTCATAAAGAATGTGCCACTAAAGTGACAGTCATTTTGATCCGACGCGCACATCGCGCGCGCGAACGCGCGCTAATCACTGGAGTTTTTTTATGGATATTGCATGATGTTTTAGTTTAAATGGCGAGTTTCGCGAACGCTTCGGCGGCGGCGACGGCATCTGGAACAGCGTCGACGTTCGGTCCTTGACCTTGCGCCAAACCACCCTTACCGCCGCCACCCTTACCACCGAGCGGGCCGCACGACGCCGCAAGCCAGCCCTTGACGTCGATGCCGACATCCGGAGGCACGCTGCAGTAAACGAACTCTTTACCCTTGCAGTTCGCCAAGAGTGTGCACGCGATACCTTCGGCGAAAGCGACCGCCGCCGCTTCCTTCATAGCGCCAGCATCAGTACCGTCCGCCAGGGTGGCGACAAAGTACTTTGCACCCGCAGACTTTGTCGCGGCGGTTTTTTCTTGAACGTCTACGATGGCTTGCGCCTTGGCCGCCGCGGCGGCTTCCTTTTGCGCGTCCAGGACTCGCTTGACTTGACTAGTGACAGCGGCACGAATTTCCTCGCGCTGAATGACGGGAAGAACTTCAGTGTCGACGACGTTTTTCAACACACCCAGTTGTTTGTCGAGCGCTTCGCCGGACAACGAATCGCAACTCTTCACCAGAGCGAGAACGTCCGCAGCGCGCGCGAGCGCCGCTTTAGCCCCTTCGCGCGTCGCCCCGGTGATGCGACGAATACCCTTTGCGATACCACTTTCTTCAAGAATGACGAATTGCTCCGCGAAATCGGTCGACGCCAAGTGGGTGCCGCCACAGAACTCTATGGAGTAGTTTTTCCACTTGTCATCCGACGGGTTGGCGAGCAAGTCGTCGATGCTCGGACCTACAGACACCACACGAACGGGGTCGGGGTACACCTCACCGAACACCGCGCGTAAACCGTTGATAGTCATCGCCTTGTCTAACGCTACCTCGCGTTTGTCTACTGCGAGCTTTGATTTGATTTGCTCGTTCACGATGGCCTCGATTTCAGCAATTTGTTTCGTCGTCGCCCCCTTGTTGTGAGAAAAATCGAATCGCAACTTTTCTTCATCTACTAACGAACCTTTTTGATCGACACCATCACCCATCACCTTGCGCAACGCATAATTGAGCACGTGCGTCATCGTGTGGTTGGGCATGATGTTATCTCGACGGTCATAATCGACTGCGCACTTCGCGGCATCGCCAACACTCACTGTGCCGGATACGTCGCCGGTGTGCATCACGTACGCCGCAGCAACCTTGACATCCGATACGGACATCGAGCCACTCGGGGTGGTAATCAAACCCGAGTCACACACTTGACCACCCGACTCGGCGTAAAACGTCGTTGCGTCCATGAAGAACCCGTAAGGTCCTTCGGCGTCGGAGGTGGATTTTATGAATCCGCTTGGCGACATGATGGCGGTGACGGTGCTTTCGAGCGTCGGTCGTCCGCTTGCGTACTTTTCTTCATCCTTCGTGATTGCCACACCATTGTTTTGCAACCACGCAGTGGCTTCCGCTTCGAACAGCAACTGCACACCTCCAGACTTCTTACCGCCGGCGCGAGACTTTTCTTGCGCTTCGGCAAACGCCTGCGCGAAACCTTCATTGTCGAGCGTAAAACCGTTCTCCTCGGCCATAAGCTCCGTAAGATCATTCGGGAAACCATACGATTCCCACAACAAGAACGCTTCCGGACCAGAAATCACTGTTCTACCTTCTTGCTTAGCCGCCGCGAGAACCTTGCCGAATTGGTCGATACCCTTTTGGAGCGTTCGGCCGAACGACTCCTCTTCGTCGGCGATGATTTCGGTAATGTGCGTTTGCTTGGCGACGAGTTCTGGGAATACAGCTCCAAGCTGCTGAATCAAACACGGGACGAGTTTGTGAAAGAAACCTTGCTTTGCACCGAGCTTCTCACGTCCGAAGCGGACCGCTCGGCGAAGGACGCGACGCAACACGTAGTTGCGGCCATCTGACCCGGGAGCCGCGCCATCGGCGATGGCGATGGACAATGTGCGAATATGATCAGCGACAACGCGGTAAGCCATGTCTTTCTCCCCGACGTCCTCCTTGCCGAGAAGGCCAGTGTAGGGTGCGGCACCACTGATGCGCTGAATCTCCTTGAAGATGGGCATAAAGACATCCGTATCGTAATTGCTCATCTTGTTTTGTAAGATCGACGTCAGACGCTCGAAACCCATACCGGTGTCGACATGCTTCGAGGGAAGCGATTTGAGAACACCGCCCTCTTCGCGATTGTACTGAATGAACACGACGTTCCAGATTTCGAGGCAGTTCGGGTCATCCATGTTCACCAAGGAGGCCGCGTCTCTGCCACCGATGCGATCATAGTGAATCTCAGTGCATGGACCGCACGGGCCGACGTCGCCCATCTCCCAGAAGTTGTCCGCGCACCCAAATGGCATGACGCGAGACTCCGGAAGATACTTCAACCAAATTGCCTTGGCCTCTAAGTCGGGTTGCAAGCCTTGCGACTCGTCACCGCCAAAGTACGTCGCATACAAGCGATCGGGCGCGAGACCGTACACATTCGTGAGAAGATCCCACGCCATACCGATGGCTTCTTCCTTGAAGTAATCGCCGAAAGACCAGTTACCCAACATCTCAAAGAAGGTGTGATGGTACGTGTCTTTTCCAACATCGTCCAAATCGTTGTGCTTCCCGCCTGCGCGAATGCACTTTTGCGTATTCGTCGCCCTGGTGAGCTTGGCCAACGCCGTCTTCGGATCAGCCTTGCCCAGGAAAATCGGTTTGTATTGATTCATGCCCGCGTTTGCGAAGAGAAGCGTGGGGTCGTCGACAGGCACCGCGGGCGATGACGGCCAGTTCACGTGGCCCTGCTTTTCGATGAAGTAGTTGACGAAGGTATCTCTGACGCGCGAGGACGGCCATTCTTCTACGTACTTGACCGGCCGCGGCAACTCCTTCGGTCCACTAGGATCGTACGTCGCGGCTTGCTCGCACACCGGCATCGTACCCACGGATTCAAGCCATTCTTGCGTCGCGTACACGGTCTCGATCCATCGCAAAAGCTTCGGGTAGTTGGCTTGCCATTCGCTTCGCGGGACGAGGTAGCAGTACACGTTGCTCAAGCCGCTCGCGCCGACGATATCAGCGAGCGAAAGCGCGTTATCTACCAAGAACACAGCATCGTGCGCCGATAAGTACGCCTCCACGGCCGCCATGAACCCAGCCACGATCTTTTTCGCCTCGCTCTCCTTCTTTTCATCGTACACGATTCCCCGAGCGGCGCCGATGCCCACAATCGGATACAACCACTGCGGTCCGCACACGTCCACGACGTTGAAAGAATCCATCCAACCATCAATTCTCGCTCGTGTCCACGCATCATTGGGGTAAATGCTCCCTCCCGTAGCCCCAGTGCTCGCCAAATACCTCGCGATCGCGTTACTTTCAAACGCCGCGCTCCCGCGCTCGACGTTTTCCACGCACGGCACCTTTCCAAACGGGTTCTTTTCCTTCAAGTACGCCGCGCTCTTGTTCGTCGTCCCCATCACGCACTCCGCTTGCTCCAGCGTTTCATCCTTCACGCCAGCGAACCGCGCCGCCGCCGCGATTCGATGCGACCGCGTCGTGCTTCCGTACAGTTTGAGTCCCATCGCGCCAAAAACTTTGCCACGGATCGAGAGCAATCACCGTCGTTCCCTCGCGCGCGCGGCGCGTTCGCGGGCGTCGGTCGTGGACTTTCGCGTTCGAGTGCGTTCGCTTCGCGTCCGTTCGCTCGCGCGCGGACGATCGGCGTGCGCGACGCGCGTGGGAGTGACGTTCCATTCGCCGACGCGTCGAGGCGGCGGCTTTCGCCCTATCCACGAAAGAAAGACCTGAAACCACGCGGGTGCGAAAACCAAAAACGCGGGCGGGCGAGAAGGCGAATCGAGGTTTTAATGCACGTTCATACATAATGCTGTAGGTATTCTCAAGCGCGAAGACCGAGCGAAGAAGTTTGACTAGGAGCGCGAGGCGAACGAACCGAGCGCGGTGCTACGCCGCAGGGCGGCGCGAGGTCGACGCGATGCTCACGAGACGCGGCGCTCAGCCAGAGATGGGAAACTTCGGCACCTTGACGTTCCAACCGCGTTCGTCGGGAAGCTTACCTTGTTGGATGCCGGTGAGCTCATCGTACATCGCTTGCGACGTTGGGCCGACCTTACCGTCGCAAAACTTGACGGTTTTACCCTTGTACGTCACCGACCCGACCGGGGCGACGACGACGGCGGTGCCGGTGCAAAAGCACTCGTCCGCGTTCATGACCTCATCGATGGAGACGTTGCGCTCTTCCACGGTGAAACCTCGCGCGGCGGCGAGTTCGCAGATGGACTTGCGCGTGATCCCGGGAAGAATCGTGCCCTGCAACGACGGCGTGGAGATGGTTTTCCCCTTGACGCAGAAAAAGTTGCACGAGCTCACCTCCTCGATGTACTTGTTTTCCTTCGCGTCCAAGTACATGACGTCGGAGAAACCTCGCTTCTTCGCTTCTAATTGCACCTTGAGCACAGGGGAGTAGTTTCCGATGCACTTCGTGCTCCCGCTTCCCCCGGGCGCGGCTCGATGGTACGTCTCCTCCACCGTCAAGTCGATGGGCGTGAGCTGCCCGCCCTTGAAGTACGACGCCACGGGCGAGCAGTACACCAAGAACGTGTAGCTCGGGGCCGGCCCAAGGCCCAAAATCGCCCCCGTCCCGATCAACAGCGGTCGCAAATACAACGAACCCATGCCCACGGGCGGGACGTACTCCGCGTTCGCGCTCACCGTCCTCAACACCGCGTCTCGAAACAAATCCCTCGGCACCGCCGGCATGGACATCCGTCCCGCCCCCTCCTCGCATCGCTTCGCGTTCTCGTCCGGCCTGAACACCAACAGCTCGCCCTCGCTCGTTCGGAACGCCTTCATGCCCTCGAACACGCCCTGACCGTAATTCAACACCGCCGACGACGGGCTCAGGCTCAGGTCGCCGTACGGCACCACGCCCTCGACGACCCACTCCCCCCCGAGCTCGCACGTCGCCTTGAACATGTACGCCGTCGTCGTCAGCCCGAACCCCATCGCGTGCCAATCGATCGCTCCCGTCGCCTCCGCGTGCGCCGCGTCGCTCGACGCGCTCACCGCGCACCGCGTCGGCCGTCGTCCCGCAACCCTCGTCGTCGTCGCGCGCGCCCGCGCCGTCGTCGCCGTCGCCGTCGTCCTCGCGCGCGTCGCGCGCGCCGACGTCGCGCGCATCGTCGCGTGCGTCGTCGCCGGCATCGTCGTCGCCGTCGTCGCGCGCGACTGTGGCGCGCGCGCGGCGTCGCGCGCCGACGATCGCGCGACGCGCGACGCGCGCGCGGCCGAACGCGCGCGCCATCGAGGACGGGGTTCGATAGCGACGCGCAGGGCGCGGCCGCGCGCGCGCGCGCGCGACGGCCGGCGTCGAGTCAACGCCGGCGCGCGCGACGATCGACGCGCGCGTCGAATCGAATCGACGGCGGCGCGCGCGACACACGACGACGACGACGACGACGCGCGCGCGATGAAGATCGACGAGGTGCCGAGCCTGGCGAAGAAATCGCGCGTCGCCGCGCACACGCACATCAAGGTGCGCGCGAGCGCGCGCGAGCGCGCGAGCGCGCGCGACGACGACGACGACGCGCGACGACGCGATTCGATCGATCGATGGAACGACGACGCGACGAACGACGACGCGGGACGCGCGCGAGGAACGGACGATTGACGAGACGCGCGGACGGGCGAACGACGCAGGGACTGGGGCTGAAGGAATCGGGCGAAGCGGCGGAGACGGCGGCGGGATGGATCGGGCAAGAGAACGCGCGGGAGGCGTGCGGATTGTGCGCGGACATGATCCGGGAGAAGAAGATGGCGGGAAGGGCGCTGTTGATGACGGGAGCGCCGGGGACGGGGAAGACGGCGCTCGCGCTCGGGATCTCGCAGGAGCTCGGGACGCGGGTGCCGTTCTGTCCGATGGTCGGGAGCGAGGTGTACAGCTCGGAGATTAAAAAGACGGAGGTGTTGATGGAGAACTTTCGACGCGCCATCGGGTTGCGGATTAAGGAAGTGAAGGAGGTGTACGAGGGTGAGGTGGTGGAGATGACGCCCGAGGAGACGGAGAGCACCAGTGGGGGGTACGGTAAGGTGATTTCCCACGTCGTCGTCGGGTTGAAATCGGTGAAAGGGACGAAGCAACTGAAGTTGGACCCGGCGATTTACGAGGCGTTGCAGCAAGAAAAAGTGCAAACCGGGGACGTCATTTACATCGAAGCGAACAGTGGTAGCGTGAAACGTGTCGGGCGATGTGATGCGTACGCGACGGAGTTTGATCTCGAGGCGGAGGAGTACGTGCCTTTGCCCAAAGGTGACGTGCACAAGAGAAAAGAAATCGTGCAAGACGTGACGCTGCACGATTTGGACGCGGCGAACGCCAAGCCAGTCGGCGGTCACGACATCGTCGCCGTGATGAACCAGTTGAGCAAGGGCAAAAAGACTGAGATCACCGAAAAGCTTCGGCACGAGATCAACAAGGTTGTGAATGGGTACATCGATCAAGGGATCGCTGAACTCGTTCCCGGCGTACTTTTCATCGACGAAGTACACATGCTCGACATCGAGTGCTTCGCGTACTTGAACAAGGCGCTCGAGTCTTCTCTCGCGCCGATCGTCATTTTGGCCACTAACCGTGGTATTTGCACCGTGAAGGGTACGGATATACAAGCCCCGCACGGGATCCCAACGGATTTGCTCGATCGGTTGATGATTGTACGGACGATGACGTACACCGTCGAAGAAATGGTCCGCATTCTCGCCGTTCGAGCGCAGGTGGAAGGACTCGACATCGATGAGGAATCTCTCGCGCATTTGGCCGACGTTGGTGACAGAACATCCCTGCGGCATGCCATGCAACTGCTTTCGCCGGCATTCGTCGTCGCAAAGACAAACGGTCGTGAAAAAGTCGTCCTTGCCGATTTGCAAGAGTGTGAAGACTTATTCATCGACGCCAAGGCGAGCGCCAAGTTGTTGAGCGAACAGGCTGACAAATACTTGGCCTAATTATTAGTTTTTAGTAATACAAAGATCAGATGGATATCGATAAGGATTTTCTTTTCGCTTGCCACATTTCGGTTTTGTTGTGCCGGGTCTTGGTTTATCATTCTCGGATCGTCAAGCGATGATATCGCTTTGCAAAGCTTCGTTACTAGCGCCACCGCTACCGTCACCGCTACCATCGCCGCTACTGTTATCGTCGGGTGAAGCGTCGGACACTTTGCCAAAAGTTTTGGAACGCAAACGCTCGGCATCTTGGGCGTCGAGAAACGTCGAGCATCCGTCCTCCAAAAGGTCGGATTGCTGCTGCCACATTTGCTTCGAGCACATATTATTCCGCAAATTTCGAATCAGTAAAAGAGCAGTCTCCCTGTCGATGGCCGTCATATTTTCCAATGGCGTCGTGTGCGCATTCGACAATCTCAAAGCGTGTTCTGGCTCTGTTCGCGCTTCGTTCACTTTGAACAAATCTGCGAGAAAACCGTAGACGGTAGCGAAATCTGGGGTGTTCGTGCTATTTTGTAGCGGTGGTGGCACGCCCGGAGCGCGTTTCGGCGCTACGGGTAGCGAGCCATCCGGTTCCACTTGCAGCCGTAAACGCATCGCTTGCGACATGCCTGGCACGTAGTTGACGGCGCGCTCACCGTCTGCATGATTGCTTTTTTTGTGTCTCGGTGGCGGCATCTGGTCTCCTTGACCAGACTTCATCAGCTTCAGGAAGTGTTTTTGCGCGTGTGATCTGATCTGCACAACGTCCTTTGATCCGACGTATTCCTCGATTCGTTTCCAGTCGCGGCTATACAACTCCAGCGCTCGCAAAAATCTCTGATGTTCCTTCGGCGTCCACGACACACGCGCCCGAGTCTGCGTGTACGGTTTACGAGGTTTCTTTTTTCCATCCGCACTCGCTCCGCGCGTCGCCGACCTTCGCTTCGACATCTTGTTCGTGTCGCGCGCCACCTTGTCCACGGCGGCTTGCACCATCTCCTTGGTGACGATCGGTGGCGACGTCGTCGGCCCGGGGTCCGCCTGCGCCTCCGCGTGCCCTGGCGCCGCCACCAATGCACCGTGCTTCATCTTCCGCGTCGCGCCGATCGCGTCCTCGGTCGATCGGGTGCCGACGCGTCGAGCGGGTGCCGACGCGTCGAGCCGATCCGATCCGACGATCGAGCCACTCGACACCGTCACCGCGCGCGCGCGCCCGACCCTCTTTCGCGTCCGCGCGCGTCGCGCGACGCGCTCGCGTCGTTCGAGCGCGCGTCTCGCCCGACGCGTCGGTGCCGCGCCGCGGTGCGTCGAGCGACCGCGTGTGACGCTTCGGTCGCGACGCGTTCGAGCGCTGGAGCGCGCGTTCGCCGGCACTTCGCGCCGCGCCTCGCAGCATGGCCACGGTGGCCATCGCGCCCGACGTCCAGACGCACCCCACGGCGACGGCGGTGACGCTGGCGCTGAAGATGGCGCCGATCGCGACGTACTTGGCGTGCGAACTCGTCAATTCGGACGGTTTCGTCGCAAATTTCGTGGCGTGCGTCCTCGCGCTCGCGGTCGATTTTTGGTGGTGCAAGAACGTCAGCGGACGCTTGCTCGTCGGTCTGCGGTATTGGAACGAGATAGACGACGCCGGGGAGTCGCGGTGGCGGTTCGAGGCGAGGGACGACGAGGGCATGGCGCGCGTGAGCGCGAACGAGAAGCGACTCTTCTGGACGACGCTGTACGGAGGCGCCATCGCGTGGGCCGCGCTGCTCGTCGGCGCCATCGCGTCGTTCGAATTGAACTACGCGTTGATCCCGTTGGTGGCGCTGTGCTTGGCGATGACGAATTTGGTGGGGTACTTTAAGTGTTCGAAGGACGCGCAGAGTCAGTTGAATGGATTCGCGCGAAGGCAAGTCGCGAGCGCGTTGTTTTCGGGCGTCGGGTCCTCGGCCTCGTAGATCGAGGGTTTCGTTCATGTAGATATTTTAGGAGTTGTAACGCGCGCGATTCGCGCGATTCTCGCGTTCGTCTTGAGCCGCACGACGTTTTGATCCTCGCGAGAGCGTCGTCGCGCCGCGCGAGATTCAACCAGTCATCGACATTCCGAACCGGTGCGGCATCATACGGCGACGCGTCGTCACCCGATCGCGTCGGAGGCGAGACTTGCGGTTATTCCGGAGTCGACGCGCGATGTCGCGCGCCGCGGGCGCGTCCGCGCCGTCCACGGCGAGCTCGCACGTTGCGTTCAGTGGCTGGCTGACCAAGCGCGGAGGAAAGGATTTATACGGTAAAGCCACGTGGCGCCTGCGATATTTCGTGCTTCGACGACCGAGACACGCGAAAGAGCGGGCGTGCGTGCGGTACTTCGCCAACGAACCCGCGGACGGGGCGGAGAGCGCGGCGAAAGGGGAGTTTGCGATTAACGGACAGAGTGCGGTGCGAATCTTGGATTCCGATGAAACGTTCGCGGAATTCGGGCTCAAAGCGCACAAGTATGCCGGGAAGCGGATGTTTGCGTTTCAGACGATGCCGGGGCAGGGCGGGAAGAGCGCGGCGCTTGTCGTGGAGGCGGAGGATCTGACGACGATGCAACGGTGGGTGACGGCGATTAGCGAAGCAATCACTCGGGCAAGAAGTTTGGAGAATGAAGCGGCGAGTAAAACCGGTTTGGCGGTGTTAAACGCGCAAGTCGATGGCGATGAAAACGATGTTTTACGAGGGAAGAACTTTCGGGGGACGCTTGAATTGGCGGGACTTTGCGGACCGCTCGGCGACGGCGCGCTCCCCGTGCATTTGGACGCGTGCTGGGAGAATTTGACCTTTGTTGATCTCATGGCGGATTCGTGCTTGAACGAAAAGCTCGGCAAGATGCGACGATCGAAATACGTGCGCGAGACGTTGACGAGCTTGGTCGACAGTGCGATCACGATTGGACGGTGCTTGGGGGCGTCGCCGATTCCCATGAGCGGGCCAGAGTCTAACGCGATGAGCACGATTCGTCGAGCTCTTGATGATATGCTCGCACTCGCTCGCTTGATGCCAGTCGGTACGAAAGACAATAATCTTTTTGTTTCGTTTCTTGCGGCGCTGTTGGATCGCGTTCGTCAGCTTCGACCAGGTGAACTGATCATGTGTCCGGGAGGTTGGGCAAACGAAGAAGGCGGCGCTGCGGTGATTTACACCATTCACCGTCTCCCCGCACACTTCGTTGTGAGCTTGACCAACTGCGGCGACGGTGTGGAGTTTCATCCTATTCAAGCTGATCCTGCGAAAGATGCTTTCAAGTATATTCATACCATTCAGTTGATGGACGTTCCGATAGCCGTCGCGATGGACTCCTCGGCGTGGGCGCTGCTGTTCCGCCCGTTGATTTTCCCTCAAGACGCCGCCAGTGCGAAAGACATGATTTACAACAAGCTCCTTCCCATGATGAATGGTCGTCCTCTACTCGCTTCGGTCACCCCCAAACCACTGCGCACTGTTAAGTTTGCGAAACAGCCAAGAGGACGCGATTCAAGCGGCGTCTTTACCGCACTCGAAGCCGCTCGATGCGGTCTCGCTAGTTTAGGTTGCCCGCCGAATCGTGCAGATGCGTTGGTGAACCTTGGAGTAAGGTTTGTCATGCTTGAAGAGGCCAAGCGCGATTTGGAGCGCGTGAACATGATCGGTGCAAGCGCTCTGGTTACGTTGCAAGCGGCGTGTAGAACGGTTGCGGAATACGCGGCGAATCATGCCGACTTGTGCGTCGAGGCAGAAGAAGCAAGTAATGGTGAGCCACCGAAGAAAACGACAATGCCCCGAGAAACGCTGGCGCAGATGTTGCGCTCAGTTGAATCGGTGATTCTGCGGACAAAGGCCCTGCACGGCGCAACGACACTACCGCCGGCATTGCAACCGCCGAAGGTACCGATCACGGCGTGCGCTTTACCACTCTTCAACCGCCTCGCCAGCGAAGGTAACGTAGATTCGTTAGCAGGTGCAGCTAGAACGCCACCGATTTTGAGGCCAGTCGAACTCACATTGGTGCCGGATGCCGTGGCGAAGCTAGAAGACGTACCCAAGGCGTTGAGAAACGCGCTGCATTGCTGCACGATTCTCGCAAACCAAGCGGATTTGATGCCAAACTCTTACGCCTTGCGCGTGAGCTTGCTCGTGCACTTGTTTGTACATGTCCTGCCGGCACCTTTACCTATTACGCACCCTGAGAGACATACGAAATGCTTTTGGGCATCGGTGAACACCACCTATGAGCTCCAAGCTGAAATTTTGAGGAGTCTAAATTTGTTGCTGCGGCACTTTTCCGCCGCAGCGCTTTCAATCAGCGTCACGCAGACTTTCGATGCAGCGCGTTTACTCACCATTGCCAATTTCGCGGCAATCGCGGATGCGACGCTTCGTCTTAAAGTAGCAGACGCGCCGTCTGCGTTCATGCAACACTACGCCGGATACGCCGAAGGTCCGATTTCGGCGTTTGGTTTTGAAATCGGTCCGTTCGCCGTTGAGGCAGAGTACTTGCGTTTCCACTGCCCAGAACGTACCATTAGGTTGACTCAGACGCTGGATTACTTTCATAGCTTGAAGAAAACGATCGAGAGCGATCACATGATTTACCGTTGGGAGAATGAAGCCGCGGGTGGGATGTCGTTTGGCGTCGGCGAGGCGAGACTCATCGATCAAGTCTGTTTGCAAATGGGTATCGGCCGAGAAGATCCAGAGTACTTGGCAAAGTATCACAGTGGCGAGTTGCGTGAGTTTGCCGATAGCTATCCGGAAATGAGTGCACTTCGAGATATCATTTTCATGTTCAAGTTACTCATGGCGCCGACGTCAGACGACCTTCCAGAGCTCGCACGTTGGAAGCCCATCGACGCTGCGTTGGATTGGAGTGTGGCGCGACGCGAAAGTTCGCGTAGTTACTTTGACTTGGAAGTGCGGGCTTTCGGTCGTGCTTTGACTATTCAGCCTTGGAAAGAACCAGAGGTAGAACAGGGCACGTCTAAGACAGGTTGGCGTAACATTTTTGGCGGTGGATTTTTCGCAAGAATGCAAGATCGCCGGCCGCGATGCCCACCTTCGGGCGCCAATCCCAGCAACCTGGCTGGTCAGCGAGTCGACACCGAAGAAGACGTCCTTCATTTGCGCGAGGTACCAACGTTTGACAATCTGCTTAAACCAAGCGAGTCGGAGCTGCTCCTGACTTACTTGACCGCTCCCATGATTCGTTTGCCGCTCGTGATGAAGCTGTTCGCAGAACCGACACGCGTGCGCGGGTTGACGCACAACGACATTCAGAGTGTTTTAGACGCTGTGATTTTCGAGCCCGGACCTTGGGCGCCTCCAGAGCCGACGACAATACCAAAGGAAATACCTGCAACAACGCGAGCGCATATGGCAACGCCGACTGGTTTACTCGTGCACGAGCTCATCAACTGTCCGGCGCCTCTCGCGGATAGCGCCGAAGAGCTGTTGGCGTTGAGTTTGGAATTAGATACCGGGCGTCACGACGCACCGAGCGCACAAGGGGTGTTGTTCGCGTGTAGGATGCTCACTAGACTGCTGGCGTTCGTAGATAGCATCCTCAAGGCAAATTCGCTCGATTCGGAATTCACGACATCCACTGGCTTGACGCGAGGGCTGGATTGTTCGTCGGCGTCTTTGTCGGCACTCGCGGACGTCAAAGTCCGCATCACCAAAGCACTCAAGGAGAGATGTCGACCAGTGATTCAGCGATGGTTACGTCACGCGGTGAAGAAAAATGCAATTCGTGCGGCTTGCGCACTTCACGCACATCTCGCGTACATGTACTACTGGACGCCTCGAGTAGAAATAGACAAACAAGCGGCCCTCATTATTCTCACGGCACAGCAGTACATTTTCGTGAACTACCACTTCACAGATACACCGGATGGAAGCGAGACGAGCAATAGAAAGTTGGCGGACACGGGGAGTATGAGCGGTGTCGATACTGGTCTCGGCTTTGCGCCGACGGAGATTTTTGACCTGTTCCAGCGAAAGCGACGGAGCATTCTGGAATGGGCGGCGGCGAATCCGCAAGACGCTAATAGCATTCTGGAGAACGTCGTCGAGACGCTCACTACTAAGAAGACAGATGGCTCGAACTCACCAACGAACGTGTTGGATGCAGAGGACACGTTTAGCGCGAAGCGTGCGTGGCGCCGTGCACCAGGTGCGGGTGGTGCTGGTAGATTTGTCAGCTACGTGTCGGATATCCCATTCGCAGATCTCGTCGAGAGGGACAAACGGGCCGCGGCGCTTTTACTTCAAAACCATCGTCACTACGGAGAGTGGCTTCTGGAGACGACGCTGCAGTCTTTCGATATGGAAATTAATGCTCAGCTCGGCGAATTCACCGTTCGAAAGAACCGATTGCGTCATTTAGAAGCTAGTATTCGTGAAATGCCGGACTTCGTCGCAGCGCTGGGACCAGTGCTCGCCAAGCGCGGGATTGAGCCGTCGCACTTCCAAGAACTCAGCAAAGGGGACGAGCTCGTGATCGGCGATTCGGGGGATGTCGTTCACTGTGCGGAGGTAAAGAATACGGAGCATCGTACATGGATGCGTCTCGTGGGTCTCAATCATGATATTCAGTTGTGGGATCGAGATCCAAGACCGCCGCTGAACGAATTTACGCGACCGCTCGTTAGCCGCGTGCAGACAAAGTCACAAGCATTAGAACTTTTGGGTCGTGCAGTCGGTGCTGGTGGTCTCGCAAGCTGCGAGCAATGGATCCTTTCTATTCTTGATCCCATCATCAAGGGTCCGGGCGCGGGATATCTGCACGGTGTCGAGCTCTTTTTACCCAAAAATACAATTCACGGGTCCATAGCTCGCCTCGCCGGCACTGGCGCGCCTGAGAATGCGGTGAGCGAACCTTGGAGTTTTTGGAAGCGAAAGACTGTGAGCACATCCGATGACGATCAACGTCGCGTGGAAGAGGCCAAGCAGCTCTTGACGGAGGTAATGATCGTTAGAGAACCTCCTCTGGTACAAGTTTTCCGCGTGGAATCGTACGGTCGACGTTGGCGACGTTCGTTAGTGTTCGCATCAAATGCTTCTTTCTGCCTCGCAGATATCGATCCCGATGGTCAACCAATTCTAAAGGATGAAAATGAACGATTTTTACTATCTGCCGCGCGTCTAGGCTCGCGAGCTCCGAGTTTAGTCGTCACGAGACTCTTGAATGGCTTCATCGGACGCGAGTCGTTTGTTCCGGCGCGACATTTGCGTGGCTTACTGCCCCAGGTTTTGCTCGAAGAGTACCAGTTTTGGCGAAGCGAAACTACTGGTGATTTATTTGGTACCGCGAATGAAAGTGCTTCGCACCCGAATACTATGATCCATGTGCGATTGGGCTATGAAAACAATTTACTGCTCGATGGAGGATTTCCCGTAGATACTCGCGCCATCGTGCGAAGACTTCCAACAATGGGTGCTGATGGGATTTCGCGTCTCCCCCCGCTAGATGGTTCGTACGTCGATGGTCAGCTTACATTAGTAGATCTTCTGTATGCGCCCTCGCTGGCGGGTGAACAAGGGCGCGCTCTACTCGCGCTCACCAAGTCTCTCGCCGCCGTCGAAGGATTGGCACATTCGCTTGTCTGGTCATCAAAACCTGGGCTCGAAAGTGGGCCGAATGAGCACATCGCGGGTGTGTGCGATATATCGCGTGTTGAACTTCCAAGACTTGGTGTTTCGTTCAATGCGATAGAGTCAGGTGGTGCTATTCGCTTGGAGTGTGAGGAACACGCCGGGTTGTTTTTAGCGCAAAGACGCAACGCCGCGCTCGAGATTCTGCTTACCGGGCTGCCGCATGCGCTTCTTCTCGAAGCTCGAGACGGTGCACTGTCTGTGCTGTTATCGGCGAGCGCAATACCTCGACCCGCGGCGACTGCGTCGGACTTCGCGCATGGAGCGAGCACGGGACTCGGCTCAGATCTCATAATCGATCGTTGGAGCACGCAGTGGGTGGAAAACATAGGCAGCACAAAGCACTATGTGTATCCTGTGCATCCTTCGCATGCGACAATCAGTGCAACGTCGATGCCAGCCGCTCTATATCTCGCAATCCTGCGATTCATAGGTCGCGATTATCTCGCCGTGCTCAGACTTGCGGAACTCTGTGTGTCAGAAGCGGTGCCCACGCCAGAGGAAGCGCAGCTGTGGGACGCGCTCGCGCATGCGTGCTCTTTGGATCCAAGCCCCGACGCCACAGCAGTTCGCGTGAAGCTTATGTTGATGGTAAAAGACACTCCAATCGAACCCCGACTCGCGCTGAAGTGGCCACCCGTGGCGGATGTACTGAATTACGTCAATTGCTGGTCGTACATCAGCGCAAATTGTCGCCTCACTGGACATGAAGAGCTCACCGCGATCGAAAGCTTGGTTACGGAGACCATGGCAAAGAAGAAAACTTCCAAGTTCAAGGCTGTCATTAGTTTCATGTTCCCCGGCTCCAAGAAGGCGAGCGCGGCGGATATGAGTATGGATCCAACGAAGACCCCAGAGTTGTTGAATCGTGCGGCGTACTTGAGGCAGCTCGTGAGCGGAATCGCGCGCATGAGCGCCGGATCTACGCCGACGAGTTCTGGATTCCCTCTAGTATATCCAGTGGCGCCAGAATATGACAGATTCGATACCGTGGACGACCTGACTTGCTTGTCCGATAAGGTAACGGGTGAAGGACCTCTGGGCAAACTCGCGGGTCTGATTCAAACGTACAATCGTCCAGATGACGTGAGCGTCAACGGTAGTCAGGCGCTCGCTTTGATCGGCCAATGGATCGACAAGGAAAAGTTCAATCTCGACGGTAACTTGGGATTCCCGTTATTCTTTGAGCTCATGACTGGAACCCTGCCGCTGCGCGTTCTTCCTGGTGATTCTCCCCATCGTTGGGGTTGCGTTCTCCTTCGTTTTGTGCCAAACGAGCAATCGATGAAGTGCGGTACACTCATGAGTACGTTACGCGTACTTGCTTCCAGCCCCAACATCGCGCAGGATTGTCCTAAAATGGAAGAACAGAGCGTTGGTCAACGGTTTAGTTCAATGTTTACTTCGGACGGTGCGATAGGTATGTTACTTCGCAAAGTACGACCGTACCTGCAACAGCGAAAAGAGGAATTCCCCGGTCGCATATCTTGGACGGGCAAGGAGTACTTGACGCAGAGCATATACGAGTCTGACGTGCAGACTTGGGCGCGTACGATTGCTACTGGCGGCAGATGGGCGCTGACTCGATTCATGAATACATCGTGCTCTGAGCGCGAGTTCTCTCTCAAGTCGAGCGATAGCGCTGAGATGGCTGGTGGTACCACGTGGAGTGGGAAAACACTCCAGCACGTGGATCTGGAGATGCTCGTGAAGCGCCCACTCGGTGTCCTTGATTTGAACAAGTATGTCGTTCCTCTTACGGAAGATAGAGCCGATGAACTCGCGGAATCCGTCGCGCTCGGCGGTGTCGGTGGTTTGCCGTTTGACGTCAGCCAGCATCCAGCGGCTACGACGTCCGTCGCTAGACAGATGCTCAATCGTTTGCGCGCCGACGTAACCGGAGCATCAGACAAAGCTAAGGCGCGACGCATGAATGGTGATTTTAGTGCGGTGACGTTGAAGGGTTTCTCCCCCAGTGATACTGCCGCGATCGCATCTGAAGCGGGTGCAGGCCGCGCCGGTCATGCCGCGGGGACCGCCCGTGCGGTTCTACGTGAATTGCTAGAAGGAATTCGTCGTGTCACCGCCGACGATAAGGCGGCCGCATCTGAGGCTATGTCAGCTGCACTTGCTACGGCGAATGGTTTACGAAAAGACGTCGAGTCTGGGACAAAGATGTTACGTCTCGGATTGCAGCGCCGCGCAGGGGCTTGGGCCGAGGTGACATTTGAAGATTTGGTTGAGTGTTTGACGTGCGAAGGCGGCGAACACATTTTATCCCGTTTGTCTCCAGATGTGACCGCAAAGCAAATAGTTGATGCGTTATATTTGACGTCGCAAGCGTTGCTGCTCACGCTTCGCGCGACGCTAGCCGCGAAAGCGGCGGGTATGGTGGCTGACACGCTCATAGCGTTGACGAATTGTGCAAAGACAGCGGCTATTGACGGTATTGATTCTGTCGATCGAGACTTGAGGCTCAGAGCTCTGGCAATCGCGGAGTTGATTTCAGTGGAACGACATTACTTCCAGGCGGACACTGCGAATCCATTCAGCAAGGCAACGCGCTTGATCTTTGATCCTCGTTTGCTAGTCTACGAGTACAGTCAGAGCATCGTGCTGCGCAAGCGCCAAGTCGAGCTGACTCGAGATTTCGTTGACACGGCTGAGAACGGTGGCGGCCAGTGCGCACAGATGCTCATGGGTGAAGGTAAAACAACTGTGGTGTGTCCATTACTGGGCTTCGTTCTCGCCAAGAGCAGCTCTGTCGTCGTCCAAGTAGTCCCTCACGCACTTCTCGAGTTTTCGCGAAGCACTTTGCGCAAGGCGTACTCAGGAGTCATCAGACGTTCGGTCGTTACCCTCGAGTTCAACCGATACACATCCCTCGCCGATGGCTCAATACTCGCAACTTTAAGGAAAGCGAAAGAGAATCGAGCCATCGTCATCTCGTCACCGACAAGCATCAAGTCTCTCGCGCTTAAATTTTTGGAAGTCTGCCACCTGCTCGATCAATCGTACATCGCTGACCGTGATGGCAAGACCGTTGGTATGCTCGCACAAGGAGCTGATTTAGTCAGTCGCGTTTTTGGTGGCGCTAAAAGTCGGAGTGAACGTGTTGCTGAGGCTGGTGGGTTAACCATCGAAGAAATAAACACATTGCGCTCAGAGGCAACGGCGGCCGCGGAAATTTTTGAAATTTTCCAAACTGGCACGCTTATTTTGGACGAAGTCGACTTGATTCTTCATCCTTTGAAATCCGAACTCAACTGGCCAATGGGTCGACGTATTCCGCTCGACTTCAGCAAGGCTGCGTCAGGCGACGGTTTGAGATGGAAGCTTCCATATTACATCCTTGACGCCATCTTCGCAGTCACGTACGGGCGCTCGACGGCTTCGGAGGCTGAAGGTTCGCAAGAGGCAATCGATCTGCTCGACGGTATACGCGCCGCGGTTCGAACGGCGATCGAATCGAAACAATTGCAGACATCACCGCATCTAGCGTTGCTCGATAAGTCTTGGTATCAAGATATCTTGCGTCCGCTCTTGGCGCAGTGGACGAGCATTTGGCTGCGTGCTCATGGCGCGTTGCGTGGCATGTCAGAGGCACTCATTATGGCGTATCTTCTGCGGGGACCGGGCGCGGCTGAAGCAAAAGCGCAGCTGAATCGTGAATGTGAAGACGAGGCTGTGAAGATGACCAACCTCGCGCGAGATTGGCTTTGCTCTCTGTTGCCTCACATGCTCGCGAAGATTAATCGCGTAACGTTTGGTTTGTTACAGCCCGCGGACATATCGCTACTCGAAGAAGTGACGGGATCGCGTCTGCCGAAAACCCGTAGACTTTTGGCAGTTCCTTTCGTGGGTAAGGATATTCCGAGTCGAACGAATGAGTTCTCACATCCAGATGTCGTTCTCGGGTTGACAATTTGCGCATACCGCCTCGAGGGTTTGCGCCGTGCCGACTTCAAGCAAATGCTTCGAATCTTAATGGAAGAGTACGATAACGAGGCCGGTCCTCCTCAGAAGCGACCGGCTGCTCGTAGGTGGGCGGACTGGGTGCGTACGACTGGGAAGCGAGTGCGAGGTGAAGCGCGCGCTGAGGCAGCGCTCGCCGCAAGACGACGCGGCGTTTCGCAGCAAACCGGAACTACAAATGTCGGGGATACCCGCGGATTGGCGTGGCTCGAAGACGACACCGCAGGTCTGCAAGACGACGAGGTTTGGCCTTTGCAGCTTATCGATCTCAGAGATCACGATCAGGTTGAAGAAATCTACCAACTTCTGCGAAGGACGCCGCCGTGTATCGAGTATTATCTCGACGAATTTGTCTTCCCTGAAACGGCGCAGCATCAAGATTTGAAACTGAGCGCCACTGGCCAAGAACTCGGTGGTGATGTGTTGTTCCCCAACCGACTCGGTTTTAGCGGTACCCCGAGCGACTTACTGCCGCTCGAGCTCGGTGCTCCGCGATACGAATCCGGCTCTGACGCCAAGATGCTGGCATACTTGACGGATCCGGAAACCGCAGCGACGATGCCTTTGGACGTTGATTGGAACGTGCAGACTCTCCTCACCCGTATTGCGACGGTAGACCCACCGATACGTGCGCTCATCGATACGGGTGCGCTTGTCACGGGCATGTCCAACCTCGATGTCTCGAGATTCTTACTCGAGAAGGGTCTGAAATGGGCTGAAGGATGTGTGTTCCTCGACGAAAATGATCGACAGATGATTCTCATGCGCAAAGGATGGGAAGTCATTCCTCTTCAACGCGTCGCCGCAATGCCTTTGACGAAACGATTTACGTTCTATGATCAAGTTCATACGACCGGTATGGACATCAAACAGGCCGCGGCGTCGCAGGCAGCCATCACCCTCGGTAAAGACATGTGTCTTCGCGATTATGCGCAGGGTGCTTGGCGCATGCGCGGTTTGGGCAAGGGTCAGACGCTAAAGGTGATTGTGATTCCGGAGGTTGCGAGACTCATCTCGCACGAAGTTGCCAAAGGAGGTGGACAGATCCCATCGACGCGCGATGCTGAACTCGCGACAATGTCGGCCGAAGCGGTCGAGAAGCGTAAGTTACGAGACATCACGGCTTGGCTCGTCGTGAACAGTATGCGAAGTGAGAATATTCAAGCCGGTTTGCTCGCAGAGCAACGCGCGGCGAATATCTGGAGAAAGCATTCATACAGGAAGCTTGTATCATCGCCCACTGCACCGGGAACACCAAAGGCGGAGGGTATGATTCACGCGTGCCTTGACGTCTTCCGAGATCGCGTGTCGTACGTCGTGGCGAATGTCATTCCTCAAAGTGTATCGCCTTCAGAGAAGTTAGCGAGGAGCGTACAGCAGTTCGGACATTTGCTCGACGATAGTCCTCGCGCAAAAGAGCAATTACGATTGATCGTGAACGACGTGAAGCAAATGGAGGAGACGACGAATGCGGCGTTGAAGCGGATTCGCGCTGGCACACACATGGCTCCAGATGCGGCGGAGTCCGGTGATCAAGGTTTGGCTGGTGGTTTGGAGCACGCCTTGGACCTCGAGCAAGTTCAAGAGAATGAGGAAGAACAAGAAAATGAGCAAGAACAAGAGCAAGAGAAGGAAGAAGAACGTGAGGAAGAAATCATCGAGGAAGCCCCAGATGGCTTGAAGTACGTGCGCGACGACGAGAAACAGCCGTCGTGGAGTTACGAGTCTTTGTGCAAAAGTCCAAGCTCAATGGCTCAAGGTTTCTACCCACTCAAAACGTTCAAGATACATAAAGGTGTCGGCAAGACTACAGCACCTTTGGATTTCCCGGAGTATCTATATCTATCGAAAAATTACTTCCGTGAAGGATGGGCGCTCAACGGCCATCGACGCTTGAAGAATCTCACCGTCGTGCTGGACTGGGTACCGGATAGCAGCGCTTTATCGACCGACGCCGGTGGTAGCGTCGCGGCGGGTACGTTCACAGCAGACCAGGAGTCAGCGCTACGAACTGCGTTCGATATGTTTGACTCTTCCGGAAACGGTCGTTTGACAGAGTCCGACCTCCGAGAGGTTTTGCGTGAGATCGACGCTTGCGTAGAAGACGATGAGCTTCGTCTTCAACAGTTGGCGCGTGAGGTTGCTGCAGAATCACGCACGTTCAATACCGGGGGTAAGTCATCTGGGACGTCTTTCGAGGAGTTAAAGCGCGTCCTTCGTTCGAAGAACATTTACTCATTGCAACGTGGGCGATACTACGTCGCGTTGTCTCTGGCTGAAGCCGAGTCGCTGCGCGTTGTCATGCATCTCACGAAGGGTAGTAAAGCGAGTGACGGCAAACTGATTCCATCCAAACTCACCGAAGCTGCGTTGCGAATCGGTGGCGGTACGCTCATCGATAACACGTCGAGATTTACGCCCGCACAGGTGTTTCAAGGTGCGACGGCCGAGCAATGTTTCAGATTTCTCGACAGTCAGCTGGATTTCGAAGACCGCGAAGTTTCATTGCTGCTTCGTGCGCTCCAAGGGTCGTCGTGCGATAAGCGAGCGCAATTTTTCGTGTCTGTTCGGGCGTGCAGGCGGCGCGCTAAAATTCCATGGGCGTCGTCGCCACTCGCCAAGGTTCTCACTACGGTGGATGAATTCCATTTACTCGCGTCGAGAGCACTCGTCGCTCGTGTACGTACGGCGCTCAAGTCCAAACGTATGCGTCTTTTAGATGCGTTCCGGGCTTTTGACGGAGATAACATTGGAAAGCTTACGTATGAAGCGTTATATGGTGGCTTGTCGTGGCTCGGCCTTTCGCTCACGTCGGCTCAAATGCTCGAGCTGGCTGCGCGTGTGGACAAGACGCACGACGGCTACATCAGTCGAGAAGAGTTCGAGGAAGCTTTCGGGCCAGATGACGATTGGGTTTTAGATGGCGATTTCCACGAACAGGTTCCCATACCGACTCTAGCTCCCTCGGTGCCAGTGCCGACGTCTCAGCTTGCGCAAGTGAGCTTGATGGATATTCTCGGCGACGTTGGAAGCGACGAGGGGTCGAAATCGTCGAGTAAGGATCTTGTCGCTCCTGAGATACAGTCGCCATCGAAGGTAATGAGCACGGAAAATTTGAGCATCGATGACGGTACAGGACTTGGTGACTGGGGCGCGCTCGGAATGGCGGCGACTTTACCAGTTGTTGCGAAGAAGAACCCGCCTCTCGCGAAGGAACAGCCCAAGCCAAGCGCGAACGATCCGTTTGGTTTGGGTCCTCCAGCCGGCGCGTCGTCAACCGCGTTCGATGATTGGTTGTCTGGCGGTTCGGGCAACATGCTTGGCGGTGGCTCGTTGAACGATCCCCTCGGCACTCAAGCAAACCCAAATGCCGCAGACGGCTGGGAAGGCAACGACATGATTCAGCTCGACACCTCGACTGGTACCATCGCCGCGCCGGCGCGAGATAAAATCCAGGCAAGAGCTCTTGTGGATCCGGCAAAGGAAGCTGAAGAGCGCAGGCACCGCCAAGTCGATTCCAAGTTGACGAGCTCGGCTCTTAATGGGTTCCAAGTAGCCGTCGTGCACCAAAAATCGTTCCAAAAAGTTTGGACGAGCGACGGCACTGGAAGCCGTTCGACTGGAAGCGTGTGGCAAGCAAACTTGGGTAAATCGACGCTGAAGAAAAAGACTGAGCGCATTTCGCTCGGTCACTACGCTTCGCCACACTTTTCGCAACCGAAACCTGCGCCATTTGCTGTCGAAGTGACCGACATAAATGCGTTCGCGCTCACTGGTTCGAACTATATGCCACGAGTGTTGGATCGCTTGTTCCCACATCCGAGCCGGTTCAGACAGGTTTGGGGACAAGAATGGAAAGGAACGGCGGTGTATGCGTGGACTCCCGTGCCGCCACCTGGATGCGTAGCCATTGGTATGGTGTTGACGTCTATCCCGCAGGCACCGGACGTGTCCACCATGCGATGCATTCCAGAGAAATGGGCAATAAAGCCAACGATGGAACCCCAACTCGTGTGGACGAATGAAGGCAGTGGTGGTCGTCCGGCGAGTATTTGGTTGGTGAACTCGCTCGGTTTGTTGTACGTGAATGTCGGGCACAATCCTCCTCCGGCGAGAGATGTTTGGGACATCAAACGAGGTCAGCTCACCGCGGACCAGGTGCTTCAGTATCAGGCGTCGGCGCCGCAAACGTCCTACGGCGGAACAGGAATTTCGAGCGACAGCTTCGACGGACCGACGTACAACCCTCCGCGGCCTCCACCCCCGAGCGGCAACAGCGGTGGATCAAACGCTTTGCCCGCGGGATTAGGATCGCTGATTTAGAAAGCGTCCAAGCGCGCGTGTTGAATACATACAAGAACTGCGAATCTTTTACAACCGTTTTGCCCCTCGTCATTCTTGATAAATAAAACGCCTATTAGTTGTGGAACATCGGCGAAAGTGGCGCGCGGTCTCGGCTTCGGCCAGCCGACGAGCGCCTGGGAGATGGCTCGTACGCCTTCGAGCCTCTCATAGGATTCGGCGAATGTTGCGCGAATTGCGCCTTGGCTTCGGCGATGCCCTCACTCAAATCGTGGCTCGCTCGAAGGATTTCGTCCTGCGCCGCCATCTCGCGCGCAGCTGCGCTGTGGAACGTCGTCCCACCAACGGCTGCCTTCGCGGCGGCTTGCGTTGCAGGAGAGTTACCGCTCGATGCCTCGAGCTGCGAGTGGATCGATGCAAACTTGGACTGTATGTGCTCCATTTGCTCGAGCTCGCTCTCAAGCTTGTGACGACGAGACTCGAGCGCGCTTCGGACGCTCTTGACGTCGAAGACGGAGTCGAGGCTAATCTCAAACGCGTCTTCCATCTCGTTGCGCAAAAAACTATTGAAGTCGTTCAGCAGAGGCATAAGGAAGAAGCAGTTGAACTTGAGCTCGACCGACTGAACGATGTGTGCGCGAATACCGGAGAAGATTTGACGAACCAACATGTCAACAATATCCACCGTGACCGACTTCATCGTTCTGTTCCAGAGCGTGTTTTCAACCAAATCCGTGAGCTTGCAGTTCTTCAACTCCTTATCCGACATCACGAGCTCGCCACCGGAGCGGCGCTTTTCGTCTTTCGCGTCATGTTCGCCTTCATGCGGCGCCAAGACGTTTCGTAGACCAGCCTTGTTTCCAGAGTGCAACGACCAAGTGACGAACTGAGTCGTAGACTTGAGGTCTTCGTGGCACTTTTCTTGGCATTCCTTGACTCGGTCGTCCACGAATCGAGCGAAAGTGCCGCCAATCTTCTTCAAGAAGACTTCGTGCCCGTTCAAAATTCGTCCCTCCTTTTGCAAAAGGTACATGGCCACAGGCAAAGTTCGTCGCGCGATGTGAGACAGACGGAAGCCGAGTTGGTGCACGAAGGGCTCAAACGTTTCTCGAGCCCGAGCGATGGCAATGACGCACGCAGTGCGCGTGTAATTGACACCGTTGTGGATTTCATCAACACCGCACGAGTTGACGATATCTTCTCGGCTCACCGGCGGGCACTCCACGGCGTTGACGATTAAGCGGAACTCTTCGAGGGCTCGATGGTATTGCGCGCCACCGAAGAGCCGCATATCGGCGTTTGGCACGGGTTGCTGCGGCATGCAAGGTCGACCGTCCGCGTTCACGAACGCGCCGCCACGAATGTGCTCGTGCGCGAGAGACTCGCCAAAGATGCGCGGCGGCGCGGCGAGCGTACCTCGGATAATCTCCGGAATCTTTTCCAAAAAGTGCTGATAAAAGGCGCGACCCTTCTCCTTGAGGTGATCTTGGTTCAAGTCCGCCAACTCTTGCACGGTTTCAGAGAGCTTGCTCGTGGCGATGCGATGCTCGCGTTCGAGCACGGGAACAATCGTGGGAACGTTCTCCAAGTATCGCTGCTGCAACAATCGCTCGAGGAAAAATCGCAGTTGGCTCACGCCGATGCGGCCGCGCTCGTGCGAAGACAGGTGACGATCCAAGCGGCGCTCGAGTTCGGCGATATCGTGTTGCTCGCGCTCGAGAACGGCCTCCCGATAGTGATCGTTCGAGCGATACTTCGAATCTCGTGCGAGTCCAACGCGGCCAGAGGGCACGGAGGAAAAGAACGGACCACCACCCAAGACGGTCGGTTCGAGTAGACGCGCCGGCGGGTGCAAGAACATTTCGACGTCTTGCGAGTGAGAAAATTGCGGGATTCGCGTGTCGAACTTGGTGCTCACCACGACGGTACGTCGCAGCTCGGGATCGGCTTCGAGAACCAATCGCCGAGTGGTGGCGTTGGACCAATCTGAGCTGTCTTCCAGGCACAAGATGATGTAGTCTCGCTGGTGCATCTTTTGCTTGACTAAATCCTCCACCAAGCGCGCAGACTGTTGCAAACCAGAAAACTTTCGGCCCGGCGCGGCGGAGATCAAACCGGGGGTATCGATGATGGTGAGGTTCGGGCAATACTTATACTCGATCTTCACGACGATGTCCTTCGCCCAAAACCCGTTCTCGTTTTCCAATCGTCTGTTTTCGCCTTCAATGTGCGCCTGCAACTCGGGAAGCGAGAGCTCGTCCTCGCGCCCAAGATTGTCGTCCTTCATCAAAAAGCACCTCGGCTCCACGGCGGAAGGGTTGTACTTCATGTTGATCGCGATTGGACGCCTCGTCTTCGTTCCACCACCGACGTGGTTGAACTGGAACCCCATCAACGCCTCCACGAGCGCCGACTTTCCATCCGTCTGGTGTCCGACGACGAGAATCGCCGGCGAATCAAACGGCTTATCAAACTCTTGCGCCATCGTGTGCAACTGCGAATACGCCTCGTACAACCGCTCGTTCGCCTTGTTAAAGAACCGCTTGGGAGATGCCCGTCCATCGTCTTGACTCGAATCCACCGCTTGTCCGTGCGCCCAATACGCCGGCTTCGCCGCCGTCCCCGGCGCCGCGCGTCGCTCCGTCTCCCGCTCGTACCTCGCACCCCCGTACGAAGATTCGCGCGCCTGCGTGTGAACCACCGCGCATCATTCGTCAGTCTCGTTCTCCGTCCTCGAATCACCCGCGCGCGTCTCCGACCTCGCGTCTCCGCGCCCGTCCGCCCGAATCCTCTGAATTCGACCGTTTAAAAACCGTTTCGAAATCCCGCGTCGCCCTCGACCCGTTCGCGCGCGCGCGCGCGACGTCCAGCGCACCTCCTCCCGTCGCGCCGACGCTCGATCGACGACGTTCACGCTCGCCTCCCCGAACGCCTTCTGCAACCACCGCTCGGCGGACGCCCCCGACGCCGCGGGCGAGTGTCGCGCCGACGACCCCGGCGGGCTCATCGCGTTTGAATCTCCGATCGCCTCTCGCGCGCGTTCGCGGTCGCGTCCGACGCGCGTCGCGTCGCGCTCGCGGGTCGACGCGCGCGGTAAAAACTCGCGCGTCGTTTCGCTCGCTCGCGGCGCGCGGCGAGCGGTCGCGCGGGACGGTGTGCGGCGCGGTCGCGCGGCCGCGGCGCGCGTCTCACGGGGGTCAACGCGGGACGGGGTTTTATACCGAGGCGCGCGCGTCGCGACCGCGAC